>Ga0307509_10004157_pt1 | contig 21145 bp, 20 predicted proteins | sample 10_EM_MG_FD_202245 | JGI IMG/M metagenome (GOLD analysis project Ga0307509, IMG submission 202245) | Populus trichocarpa ectomycorrhiza microbial communities from riparian zone in the Pacific Northwest, United States - 10_EM | ecosystem: Host-associated > Plants > Roots > Unclassified | place... | reverse complement strand
GCGCCCGGACGAAACGAGCCCGGGCGGAAGCACCCAGAACTGGAGTTTACGTTATAAGCGCCTGGAACGTCCGGGGGACGGGGCGAACAGGATGCAACAGGGCGCAGGGCAGTTTTTTTGCTGATGCTCCCACTTCCCGTAGTAGTAGCTATCGTAATACAAGAACTAGAAAATAAATAAAAATTGACCACAGCCTCATTAAAAACCAGGTAGGCAAAAAACCCAGTGGGGAAAAAGAACCTTGCCTGGGAAAAAGAGTGCTGGGTATACATAACGAAATAAAAATTCAGGAATCCTAATAACAAAAAATACAATTATTCCGTACCCACTTACTCAATGATCACCATTCCTATTGCCCGCCTGTGCTTCCAGTGTTTTTCCCTCACTAGAGGCTTGGTGAATATATCGGCTGTCATGTCTGCAGTCAGTATGTTGGAAACTGATACTTCTCCCCAATCACGGGCGGTCCTAATATAGTGGTAACGGATGTCGATATGCTTTCTCATAGCATGGAACTCAGGGTTTTCAGACAGCTTGATCGCTCCCTGATTATCGGCATAGATTAGCTGAGGTTGAGAGGAGGTGAATCCACGTTTATCTCTGGCTTGAGAGCATGTATTTTTACTAATGAGAAACTCCGACTGCTCAAGAGGGCCAAATATCAGGCGTAGCCCTCAGTAACGACCCGTGATTCCAGTTCTATTAACAAGCGCCGGAGCCAGACTGCTTCCTTGGCTGCCTCAGTCAGTGTGACATATTCAGCTTGAGTGCTGGAAGTTGCAACAACATCTTGTTTTCGTGTTTTCCAAGATATTGCCCCGCCACAAAGAAGAAACACATATCCACCGGTGGACTTTCGGTCATTCTTGTTACCAGCCCAGTCTGAGTCTGCATAGCAAATTGGCTTAGGAAAGAAAGTGTGTAAATCACGGGGCCGTTCATATTGAATTCGTGTGTTCTGTGTTCCCCCCAAATTGCGAAATACTCTCTGAAGAGCGATATGGTGAGAGCGAGCTGGTCGGTCGTTATGCTTACTCAAACTCGATATTGTATAGGCCAGATCTGGCCTGGTCCCAGGCATTGCGTACATTATACTCCCGATCTTTGATTGATACTCAGAGCGAGCATCGATATCAGCATCATTGATGCATGATGGTAGGTGAACATTCGATTCCATTGGGGTATATATTTCTTTACAATCGGACATTTGGAATCGGGTTAGAATTTCTTTTATATATAGTGCCTAGTAGAGGTCCAGGCGGTATTGAGGGCGTTCTTGAACAATCTGGAGACTGAGGAACTGTGTAATAGGCCCGAGATCAGTCATATGGTAAGTAGTAGAATGTGCAGTGTTCATCCTTTTTATAGTGTCCATGTCTCTGGCGAATAATAACAGATCATCGATATAGATGACGACTATTAGACTATTGGAGAAGAACAAACTATGATCTTCATTTGAATGTGACATTCCAGCATGCAGCAAGAACTTGGTAATATGGTTGTACCAGGCAGGTGGTGCCTGTTGCAACCCATAGAGGGCTTTTAAGAGACGCAATACTAGGTGTGAACTATCCGGATGTGGCATGTTCGAATACTCTGCATACCCTTCAGGAATCGCCATAAATATCTCTTCCTTAAGAACAGGATGGAGGAATGCTGTCTTAACATCCATCTGCTCAATCTCCCAATTAAAGTAAGTAGCTAGTGCTAGTAGTACCTGCAATGTAACAAACTTGGCAAATGGGGCAAAGGTCTCACTATAGTCAATTCCAGGAACTTGCTCAAATCCTCAAATTACCAGACGAGTCTTGAAACGTGTAGAGCGATCTGCGTTTGTCTTTAGCCTGTAAACTCACTTGCCAGTAATATCCTGCTTTCCTGCGGGGAGCTCAGCAAGCTCCCAGGTCTGGTTATCCACATGAGATTTAAACTCCTCTCTCATGGCCATCTCCCACTTGCGAAAATCTTCCTGCTCTAAGGCCTCTTGATAACTCTGGTGTTCAGCATACTTACTTGCAAGCACAGCAAACGTAACACTATCCCGTAATCAGAAGGAGGGTCTCCAAGCTCGTGAGGACTTACATAGAGCTCATAATTTATGCCCATCTGGAGCCATACTGTAAGAGGTAGCGTGCTCCCGCTTCCCTAGTGCCATACCATTCTGGGTAATGGACATTACCGTGCTCATACCCATGGGCATAGGTGAGTCATCGGGTTGAGTACCAGAAATAGGCTCATCGGAATCACCGAGCCTATTGTCCTTAATGAGTAAAAAGCTCCCACTGGAGATGTCATCTACCTGTAGCACACTACTGTCATCTTTTTCAGATTCCTCTCGTGACTTATCCTTTCCAATATCAATTGGACTAGCGTCTCTGAGTTTATCACTAGCAATAGTGTCTTCCAACTCATCAATTAACAGTGTACTTAAAGGGTGTAGAGAGTGAGCACGAGCACGACCACCAGAGCTTCTCTCGTCAAATATCACATCCGGAACCTGGATTACTTGCCCAGTTGCTATCTCCCATACACGCCAAAGCTTAGTAGTATTATGAACATAACCTGGGTGGCTACAGTGCCGTGTCCTGGAATCGAGTTTCTTACGGCGCTGGGCAGGAACATAGACATAGGCATCGCAGCCAAAACGCCTTAAGTGTTCCAAAGGGGGTTTAAGGCTGTTAGGCGGGAGCCTATCTCCAAGTCTTACGAGATAACTCAGGCTAATAATCTTAATCGTAGACAGAGAGTGTCTAGGAAGGCTTGATATCTGAAGTAGAGATAAATAGATTGATAAATGATTTTCTAGCATAAACAATTTTATATTAATAAGATCTCTTCTCCGTTGCTTGATAATGTCTAAATAGCTCGAGAGGAACCTCGATATTTATATGCCGTGTCTGGGTGGTCGCAGGCTACATCTAGTTCTCATACTAACTAAGTACCTGCTAACAAACTCCAGCTTCTTCTAAAAGTATGAACATCATTTGACCCTGACAATTCTGTTAGCTCACTCAACTCCAGAATCGCAACACCATGAATTTTCCTAACAGTGCTCCCACACATCAGTTCATTGGTTACGATCCATCTTCGTCGGCATGGAGTCTTGCTTACCATTGCATATGCAGAATGGTTTCCATGATCGATGCAACAAAGGGGCCAGCTTTGTTATCGAACCTCTCAGCATTGCAGGTGTATCCTGCACTCGACAGCTGCGAGGCATAAGATACACTTGTCCTGATAATCGCACCAATGGCCATCATCTTTTCATAGTCATATCGTTATCGTATGGTCCCATCAGTATCCGAGAATACTAATGACGTATGTGAGTGTGGATATGTCTGATATCTCAAAGTATCTCATCCAACAACACCATTCACTTCTGCAACATTCATCGCAGGAGCGGGGAGTATAGAATGTGTTGCTTAACCATTGTCCGTAAAACGTCCCGTTACCTGATGACCACTTTCGCAATCCTTGTGTTTTGTGCTCAGTAACCTTATATAACGTTGACCGATCTGGCTCAAACCACTTGCATAAGCTCACCAAAGGTCTTCCCTCGGATATCCTGCGAACTGGATCCAGTTGGACAGACGGCCGCGACGTATACCGGGCTACGAGGAGGGCCCCAATGACCATGTCTTTGGTGAGGGGACGCAACTACGACGGCGTCTGCCGATGTCGCGCTGTCCCAACGCTGGTGCTGCAGGGGGGTGTTGGCTTGTCCATTGAACTCAGAATCCTAAGGTAGGGTAACTATAGGTCTTTATTAACTAGAGGAAGGCTAAGCCTTGCAGTATGCCTAACAAAGGCCATGTAAGGCCTCGTATGGTGTATTTCCTTGTAGTGCTCGAGTTGCACTCCAATTGTGAAGGTAGACAGAGGTATTGACTGCCTCTGCGCAAAAGGAATCGTTAAGTTGAGATTCAAGTAAGATCGTGCTAGCTCGGTCCTTGATTGTATGGATCATCTGTTCACTTACTCCATTTTGATGCAGTGTATAGGGTGCTGATAGCTTGTATGTTATTCCCTCAGAGGCTAGGTATTTTTGGAACAAGTGGTTATCATATTCACCACGACAAGTATCACAGCAAAAGCAAAGAATCAACTTTCCTGAGTTCTTTTCTACAAGCATCTTGAAACTTTTAATGATATCCAATACATCCTGCGCAGACATCTGCCACATGAAATCACACCAGATCATTCTGGTATAATCGTCAACATAGATAATAATGTATTGTGCTCCCGCATGTAACGGGGGTATCCTATAGACAGGTGAACTCTAAGGTTGCGACCGTACTAAACTCTCAAAGTAGAAGATAAAGATGACGTAAATAATTCAAAAGAATCAAACTGTAAAACTTAATATTGTTAGGCTCACAGCTTCACTCAATCATTTCTCTCAAGGAAAGTTGGTTATCAAAGTAGAATGCCAAACACTTAAACTTAAGTAGATATCAGATTTAAGCCTTTGACATTCACCACTACTCCGAAATTGTGCGAGTACCCTGTCCTGCTCAGGGCTTGTCCGAGGTCTACCCTCCATCAGGAATTATCCTGCCGGAAGTATCAGACCAACTCGGGTACATTTAACTCCGTCAATAGGATATGAGTTTCTGCAATGCATCTCCAATAGAACCGCAAGTGGAAAATCTCTTCTTATCAAAGTCATACCAGTGGCTAACTGTTATGAAAACAACCAGAATCAATACCTAGGTGGTGGACTCACTGGCCCAGGGGTAGTTTCGTCTATACAAGCTATGCAGTGCATCATTTAATCTACGCGACTATCTAATGTGATAAATTGACATGCAAGCTCCCCCGGCGAGATGTAGTCAATGGTTGGCCAAATGGGTGCTACCCATAGCCAGCCTCTCAGGATATACTCTACCGTGTTAAGACTCATACTTCTAGAGTCCATTGACAACCCATAGTAATGCTACAAATCAAGAGAAGGTCCCGGCTAGTTACAGAAGTATTTGTCCCGAAAGCGCTCTGGCCTCCTTAGACTACCTAAGTACAACTAGGAAGACTACCCTACTACCTGTAGGCTAAGATAGACTCCTAGGTGCCGGAGAGACAATATATGGGCGACCCCTATTCTGGCGGTTACCCATACTCCCCTTATATATCCTGCGAACGACATTCAGTCAGACAGACGGCAACGACATATACGGTGTTACGGCAGCCACTTCAATAACCTCTTTTTACTAGCAAACGAGCAACTATTCAGCCATCTGCCTTTCACGCACCGTCCCAACGCTGGGGCCAGAGGGGGGTGTTAGCAAAACCAGCCCAAGTTCAATAGCATGTTCGGGCCACCCTTACTCAGGCGTAGAGCCTTCCCGCGCAGATGCGTGTGCGCTCATGAACATCTAACATCCCATAGAATGTGAGGCAATCAACCTCTAAGTTCTAGGATGACTTTGCCGGTGAAGGTAGGGTAACTTGGATCCTTCAGTAGGGTAACTGAGTTCCATGGGCGAAATGGTCAAATTCCCAAGATAGGGTAACTTTGTCCTCTTATGCCTTTAACCGCTCCAGAAGTCCTCCAATCAACCACAAAAGTCGTCTTGGAGATCTGTGTAACATTTCCATAATTCTCTTGACCTTATGCGAATGTTCTCCCGAAAGGTTACCCTGCCTAATAGAGTGCCCAAGGCTACTCTACTGATTCCTAGGCCTCGCCCTAGACGAACCAGCATTCTTGTATCTAAAGGATACTAGACCATACCACCTCTGGTTACCACTTGGTATACCATTTGGACTAAGGTCGTAGTTATTGTAGCTACCTATCGTAGGGTCATTACACCGCAAGTGAGGTAACAGGAAATGGTCCGCAGGAGTCAGAGTGAATTAGCCCCAGCTACTGAACTGTGCGAGAAGACTGGTTCTTGCGATTGAAGGACCACTACTGCTTACCCTCAAGACAGCCCAAACACATTGTAACAGGAGCTTTGGATTGCTTGATTGTGATTCCGGTGGCCAAGCGCTCTAGTCGACGCACATCAGAAATGTTCAAATAACCTAATCGTTCATGCCAAAGCTGCAAATTGTTTTCATGCAGCTTAGGGGCAACGATCGCAGGTATGACATTATCGGTATTATCTTTTTGTTCTGACTTGGTAAAGTTCACCCGAGCTAGGTCAACCTTGAATAGGTTACCATGCTAGGAAGCCAAGAGAATATTGGTATTGTCTTTTTGATCTGGCAACCTGACTTGTCAAAGATTACCTGGTAGCCAAGTTGAGTCACTGCGCTAACTGAGAGTAGCTTTGTTCCAAAATCGGGAACAAAAAGGACACAATTTAGTAGAATTTGTGGGCTGAGGTTAATCGATCCTACCCCATATGCAAGTACCACAGTATCATCTCTGAGCACAACACGAATTGGGGAGCTCAATCTCTTGAGAGAAAAGAAGTCCTTATGCTTATTACATATATGGTCTGTTGCACCAGAGTCGATAAACCAGTCACTGAGGGAATACTGAGCTGACTCTCGCTTTGTCATGAGGGCATGAGCATTCGCAAGAGACAGATTAGCACTGCCTGCCTGAGTGTCGGATTCCTTGGTTGATTGTCATTTCATCCGTTCCTTCCTTGCTTTTTCCGCTCTTTTTCTCCTGAAGGAGTCATTCTGAGAATGTCAAGTCTTCAGGCAATACCAGCATGACCTTGTACTACGGATATTAACTTTGCAATCGTTCACTCTACCACCCCTACTCCATCCCCTGTATCCATTTCCTCTGACCCATGTTCCATGTTTTGCTACCACAAATGCCTTCGTAGCCTGGGTCGGAATATCAGCATGTTTAGCCTGATGGCTGGGAGGGCTCATTCCAGGTCGTCAAGAGTTAGATCCCGTTTATCATCTAGGATGATGAGTATTTGTTCCCAGCTCGAGGGAAGTGAAGTCATTATTCGGTTAACTAGCTTGTCGTTCGAGATTTCATTATTTGTTCCTTGAAGCTGTTGCTGAAAGACTCGTAGACGCTTTATATAGGTTGTAATAGACTCCTTCCCATCGTAGCTCATCTTATAAAAGTCTCGCTTGAGGGTACGCTGCAGACCCCAATTGTCTCCTAAGGTAAGCTTATTTCTAAGAATTGTCCACATCTCGCTGGGATTAATACTGTCTTTAACATAGAACTCGACCCCCGAAGAGAGTGTAGAGTTGATTATCAATGCAGCTTTTCCGGCCCATCTTGTGAAGTCAATAGCTTCCACTTTGAACTCCTTTAATACTATAGCATGAGCTGATTCCATAGCCCGTGAGGCACCATCAGCTAATGCTGGGGGATTGGAGGCCACCTCGTCGCCGATTACGAGCTCCCAGCAATTCTCTGCTACAAGGTGAATCTTGATACTCTGTTCCCATGTTGGATAGTTTCATTCGTTGAGGAGAGGACAGCAGCACCGTTTATCTGTATATGTGTTTTCAGTACAATCCTGAGACATCATGATCTTTTCTCAGAATGAGGTTTTGTTGTATACTATCGTGAAGGATTTCGGCTTGGAGAGCTTCAATCCGGGCTCATAACCTGTTGATTTATTTTCACTTCAAGTATTTTCGCGCACTCACTCTAACAACAAGGGAGAGGCTGTCACTACTTATAGAAAGCAAATGCGCTATTTACATGACTTCTGAAATACGTACTCTATTACATTGTTCTTCGTTACCATGTTTTCCATCTTACCGCATGACTTACCCAACATGGAAAAAGGTACAGTAGTCTGTTTTAATAAAGATCAGACAACTCCAAAAGCGGATAGGGTACAAGAAAGCCAACTACAAGGGGACACATACTCGTGCCAAGGTTGCGGCGGGTGGCCGCAATCCCCGGATGTTCGCAGGCTCACAACCTGGGCCACTCTAAAGAGTGCCTGCCAGCTCAACACAACTTTGTGGCTCAACACAACTTTGTGGCTTACCATAGAAACTCTGTGGCTTAACACAACTTTGTGGCTCAACGCAATTTGTGGCTTAACATTACTTAGTTGTTTAATGTAAGTTTATTGCTCAAAATCTATGCAAGCTAATAGTTAAGTGATAAAGAAGGTTCAAAAAATAGATATAAATGAGAATATTATAATTAATATATTTTTTTGTGTCTCTTTGAGCCACAAAGTGCTGTTGAGCCACAAAGTTTGTATGGTAAGCCACAAAGTTGTGTTGAGCCACAACGTTGTGTTGAGCTGGCAGGCACTCTTTAGAGTGGCCCAGGTTGTGAGCCTGCGAACATCCGGGGATTGCGGCCACCCGCCGCAACCTTGGCACGAGTATTCCAACAGGGGTAAAAAAGGGAACATTTTGGACCTTCTATACAGAAGCCTGGGCTCTTCCCTTTCTGCCTAAAACCATTCAATCTGCCTTCTGGGCGACGGGTATACTACCTTTTAACCCAAATAAAGTATTGGTAAAGGTGATAAAGGTCACAAAAACCACAACTCCCAATTGCCCTACCGCAATTTTTACCACCCCCCGTAACCGTCATGAACTACGCCAGCAAGCTTTGTCCCCTCCTCCCCAACAAGCTCACGCGAATCTTACCTTGCAATTGTGCTCCACCTAGCGGATCTCACTGAGCGGACACTTACCGAAGTGGAAATTACCAAAGCTGAGGCACAAAGACTACGGGAGGGTTATGAGGGCAAGCGAGCAGTTAAAGCTGATCGCCGGGTGCTTTCTAAAGCACGTATCATCACTGGGGAGCATATTATTCAGCTCAGAGAGGAGCGACAAGCCAAGGACCTGAGAAGGCCAAATCCACGGCCTACCAAAAAGACAAATCCCCTGCCACTCCCTTCAACCCCAGCAGTCTGTTCTCTAGAGCACCAAGTTGCTAGAGTGCAAATTGTGGATACTCCGGAGGTCATTCAGCTTCATGATACCTCATCCAAGTTTGACGATAGTTATGAATCCTCAGACTACTCCGACACCCCAGCTCCCACCCCTTCTCACTATCCAATACTCTCTCCTGTCCTCAATACACCAGTCAACCCCAATCGCAGGCTTCCTAACCGTCTACTTGAGATGCGCCTGCGCTCTCGCCGTTAATTTTTGTACTTTTCCTCTCTCTTTTCTTGCGTGTCTCTCTCTCTCCTCTCATTTCCTTTTTCTTTTGGTATGTTTTCACTCCCACATTCCCCACATACAGTTTAAAGCTAATCAACTATCTAGCACTGTTTACTGGGTTTCTTCCTTTATTTTCACATTTTTTTTCAACTCAAAATGTTAGCTTCTCACATCACACGGCCGATGGAAAGGTTGTGTTGAACCCCTCTGTGAGACATCCGGCTTCTCGGTGATATCCGGTATCCCTGTGGGGTACGTTAAGCCTTGGAGGTTTTTAGGACAACGGAAGGAGTGAAATGGGGAATGAAAGGCGAAGCAGCCGTTGGGTATCACAGCGCAAAAATGCTAGGCAGGCGTAGGGGACCGGCTCTGACTACATATGTAGGCCGTAATCTACAAACTTATTACCAACAAGCGCTATAATTCATGGAACCTACAATCACAGGAATTTCAGAAACTTTTAGTTATTCTCCAAACACATAATCAAACGGGAGAAAAAACCAGTATAGAATGCAACTATGAACACATTTTCCGATCCTATCTCAGCCTATCTCCTCCCCTTCCTCCTAGAACTTTTCCCGACCCTCCCCTCACGGACACTTTTCACACCAAGTCCCTTTCGCCCACTCATCTCCTTCCCTGTCTTCTTCCTCCCTCCACCCCCACCGGCTAAAGAATAGACAGCCTTCCCACCCCTATCCTCGGTGTCGACCTCCATTTCTTCATCCCCGTTATCACTATCACCATCATCATCATTATGTCTCCCTCTCTTATTAGAATACTTCACACGCCCCCGCTGCCCACGTACGAACGCATCCTTGCCAGTGATCGCCTGGACATATGCGTTCACGCCATCGGCGGGCGTAAGCCCGGCATCCATACCTACATCTTCGTCATTCCTCTCCGCATTGGCATTGCTCTCCCCACCGAAAATGAGTTTCCCATCACTGCTAGTCCTTGCCTTTGTTGCAGCAGACTTCCTCACATCCCCAATCCGGGTGCGCTGCGGTCGAGTAGAAGATATGTTCCCGATGGATTTCCGGTCGAGCAGGTCGAGCGGTTCGTCTGCTTCCTCGTGGATGTATGCTTCGCCAGATTTGCCGCCGCGCTTGCTCTTCCGACGTGGGGCAAAATCATCTTCAGGGACCGAGTCGCAAGACACGTCCGAATCGGAATCATAGATTGCTGCTTCGAATTCTGAGGCAAACTTACTCTGACGCCTCGCCTTCGGTGCGGTGTCTACATCCTCCTCATCACCGCTTTCATGGCCGTTGGCGGCGGTGGCATCCTTACGCCTCTTTCTCCGCTCTCGCGTCTTCCGGATATTAATCACCAGTTTCTTGTCCTCCTCCGGAACGTGCTTTTCCACAGCCTCATAGCCAAAGCGCCGGATCATACGTTCTATAATGTGCTTAACTTTTGCTTTGAAGTGTGCTTTGTGTTCGTGGCTCCAGATCATCAAGTTCGGGACTAAGGTGCTGAACCTGGGCAGCATTGTTTCTTTTGGGAGGGAGATTATGCACACTTTTATAAAGCCTAGGACTGAGCGGACAATTTCACGGTTCTTGCTGGTAAGGAAGAGGTCCAGGGTCGTTATCATTTCTGAAATGAGGGTTTTTTTTATGTCACCTTTGTGTGGTTAGCACGTTCCTCTTGAGTCACAGGGAGGGAGATAAGGGTAACCTTTGAATTGGTATAAAATACGAGTAAGAGCGGTGATACTCGCGCTGACCATGTGTGGCGTGCTGCCCGCTAGGCCGGCAGAGACCATGGTGACATATTCGTCGAGCGTTGCTGTGACATTCGGGGCATCCGAGGGCATGTGCGCTACTTTGCTATTTATCACTGTGCCGCCAGACCTCATCTTCTCGCCCATGAGGACTAGTAGGTCGAAGGCTGCTGTGCGGGCTTTTTCGTTGACCTCCTTTGTAGAGATGACGACCTCGGAGAGGATTGATGGAATGAAGTGCAGGTCTGTGTTCGGGAGGAATTCGACAAGTTGGGAGAGGGTTATTAGGCGGTCCTATTGTATAATTAGTGAATGTCCTCATCGATAGGAAAAGAGGGGGGGGTCCACTCTTCTGGTAGGAGATGTGACTTTCTCCGCGGCTCCGATTAAGAAATGTTGTAGATCCTCAGACTTTTCAATCAATGTTTGCTTGCCACATTCTGTTTCTGCTAGCCTTGGGATGACCTTATACGCCTTTTTCTGCAATTGCGGGTCTTCACTCTTGTTCGCCGTCACAGAAAAGATTGTGAAAAGTGTCTGGTGGCTACCCGGCGGGAGATATGGTGTAATGGTGATGACCAAATCCATGAGTGTATGTGCCATTGGCGGTATCCTGGTATTCCTAGCAACTTCCGCCTCGCTCTTCTTCTTGACGGGCTCGGCAAGGGTTGTCTCGAGCATCGAGGTAACCTTTTGGAACGTTGCCATGAGTTCTGTGTCAGGGGTGATGCTCAAATAAGAGTTGAGACACTTAAGTATGAACCCGCGATATTGCGGCAGCGTCGTACTATAAACATTGAACAAAACCGCCAGCATATTCCCAGAAAAGCATGCAAGGTGCCCAATGTTCTTCCTTGCGTCAGCCTTTGAAACTCGGCGTTGAATTATCAGGTTCTCTTCATCATCTTCAAGCGGAACTTCCAAAACAGCCTTATTGGAGTCAACGAGCTGTTGCAAAGCTTTACAGATATCTGACCGAAGATCAACCTTCTGATAGAGGACATTGGCAACCAATTCCGCGAATGGCTGATCAAAAGCCTCTGTAAGGTCTAACGGTAAATTGCAATACCCGGGCAAAAGCGCCCAAATCTGCCCCACCAGGGTTTCAAATATCTTAATCTCAACAGTCTTCTCCTTCCCCTCTCCGAAATCCACCACTTTCTGGAAGAACGCCTCGCTGAGAGGGACGAATTCCTTCCTAAAATGCCGAAGCCTCGTGTTTTCCACCCAGTCTCTCAAAATTGGTAACATCCAAGCCCGGCCAGGGGCACCAGATGCGGGTTTGATCAAGTTGAGCGAGAGGATGGAGAGGATGGAGTCCGGCCCCACGGCACGGATTGCTCGTCCGAGGACTTCGTCCGCTTCTTTCTTACCCTGGAAACCTTCATTTGAGCGGAGACCGCCGATAATTTTAATGGCTTCGTCGAGGAGTGGGGTTGCGCGCCAGCGGAGCTTGTCGAAGAGGGCACTGAGGATGTCGAAGACTTGGTTCCAGGCCGCTTGGAAGCGGACACTGAGTAGGTCGGTTGTGGTGGCGGTGACCTTTTTAAAGATGTTCTCGGTAGACCTTGTGATGTCAAAGAGGGAGCTGTCTGGAATACAACTGGTTGCGAGTGAAATTAGGCATTGCGCCGAGGAAGTTCGAATGGTGTATTCTTGAGAGTCTAGAAATGGTGCGATGGTTTCGAAAAGGGATGGCAGTTTCACGAATGCCTCGTCTTCTGATACCTGAGCATATGCTTCGTATCCTCTCGCGATGACCACCAGCCATGACGGTAGTAATTGTGAATCGTTTTGTGAAGGTCTTAGGTCGGAAATGATCTCAATTACTCTCGGTAACTTTGCGCTGGCCATACCATTTACTAAACTGGCAAACATCTCTTCAAACACCCCGAACGCCGCCATCGTCATGTATTCATTGGTGCTCTTTGAAACGCCCAAAAGAACCTCACACAATCCCTCAACCTTCTTACTCGGCCAACCCCCAGCGCCCGCAACAGCCTTAACCAACTGAAGTGAATGTATGACCCTCGGGTCATGTTCGCCATTTTTCTTCCTCTGTTCCTCACTCACTATCGCCAAATCCGCCACACTCTGCAGCGTAATTGTAGCGCACATTTCTGCCGCTGGATGATCTAGACTCGGGCTTGGTGGCGAGTTCTTTAAAACATTTGTGATGGCCTCATGCGCCCTCTTGCGTACTTTTGGTCGATTTTCAAGCCCTAAGTTCAGTAATCCTGCCAGTGCCCTCCGGGGCCCAATGTCCCGCTGAGGAACAGCCCACGCGGGACCATCCTGAGCTACCAGTAAACTCTCTAAACATCCAATGCTGCTCCTTAGCAATGGTGCGTCGGCATCATTGGCCGTAAGCGCAGGTACTAGATGCGAGAGGATTTGTGAAAACTTGGATCGAAGTAAGGGCGGAGGTGCGAACGGCGTGACAAGATCCAACAAGTAAACTGTTGACGCTGCAAGATCTTTATTCAATATCGCAGACGTAGACGTCGCCTGCTGTAATAACGAAAGTAATGCAGCGAAGTATGCTGTGGGTGTGAATTCTGTTTTTTGCTCTCGGAGGGTGTCTTCTACAGCAGAGAGGACCACCGCCACCTGTAGCCGCACCAAAGTCGTCATTCAGTATGAAGCATTCATGGGGAATTGATTGAAGTATGGATTGTGTTGACAGACCTGCCGTTGGTTTTGCAGGTTTGGAGAGCGGATCTTTTCTAATTTCGCCTCTAATGACATCTTTGTTGGCTGTTTGCGAAAAATGTGGGGGACGAAATTTTGAGAAAAAGCCTAGAGGTGGGTACAATGAAAGGATTGTCGCGGTCGGGTAACTTCTCAATTAGGGTTTAGCGTGGACTCAAGATTTGATGGCAATGATTGGGGCGATAGGGCTTTTGCAAAGGGCCATCACTTAGGATGCACCATAAATGATAGGTATGAGGGCAGTGCAACGCCGGCAATTTGCCTCTACAGGTCAAACTCTGTTCTTAAATCCCCTACCTTATGGGTTCGATGAGCTATGAAGCTCTTTATTCTATTCTGAACTCGGAGCCCTAAAGAGATGTTGTTCTGGCTGAGCCTAAATCACGCATTCTCACTCATGTTAGTGCTGTGTTATGTAATTACCTTGCTGGGTGTCGTTCCCAAACTTACGCGTCACAGATGCAACACTGGAACCGCTTCGCAACACGTCTCGCAATACGGGAGCACAGGAAAGCTCCTGGATTCTAACACGCTTGAAGCTTCATTCCCGAAGTCTTCACTTTGACCGAAACCACCAACCAACAATTCCAACCATGCGTTCTCTCCAAAATTGGGGCGCTCTTTTGCTGCCAATGTCCTTCCTGTTTTCTCTCGCCTCATGCTCTAGTGCAGATTCGACTCTTGTCCTGCGCAAGGATTTCGTTCCTCCACAGGTCTTTAAGAATTCAAATCTCTTGCGAACAATTGACATTACCAAGCCGTATGTCCGCGAGACTGTTGCTATGGTTATCGACAATATCTCCAAGGAGCCTCAAGCCGAATATTATGTTCCTATTCCGAAAGGAACCGCAGAGAATATTAGTTACCTGGAGGCTAGGGGTGAAGATGGGCCACATGTTGTCAACACTGCCGTGTTCGACTCCGAAGGGTTTGTTTTCTCGCTAGTAGGAATCTGCGATAGGCGATTTAAAGATTGACTTTTATTCCCTAGTGAGACACAGTACTACAGGGTCCTCCTCAGTGCACCTCTTCCTGCTGGCAAGTCGACAAAGCTGTGGATTACTCTCGCGCAGACAGATTGTCTTATTCCTGTTCCCACCCTTATCGGCCAAACCGACAAGCAGTTTCTCCAATGGACTGGTTCCCAGTACGCCGCCTCGGCATATGTTACCGAGAAACAGAAGACGAAAATTAAGTTTCCCAACAGCGAAGTGCCGAACTATACTGTCTTGGAGAAGAACGGCGAGAACGATGACCCGACTAGGGCTGGAAGTTGGTTCACTTATGGACCATACAAGACTGTTAGCCCTGACCAGAAGGGGGGAAAGGCTATTAGCCTTCGATTTGAGTACACAAGCCCGGTAATTAAAATGGTCAAAATGGAAAGGCACATTGAAGTCAGCCATTGGGGTGGTAATATTGCCTTTGAGGAGCGCTACTGGATGACTAACTTGGGAGCAAAGTGAGTTATCCGAGAGCCGGCTGTTGTGAGCATTATTAACCAACGGTGTGATCATCAATAGGCTTAAGGACACTTTCTCCCGCGTGCAGTGGGCATCAACCAGCTACTACAACCCTCCCACTAGCGCCATCAAGCAATTAACCTTCTCTCTCACCCCTGGAGCACAGGATGCCTATTTTACCGATGAGATTGGCAATGTTTCCACCTCTCGCTTCCGCAGCAACATTCGTGAAGCTCACCTTGAGCTCAAGCCCCGCTACCCTGTCTTTGGGGGATGGAACTACTCCTTTGTTGTAGGGTGGAATCACGATCTCAAGAACTTTTTGAGAGTTAGTCAGGATGGGGAGAGATATATCCTTAAGGTTCCTTTCTTGGAAGGCCCTAAGGACAGTGTTACCTATGACGAGATAGAAATTACTGTTGTCCTTCCCGAAGGCGCTACGTATGTACTTCTGGCCCGGCTCATAGTTTGCCAATTCTGACCGAAAGTGCGTTGAGTGATGTTAAATACTCTCCTCCTCTCCCTCTCTTTAGCGAAGAGGAATATCTCCACCACACCTTTATGGATACCCTCGGTCGTACAGCTATCAAAATGAAGGCCGTCAACGTTGTGGATGAACAGCACAAGAAGGAGCTAATCGTGAGGCCTTCTACTCCTCGTCATTGCCATAAACTCATACTAATTCATTCGGGCTAGGTGACTTATCACTACCCGGCCATGGCGCTCTACAGAAAACCCTTCGTGATCTTTACCGGTGTTCTCACCCTTTTCACTTTCTCGTGGCTTGTTAGCAAAATTGACTTTAGGATTGGCAAATAAAAGAAACTGGGTTTTTGATTATGTACATATATCCTCTCTTGTTTGGTTTTTTGTTTTGAGGTTGATAGGAATAGTAGGAATGTCTGAGTGGTCTCCTTCAGTTAGAATCAATATTTGGGAAAGGATGGCGTGGGAATGGGATTGGCCCTGGGAAATGAGAACAAAAATGTGGTGCATTATCGGAATAAAGTTTTGTTATCGTACTCGAGCGCTGAAATGGAATTTGAGCGTGTCAAGGTGGGGTGGAGTGGAGGAAATAAGGGGCGTTGAGGTTAGTCCTTTTCTGGCCCGTTTAGCAGATCCTTTTCAAACCCACAATATTATCCTTTTAGGTGTTGTATAAACGGAATAAAAGCAAATACGGCACCGAAAGAGCAATCAATAGTGGGAGAGAGGATAATGATAGCGAGCAACTAAAAAGGTATTCGTTGTACGTGGCTTGCCCGCTAAATGGATGGTAATGACAGGAGTATATATGAAAAACAAAACACCATTCTCAGTTGTCCAACGATCACCACACATTTCCACTTCTTTCCACACATGCCTCCCTATCGCTTTGTCCACCCTTCAAAGAAACAAAAGAAATGAACATTCTGTGTTATCCCTGGACAAAAGAAATGCATAACAAAAGAAAACTTCCTTCATTTCCATAGCCCTCATGCTTTCCATTGATCCTATCCATCAGTCAATGAAATATCTTTCTTAACCTCCGTGCTTTCATGAAACAAAAGAAACCAACATGCCGAGCAGCTTTTCCAACATTGTAAACGGAGAAAATGGGCCCCCTTCGCTGCGCGGGGTCTGTTGACTGGCAGTCCTTTTTCTGTAATCCGAGCAGCATTGCTAGTGCATGCATTAGAGGTGCACAGCATATAAAAAGATAAGGATTAGCTAATAAAGAAAAGGGCTCACTGCACTGATTCCAGTCGTCCCGTCCGTCCAAGACGGGGTGAGGACGACGAAGGACGAGACGGACTGCCTTGGCGCCGTCCTGGACGGGGTGGGCGGCCGTCGACGGCCGTCGACTACGAACGCGCAAAATTGGTCAATGAGACAAATAGCGGCCTACCAGGGGTGGCAGTCGGACTGCCGTCGACGCCCGTCCGACTGGACGGCTGGGAGCGCTGGCTCACCGTGGGTATGATATCTACGTATCTACTGTGCTCGAGTGATCAAGAAAACCCTATGCTCGGAGTAAAATCAATGGAATATCTGTCCCGCCCAGCCATCAACAAAGTCAACGAATCAACTGACAGGTTCCGCACTTAACTGGAAAGCAGGTAGGTAATCCAATCCGCATTGCTGATAATACTCTCGTCTTCCAACAATAGCACTCATAGCATTGGCAATATTCTTGTACCTGAGTTCCTCTGGTACGGTGGATATTACGGAGTGTAGTAAAAGCTTTGAAAGAAGTATGGCGATAGGGGCATAGAGAGCGCGGAGGAAGGGAATTTAGTGGGCAAAACATCTAGAATAACTTAGATCGAGAACCGGGTAGGAATTTTGTTGGAGGATAGGTTTATTTGCAAGGGACCTTTTTCATGACCGAGGAAATAAAGCCGATCCAAGTATAGCAAATTAGCGGATAGAATTTTCCCATGATCTAGACGATGGCTATGACAGGACGATGTTCAAAATGAGCAACTTATTCGATTTAGGATGTCACATTCATAATCTATCACACTAGTGCTGGTGGTGCTGTTGACAATACTGTAGTTCCGAGTGATGCAAAATTGCTTAGTCAATAGAACCCTGTAGACTTTCCTAGACACCCGAATTCGGGGACCGGCCTTATCAGCGATGGCTCCCAATCCGTGCAACATTGGAGAATAGAGGCATTCAGCCCCGGGGTCGAAAAGCGTTTTTCGAGTGCCAAGTTTCGAGTGGAGCTAGAAGCTAGTATGGGGTGTGCATGAGACTACTGCACAATGAATAATCAGCCAGAGGAAGTGGGTGTAGAGGAATAAAGTAACCGATAGTATGGTGAAGAAAAAGTGACAAAAAACAAGCCAAGTATATCTGAACAACCAGGTCCTCTGATGCAGAGTTATAGTATGCTAGGTGATGAATGAGAGGTTATTGCTCTTCCAAACTCTACCGAGGAAGAATTATTCTTCTACCTTCTCTCATCCCACGAAGTTATTCGACCGCCACCTCGGGCAAAGATATGTCTTGCCACACTCACAGATCCTGAATTGCTTAACCTTTGTCGCTTTTCTTCACGAGATATAGACGAGATAAGCCAGTTGCTACAACTCCCGTCTGACTTTCAGACAATTTCTCACCATCGTCTTTCTTGCCATGAAGGACTTTTTCTACTATGCACCTTTCTCGCAGCCCCAACCCCTCTGGATACTTTAAGTATTCTTTTGGGGTATCCAAAGTCAGTAATTAGCGAGGGAATAAACTGGATGATGGAATTCCTCTTCAAGCACTGGGATTTCCTCAGGCAAGACTTTAGTTCAGGCCAACTCACACCCAATCAATTATCCCTCTTTGCAAGAGAGATATCCGAACATGGTGGACCGCTTGAACACTGTGTTGGGTTTATCGATTGCACAATTCGTGGAATATGCAGACCATCGCAATGGCAGCAAATAGCATATAATGGGCATAAGAAGTATCACGCACTCAAATATTCAGCTATCAAATTCCCAGATGGCTTGATTTACCATCTTTTTGGGCCATATGAAGGCCGGCGGAACCATAATGCTCTCCTTGTGGAGAGTAAACTCCTTGAGTGCTATCATACCCATGCACCAAACTATTATCTCTACGGCGATTCAGCATACCCTTTGTCTTCTTCTCTACTCTCTCCTTTTTCAAAGCTTCGATTAACATCGGAGGAGAAAGCCTGGAATAAAGTGATGTCAACCCGAAGAGAGAGTGTGGAATGGGGGTTTGGTGATATATTAAGATTGTGGAGAACATTGGATTATCGTCCAGATAAAAATATATTTAGTAGTTCAATTGGCATTCAGTACCGGGTATCTGTTCTTCTTACAAACATACATATTTGTCTATATAGTAGTGAAACTTCTGTATTCATTAACTGCGCACCTCCTGTATTGGCTAAGTACCTAGAAAAATGTTCTTAGCTTGTGGATATTGAGGATCTTGGATTAGTTGAGGAGGAATTAGTGTACTATGTCGTCTTAGTATCGCCGTTTCTTGAGCAAAACCTATAACCATTTGGTTCATTAGAATAGCAAGTGAAAGGAAGAAGTACTAACTAAATACTACTCCCTTGGTTTGAAATGGGTTCGGTGTTGTGAGATAGTTCATCACTACTCACCACTCTTGGATGCTGTTTCGGATAGACATAAGTGGACTGTGAACTACTACTCGAATGGTAAGAGGTCAATCCTGACAAATCAGATGATACCTGGCGAATTTCCCACTGTTATGCCACTTGGGGGGTAACATGAAGGGGTGGTGAAACTACTACTCCAACGGGACTTGGAAGGGGTCAATTCTAACAAAGTAGAAGGTGGTAGGAGGGCACAGCTCTTGCATACTGCAGAGACTGGATATGAACCCAGGTGTGGTTAAACTATTACCCAATTTTCCAAAGCAAAGTGAGTGTATTAGAAGAGACTAGAAATGACAGGAAATGAGATTAAAGGAAACCCAAGAGAACAACGCCAAGAGGAGAAACAGGAAATGTCTTGATCTTATCTGCTAATAATCGAGTTCCACTGGTGGAGGCATTGGTGAGGTTTGTCACTGCCCTTGCCTAGAGAGATCGTTACCGCCGATATATCAGGCTGTGGCAATAGGGGCGCCTCAGGGTCAGCAACGGATGGTGGGTAGGAAATGAAGAATGCGAGCTGTAAGAAAGATGATGAATGCAAGTTGTAGGTGAGCTAGGAGAGAAATTGAACTCAGAAGTAGGTCAAGCAAGACTTACAATTGCATCGACTCAAAGAGTTAGCTACTAGTCCACCATTCCTCCATCCTAATGTCTCGTAATTCTCCTCCCCAAATGCAAAAGTTCTTCTCTTATTTCCTTTAACAATCCCACTATTTCTTTTCCTACAGTGATCTGTGAACGTAGGCATTGTAACATTTCATCCCAAGTGTCCTGTTGCCTTTCTGCCCGAGAACTGGTAGAATGAAGGAATAACTGACTAAGTTCAGCTGTGGTAAGCTGTCTTCGTGAATAGCGAGAATTTGAGGCAGAAGTGTGAGGAATTTGAGATTCCTGTGTATTTCTTGAACCGGGGGTAGGAGGAGGAATTGCCTGTTGGAGGAGAGTGCTATTAAGAGGAGAGGATGCTCCTGTGTGCTGTGTTGGATATGGGGACTCTTGGGTGGACGAAGGCTCCTCATAGTCACTGGGTGGAACTATGCCTTCACCGGACATTGTTCACTTTAAACGCTTTCTTGCACGCCAATCATTCACCCCACGCGATGATGGAGCAATTCAACCACCTCTGTGCTCCTGATTCATGTCATTTTCTGACACCTCAGCAAGTATGCATTCTACCTCTCGTCTTCTTACCGAACCTCATAGTGAAATCTGATGTAGTGCAGCACCTTGTGCATGCTCCGTATTGGTAGCCTTCCGCTTTGCTGCTGTCCGAGTAGAATAATCTGATTCAGCAACCTCTTTCATATAGCTGATCACATCAAGAGAGCCAGCAAGAAAACTCATCTATTATTTAAATTAGATGTTCTCTTTTGTTAATGGAATTCTTATATTGTACTTACTGAGTTTTCTGTCAAACTAAAGATTTTCTTATTTGCAAGACGACGAAATCCAACTGCTCTGTAGTGGCTCTGCTCCTGGCTACTTGCCTGCATACCATCTCTCGCTGTAGCATCACTCCCATTTTCTCTATTATCTTTGGTACTCTCTTCATTCACATACTCTGTATACTGATGTAGGTAAAGAAGTTCTGCCATTCTGGTTTTCAGAAATGGTGTCTTTTTGTCCTTAAAGAACCGTTCCGCTTGAAGATCTCTGAGTATATCCTCCCAATATGCACCCCGCTTACCTTGTGGTGCACCAAACGGATTTCGAGCTTTTACCGCAGTTACAAGAGCCATGCACTCTTCCAAGGAGGCATTTTCCTTTGGATCTGTAGGCCGTGAACCTCCAAGACGCTCTAGCTCTTCCTCTTCATTAGCAAAAAAACGATTTACGTCCGGCGGACGCAACCCGCGTCCGGCCTATGCGTCCCGTGCGCCCTGACAGTCCGCCGGACGTTCTTTCTCATCCCATGCGCCTGGTGCCTCCCAAAACGCTTATCCCCCCTCCCATGCACCCAGCGCGCTTGTTGCGGCCGCCCTCCGTCCCGACACCCCCCTCATCCTTCCCCTCTTCTACTGCTCTCGTCTGACG
>Ga0307509_10004156_pt1 | contig 21146 bp, 21 predicted proteins | sample 10_EM_MG_FD_202245 | JGI IMG/M metagenome (GOLD analysis project Ga0307509, IMG submission 202245) | Populus trichocarpa ectomycorrhiza microbial communities from riparian zone in the Pacific Northwest, United States - 10_EM | ecosystem: Host-associated > Plants > Roots > Unclassified | place... | reverse complement strand
GGCGTCAGGACGGAGTAGCGGAGCACCAGACGCAGTCAGGACGCACGGGACGTAGGGGTCCGAGTCCGGATGGCGTCAGGACGGATGGCGCCAAGTAACGCAAAGTCAGGACGCAACGTCGATCCGATGTTGCGTCCTGATGTCCGATTAGTGTTCCGGCGTCAGGTGCGTCAGACGCACAGAACGCACGGAACGCAAGGTATTATTTTTGCTGATGTGTGGTAAAGACTATAGTCAAGTCTAAGGCCATCTTCAATACCCTCTCCACCTGATGGTACCATAACTCTACCTGTCTGAAGTAGGTGTGAGAGGTCATCTCCAAAGCTCAGGGCAAACGGCTCCCAGATCTGAAGTGGGTTGGTGATCGTGGTGAACTGTAGGGCCATAGCAAATAGCTGACGCAATGCATGTCCGGTCATAAACTCTCTTGCATCGCCCAACATTGCCATCTACTCTCCCTCATCCTCCAACAGCCGCAGGGCTACACATGCTGCCTTGAAGGTCAGATGCAAAACTGCATCTACTGTCCGAAGATGTTCAAAGCTAGTAGCCCCTCGTACAACCGTGAGAAGTAACCGTAGATAGTAGCGCTCCCCCATGAATGGGCTTGCCTAATACATCCTCCCAATAGATTTCCGCTGGATCCTCGGCTTCCACCCTTGTTTTCGCACATATACATAATGCTCCGGGAATTCATGGTACAAATACCCTCTTCCATCCACATTCTCCGAATTGTACTTGAAGTAAGCCAGAAGGGTGGTAATCGAGCTATCCATACGCTGACGTAGGATGACAGGATCTTCATTTTCTGAGAAGTAAATTGGCTGCTGGTCTGGAAGGTGTAGCTGAAGATGCATGACAGGAGGTTCCTCTCCATGGGTAGAGTATTCAAACAGACGCCACACGGCTTCGGTAGGTCCTATATATCGGCCATGCAGATACAGCTTGATCTCATTCTGATCCGATTCGAGGATAACAGTAGCACGATCTCGACCCTTGTAGATGTACTTATGAATGTACTTGACCGCTTTGACAGGCCCACAGACCTCCACATTGATATGAGCCCTGTAGCGTAGCGAGAGATATGGACTATAAGGTACCACTCGGCGATTGTCAATAAGAGCTGTAACATCTGCTCCACCCCTGCGAATACTCATTGTATATGCCTGACCCATATTGCGCCTCCGGTAAGTAGGATAGCCATCCTCATTGATAATTGTTTCCTCCTGGAATGAACGTGGATATCCCTTCCGGCAGGTCTGAACAATGAAAGGGTCTAGCCCCTGCATACAGAGAGCACTCCCATTTTGTGCAATACAATGAGTATGTACCATTGTTGTGTCAATGATACCCCGAAGCTCCTGATTGATAGTATCATCAGCAGGTGGTAGTTCTGCACTAATGAAACTGTCGATATTGCCAGCCGTCAGAAACTGATGGTCGGTTCTCAGGAATACTAAGAGATGCAAGTGGGGAAGACCACGCTTCTGGTACTCTATTGTCCAAACCCAACCCAGCCAAGGTCCAAAGACTTCCTTGTACCGGATTTGATCTAACAAATCACGCACCTTAAGATTCAACACTCTTGCCACAAGATCAGGCCTCTCAGCCGCTGTCTGAGCAGGTAAGAGCTCCCGCTCAATCTCAACCCATTTGGGATTCCCAGTAAATGTTATGAAAAGGGATGGTTTCCCAAAGTGGCGTACAATAGCTATGCTGTCCTGGTACAGCTGTTGCATAAACCGATCACCTCCCAAATAACTGGATGGCAGAACAACACGCTTTCCCGTTCGTGTAAGATCAATATCTTCTGACTCCATAACATCGGCCAAACCATGATAGAGATCTGAACGGATATTGGCCTGATGGGAACGTATCCAGGCCAACTTGTTCTGATTACAGACGGCCCAGGCATCAACGACAAACTGCTGGAATAACCTTTGAGCTTGAAAGATTGTGGATGGCTCGTCCAATCGCGGATGTAGACGAAACCTATAGAATGTACGCTGTGATAGATTCTTCTTCTGATGACCACCCTCACGATTATCCAAGGTTCTTCCCCAATGCCAACCTGGCTCGCCATAGGGAAAGAGGAGAACATAGTGGAGGGGAAGGTAGGAGGCATGATTGGGATTGATCAAGGTAAACTGGTTGCCTTGATCATCCCCATTGGTCCGACTCACAAGAACAATATCACGGAAGCCAGCAGATCCATACTGCTCCGGCAGAATCATTGAGACTTCATCTGCTGTTGGTAGATTCTCTCTTCTTAGATCTGCTCCTCGTTCAACAACAAGTTTAAGCTGTGTATTCAGAATTATACGGAAGCTGGTCTCAGCTTCAGCTATTTCTATAAGTCATTCCCGAGCCGTAAGATGGATGTGGATTAAGGGATTCGTCTCCTGCAACATCAATGTCAAGGAAGAGATGATATCCGCATCCAGTTCTTGTGCATGCCTTGATCTGGCCTGGGCGGCAAATTCGGGATCGTACAGGTAAATTTGTAAATAGAGTGCATCCCGACCATCTCCTGGGACAAGAGGGCCCTGTCGGTGATAGAGCGCTCCATGGATCTGAAACATTTGGAAGGTTGTACCCATCTCGCTCATTCTTCGATCCATGTTGAACTTAATACTGGTAAATGCAAATTGTTCATTCCATCTGTGTAGGACTCTGCGAAAGGATTTGGATCGAGTATCTGTTGCTCTCATCAAGGAATGCAGTGGCTCAGGCAGTTGACCATCCTCTCCAGCTTGGCATCACCATGCTTACAGCAGGAATGGTAGCTCGCCTCACCACCGTGTGGCCTCTTTCCCGATGGCTCTGATACCCAGTGAAGCGCCTGGCACCCGGTACACCTGATATCCATTCTTCCCAGATCATGGGTTATCCACTTGGCTCTTTGATCAATGAAACCCAAAGGTAATTGGATTCCCCTTTCCTGACGTCTCTCTCCGCCCCCTGTGGGAGGTGCAAAGTTTTCGATCCCTCCATCTACCACTGGTCGTACTTGTACTCTTGATGCTAGTGCAGTAGTCTATATTATTTCACACCAAATTAGCTCTCCTGCTTCACTACCACTTGATGTCCCGTTTCCTATTATTAGCTTACCAGACATAATCTGCAAGTTACCTGACGTATATCTTGCAAGTTTACATCAAACTCAGAAATAATCTTCTCCTGCCCACAGCGTCTACACCTCTGCATCGGCAACCTGTTGTCGGTAAATTGTTAACCTCAATTCCTCTCGAGCAGAAAAGATCACCATACCTTCTAATCCCTCTCTCAGTGCTACCACTTGTCCTCCCATTACCGCTTGATCAAAAGATACAGGTATATCCAATCCATCATGCACCCTGTGTCTCATCTCTCCATCTGCTGTATGACTGGGTCAGTCATCACGCTAAACTATAGAAAAGAACTTGATCTTGAATACCTTCAGGATCCTGCCTACTACCTAGGTCCTCTTGCCTTATCTCCTCTGCTGCTTGTTGCACCCCGTTTGCTATTTCTTCATCCACTGGATTACTGAGTCAGTCATCACGCTAATCTATTGAAAAGAACTTGAACTTGAATACCTTCAGGAGCCTGCCTAATACCTACATCCTCCTGCCATACCTCCTCTGCAGCTGGGTGTTGCTGCCGTCCTCTCCTATTTCGCCGCCTCTCCTATTTAGACCGTCAGACAAATTAGTAACTCAATTAGCTCTATATTAATATATCAGTGGATAAGTAAACCAAACCAAGCACTGCCGACAAGTGCGGCGTAAACTGCCCCGCAGATCACGATCAAAATCAATATCCGCCTTGCGTCTCCTACAGCCGCTACACAGTCTTAGAGTCATTTCTAACTTGATCAATATAGAGCTTGTGATAATTCAATGTGTCGTGGGTAGTACAGTCCGTAGAAAAATAAATGAAAAAGAGGGTGATGTTGTAAGCCATGAAGTGTTGTCGTACTGAGAATAAAGGACTGTAGAACAGAAAGCCAGAGTACGAGAAGAGCTTGTTAAGTGAATGGAATACACTGTGCCAAGCCTCATGTCTTGGCACCACTCAAAAAAAATACAACATTATATTGCCAAGCCCTAGCAGAATTGAATTACAAAATTTTAATTATTATATTAAGTACAATATTTATTTATAATACTTTTCGGCTATGTTTAATAACGTAACCTGTATCCCAGTTTATGAAGAAATATTATGCTGAGATATTCCATTCACACCAGCTCTGAGCTTTTATAATTAATTATACAATTGAAATAAATCATACGATTATTACTACTCATAGGTGTATATTATTTAGCAATTATATGCTGGTGTTGCATAATCCGATTCTATTGGACCTTCCTGTTAGCTACTATTCTAAACTCATTTATACATAAAATAGGAGTGCGAGGCGCGGGAGTGGGGGTATAGAATTCCAGTTAGACTCAGGAATGAGCTTTCCATTATACTCGGAAAAGAGCTTCCTTTACGCACTCGGAAAAGAGGGGTCCGTTACGCTCGGGAAAGAGCTTCCTTTACACACTCGGAAAAGAGGAGTTCGTTTAGCCTCGGGAAAGAGCTTCCTTTACACACTCGGAAAAGAGGAGTCCGTTTAGCCTCGGAAAAGAGCTTCCTTAAACTCGGAAAAGAGTCTCATTTACCCTCAGAGCGAGCTACAGTTGTTCCTCATGTTGGAGGTGGAATACAGAGTCGAAACCGTGCTTCCTGACCATGGATGACTCATCCCACACTGAACTTTTAGGATTCAGTGCTCCACCTACTTATACCCCTGCCACCCCTACGTATAGGTGTGGTGTGGTTTGGGTACAGTGTATGGTAGGGACTTGAGTAAGGGTGTCACAATGACAGTAGACAAACGGTAGCACAAGGGAGTATGAGATAGAGGGGCAAGAATTAGCAAACTAACAGGAAAGAAGTCACCTTTAGAAAGTAAGCCAATATAGTGTCAGAGTAGAGGGTTTTGTAAGATAATAACAGGGAGAAGTAAATAAAGAGGACATACTATTAATTTTATTAGCAGGCATGTGAGTCAGCTGGAGGGGGAAATACATGACACAGAGACAATTGTATTATTGAAATAGGATAATCGTAGTTTCATGCCTTATAGCGGAAGCGTGATGTAAAGGGGATGTGGTGGGAAGGAGAAGCGGGATGTGGTTGTGGGTGGGAGAGAAGCAACCTGGTGAAAGAATTTTCTTTTTAAAATAGTGGTTGCTGCCAATATGTTAGCAGGCATACGAGTCAACTGGAGGGGAAAATACATGACATGTAGATGATAGCATTATTCGAATGGTATAATTGTGGTTGTATGCGGTATACTGGAAGCGTGAGGTAAAATGAATATGGGGGGGAGGAGAAGGGGGATGTGGTTGTGGGTGGGAGAGAAGCAGGCAGGCGAAAGAATTTTCTGTATGAAAAGTTGTTACTGCCAAGCCAGGTGTAGGTGACACCACAATATTCACGGGTGACCCCCCAATTTATGTGAGCGCAAACATGAGTGATATTTCATGTCAGGACATTTGGATAAGATTAGATCGCGCGCCGAGAGATCCACTGTTCAGTACATATATGACTAGCAGCCCCTCGACCGACCGGTCAAGCTTGGAGTCTATGTTGAAACTATAATTCATGATGAAGGCACTGTTAGAAAAGGTAGCAAATTTGGTCTTATCTATTATATTCATCTCTAATACTTGAGAGAAGCAAATTTCGCATGTCATTATATATGTAAAATACCGGTGTGTTGTCTTCCCGTTCAACCCATTATTTCACCACACCCTGATGTCCATTCCTGGTGGCACGCAAGAGGGAATTCCCCAATGATTTTCTGCCTTGCTAGTGTCAACCCCTTTCACTCCTGATTGCATTTACACCCTCGCACATCTACACCCCTAGTGAGTGTTCCCAACCGTCCCGGCCGGATGCCAGGGCCCTGGCATCTCATATTCTCATCCTTCTTGGGTAGGGAGGGTCAGGCTGGTAGGGCATGGCATCTGTCTTTGGTAAACACCCCAGGACATTAGGTTGATGGGCGGGCCCTGCAGTATTTTTGGAAAGGGTATCGGGTGGGTACCTACGCTCCGGAGTAAGGACGGGCATCCCTTGTAGGTCAAGGAAGTGGAATGGGGTCAGGGTGCTCGTAACCAGGATTGGATATCATTGGCAGCATTGGTTGATTGATCGCGAAATTTGATACATAATTGTAGAGCCTAAGCTTCTCTTCATTAGAATAAAAATGTCTCCCATCTTGATAACACTTACCTAATACTTATGAAATTCGAAAATGAAACATGAACTAAGACACCTGTACCGCCCGGCCGTCCATCCTGGGCATCGGTCAGTGCGGACTGGAATGGGGGGTTCATCCCGTCCGCTGGTCTCAAACTTGGCGTCCGTTCCATCTGAAGGTCGCACATGGCCTCCGTCCCGTCCTAGGGTAAAGCCCCACAGACTGGACGCTTGAGAACACTGCCCCTAGTATTGTGGTTTTCCGAAAGGTTGCGAAAGGAGCAAACAGCTCTCCCAGCTTTTTTTTTTTTCAGAGCTCGATTGTGCAATACTATCCACCATAGGCCGTACTAAGAACCTCGCTTTGAAGAATCAGATATACTGTGAATTCTCGGGGTCAGTGGCTTGCCAAGTTCTAATTAAACAGAGATCTCTGAGAAAGAAAAAAGGATTCGCAACCTTTTGTCAACTGAGTTTTTCGCAACCTTTAGGAAAAGCACAATATCCTAGACGGGTGTTCGGCAGTGCCAAGCATCATCTTCGCCCGTCTTTAGGTCTGGATGGGACGGACAGTTGTACCTGAATTGGCGCCTGGCACTGACAGTTATCTTGGCATACATCAAGAGGACGTCCCAGGACGGAGCAGCAGGGACTGCATATCACTCGGGTGGCGCAACCTTGCCGGTAACTCCGGATACTGGGCGGGCCCTGTACACGACTGGCCGGCTCTACAGGTGATTGGCGTGAACCCCCGATGACGGGCAAAGATTGCAGAAGACAGGCAAGGACTGCAGAAGACGGGTGAGGACTGCAGGTATGATTCGGGCGTTACCAATACGTCAAGGACTGTAGGGTCCTACCGTCAACCTCTTAGAGAATAGTCCTTCCAAAAGGACGGACTCTTTTGCCCTACAGCTTGAGACAGGCGCCCGAGACGCGCTGGACTGCAGTGTGGGCGGCGCCTACTGGGAGGACGGGGCGCTTGAAAAGACTGGTGTTCAGCCGCAATCATCTGGCTTGTTATCAATCTTCCAATCTGATAGCTATCCTTCCCAGGTTTTCTCCTTCTCGGGACATTGTTGGTTTGTGTAAAATTGCATCGATACCTAAGATGGCCTATAGAAGAAGAGTCGATGGATAGCTATTAGTAGATTGTAAGGCATTTCTGATTAGTATTGCCTATACCTACCAGTTCCAACTTGAAGCCTATGCTGCGCACACTTTGTTCGTTCAGATATCCTATTGCTGCCGCTATTCTGGGAAGTTTTCCTGTCAATAGCTCAACCTTCTAGTTCTATTGGTCTTTTTCTCGGTCTATCGCTACTTCCTGAAGGGTGCCTGCTGCAAGGACGTACTCTCTGAGTTCTATATCATGCTAACCCGACCGCTGCTCGGCAGCTACTGGGATGACTTCTTTGCTTTCAAGTTCTGAGGCCAGTCTTTCGCCCCCTCAGTGGGTTTTATTCTCCTTTGCTGGCTGGTTATTCCTGAAGTGTAGCAATTGCGTTTTCGGCACTACTTTTCCGGGAAACACCCACAACTGCATTAAGAATCAATATAAGAAGGATCTTGACCACATATCAGCAGGTTTACCAAAAGCTCACGCCAGGAAGATGTAAAATGGATGACTCACAACAGCAAGGTCGCCAACAGCAGTCAGACCGTCACCCTGGTCCAGAAAAGCTAATACAAATGACACAAGGGTGGAGGCGTGTAACATTATCACCTGCGAATCCCTGAATTGCTTCAAGAGAAGTTGCTATCAGGGGATCGGCGGGTTTTCCAGGAGCGCTAATCCCCGGTTAATGTTAGCCTAAGTTCAAATCCATTAGACTGAGGTGGAGCCGTCTTGCCATTACTCCTATATCTCAAAAGTGCAGTTTCCACTGGCCGGCCGCCAAGACCTGACCACTCAGTCAAGTTGACGAACTTTAAAGTTTCTTCAGCCGTTGGAGCATAAGCGCGATCCATTACCTTACAGTCTTATGTTTGTGTTTATTGAGCGGGGGGCTAGGTTTTGTGGGGTTGACAGGCTTGAGTGCCGGGTGAAAAGGTATAATAAATGCGAAGATTAAAGAAATCTTCTCCTCCTCCAGGTTAGTGGAGCCTCTCGCAGCTCTATGAACAGCCTTTTCTTCTAGAAGACGGCTTTTGAAACATTAGAATGAGTCCCAATCGAATACCTGCTGAACGACTTACTCTGCTTCCCTTCCAGCACCAGGGCAGGTAGCGTCAAAGTCGCCACCATCAGCAGGTAGCCCAGTAGACCTCTCGTACCTTTCGCCAGTTCCTTCGCAGTGGCTTTCATTGCCAAGCTTCATGTCACCGCTGAGGGGTCTTGGGTCGCCGGTATTGGAAGCAGCAATACTCAAATGATGGCTTGAACCCGAAGGCTCCTTGAGACACTTGTTAGCACCCTGATACTTGTGAGTCAGTTGAGCTCCGGGGCTTGGCTGAGCACCGGCCAAAGGTTCGACTATTGCTCCGGGAGAGCCTCCAATAACGCCCGCGACAGCACTGAGACCTGGATTGGTAGTAGCTAGGGGTTGAGATATATGTGATTGCCTAGTGGCCCCGTTTGCAGAACTTGGCTTGTTAGTAGGACCAGAACCGAGCTCAGAGCCTGTAATATTATCACCAGCTGATGCTTGAATCGCTTCATGACAAGTTGCTATAATGGGATGGGCGGCTTTTCGAGGAGCGCTGATCTCCTGTTAAGGTTAGCCTAAGTTCAAACCCATTAAGCGCACCTGGAGCCGTCTTGCCATTACTCCCATATCTGAAAAGTAGAGTTTCCACTGGCTGGCCGCAAAGACCGGTCGACTAAGCGAAGTTGAAGAACCCTAAAGTGTCTTCAGTCGTCGGAGCAGAAGCGCGATCCATTACGTTACGGTATTCCTATTTGTGTGTCTGGAGAGGAAGGGTAGGTTTCACGAGGTTGGCAGGATTGAGTGCAGGGTGACAAGGTATAATAAATGTGAAGATTAAAGAAATGCAAGTGATGGAAAGAAGTGAAAAAAGAAAGGAATCAAATGCGGGAGCGGGAGCGGGTTGTGCGGTGTGTTGGATGACGATGGAGAAAGGTAGGGGGATATGGAAACTTGGCATTTGAGCCTCATCACATGTTGTGCTCACAAATACCAAGAGTGGTACAGGACATCACAGGTCTTATCAGATCAGACATTTGTGCGCAATCAGATCTACTGCCCAGTACATATATAGACATAGCAGCTCTCTCGTTTATTTTAGTTTTTACGGTAGGCAACCAACGTTGAAGTCGCCTGATACCCAGGTCAAGCCTGTTATGAGATCTGGATAGGTGAAGGACGGGCTGAACAGATGAAGAAGTACAAAGAAGTCAAGGCGGAAACGTGGGTATATTCATAGGAGGCGTGCCTTGCTTAACTATCTGTCTATAGTAACAGAGGGGGTTTACATAAAGTACTAGGACAAAACCTTTCGTCCGATGCCCTTTTTACACCAAAAGTGCCCATTTTCACCACCCTCTCTCATTGCGCAATGTCTATGAGAATCAGCGAAAATTGTCCTTGCATTAGCAAACCTGTAGATAACATGAAGAAATTTACAGAATCTTTAAATATCACCAAGTGGTGGAGAAAAGGCCATTTAAGTATCTGGTATCGGTTGCCATGTACTTTTTTTGTATAGAGCCACATACAAAAATCGAAGTCACTTTCACACAAGTTGATGCAATCACGAACCATGAAGGCGGCTTTGATTACTTACACTTCTACTTATAGAGGTTTGAATAGATAGTGATTCCCTATCTAATAGAAAGATTTCAAGTGCTTTTATATAAGCAGTGTTCAGAATTGTTCGTTTAAAAATGTCCATTTTTGGTGTAAAAAGGGCATCTGATGTCCCCGTACTGTAGATAACCCAAACTATTTCCACCAACTGCCCCACTTGAGGGAATCCATCCCCAAATATACATACAACGATGCAGTTCCAGTCTCCATCTCGTCCAGCATTCCGATCCATCTTCCGGTTTCCATTCCCATACCCCCGGGGCATGAGTGCCAATCTACACACTTGGCATACTATCTAGGTGACGGGTTCCTCCTTTTTGCTTGATAATTAGTGACAAATGAGACTAACTTCTAAATGTCGGGTTGGAACAACCCATTGCCAATTGGGCCAAGCTAAGGGGAACTGTATGGAGGTCTTTGGAGGAAGTTTTCGCCTGGTTGTTCAGAGGTCATAGCTCACGATCCACGGACCGGAGAGCAACCACCACATATAGAACCACCGACTCCCGGGGGGTGGAGAACCTCGATGCTCGCTACAACTCGCATTTCAAGCTGACCGCTTACAACAGCACATTCTTGCCATGAGTGAGCCTCATCTGTTGTGTACTTCTATTCTCATCCTGTATTCGGAATACCGTTGCTATAAAAGTACCGGAAGGTGTGTCAGAATTATTTGAATTATCGAAGATCTGATGTCTTTAATACAAAGAGGATAATATAACCGACGGTATTGTGAAAATAATGATCGTTATGCAAATAGTGACAGCAACTGTGACGGTAGTATGAGGGAAGTTGTTCATTCACCGTTGAGTGTAGCGTTGATGCCGCTTTTCAAGCACGGTGCAATAAATTCTAAAGTGTTAGTCCATTCTCATACATGGGCTTCACCAGCTACTGGCGCCGTGAGCACTATACTTTCTATGGGTTCGTGATGGCTCTTCCAAAATGGGAATCCAATTCCGGTGCGGAGATGACCTGTGTGTGAACTAAGAGGAAATAAAAGAGAACAAGTTTGGCCTGGTATGAGAATAAATGATGTAAGGAGTAGAAATTACTACTAGCCATGTTTGGTAATAGTATTAAGACAGAAATCTTTAATATTACCTGATTCCGAATACGCGATGAAAATGGAAGTAGTTTTGAGCACATAGGCATCAGATTAGATCAGATATCACGGGAACGCCAAGAGACTAGCTGCGGCGCTAATGCATGAGAGAGATTTTACCCGTGTCTCAGTAGTCTCAGGGATGCTGTTCCGTCTGGTCGGCCGGAACTCGTTGCATAGCTATCGCCTGTGGATCTCGGCCTACGACACTGGGACGTCCGGGAGGGCATCGTCAATGATCTCGGGGAATGGCCATACAAACTGAAGAATTCAGAAGATGGTGTAGGTTGAGCGGGGGAGATGAAGGGTGAAGGGGACAGGTCAGTTAAATTTTGCTATGGAAATCCGCGAGTGGGCAAGACATTTATCCAGTAACAACAATTAGACTCGGGAGACAGAAGTGGCCTTGTGCTAACCAGCAGTGATGGCATTTCACTAGTACTAGACGGGCTGTGCGATCAGAGCAGCAGACAAAACATCTCGGTGAGGTGCTCCGACTTCGACTTCGCGGCGCCAAAGCAGCAGCCCGCCACCAGTTGCTGGGTTGGCTGCTGAAGCAGCTCATCGGTGGAATGGAAAGGGTTCCGGAGGAAATATCGAGGGCCTTTCATGTGCAAAAAGGCTGTTAGTGGACGAGAACCGCAGCTAGTTGATATTGTAAAGATGCTTCAACTCATCGCTTCCCTGCAGCCCACATTCACGGCCACCGAGGCCACCTACGAGTGCACCCCCTTGCAGCGATCTAGACCTTTTGATTTAGACTTTTTGATTCGTTGAAAGGAACCCTGGAGAAGTCCCCGGGCACGCCAATATTCGTGACCTGCAGTCCCCATGTTCGCATCGCCGTTGAAACATGTTGTTATGAGGTTCCGATTGTGGGTTTGAGACGAGTCAAAGAGGGAAATAAAGCGAAGTCAAGGAGGAACTGGGTGTATATTCTTCGGAGTCGTATCTTGCTTGCCTGTTCTATCTATGGTGTAACAGAGGGCTTATATGGACAATACACAACTCTCCAGCGCTTCCTCACTCGCGGAAATCCTTCCTGAGAGTGGTATTCAAGGAGTTCTTGTCTCCTTTACATCCGATATTCCGATCCATCCTCCGCTATACCTTCTCATCCTTCCCGGCTATATGTGCGAATCCTTATACACAGAATGCGAAACATGTATGTTCATTCCTCTACTTGATCGGTAATGATGACAAAGGAAACTAGTAACAACGGACTAACAAGATAGGAAAAGCTATAATGGAATCTAACATTTGTGTGGAGTGATTGCCGGCGATTGTCAAGGAGGGAGGGGAGTCACGGCAAGGGCTGACTCGCTACAGATCAGTGCAATTGCAGGGTAATCACGAAAGAACCAGCTAGGTTTGAAACCAACAGGTACATTATATGTTCTGTAGGAAATTAGAGTAGAATTTAAATACAACCAGCTGCATCTCAGATTATCCTACCGCAAATGCACCACCCATTCCAGTGGATCTGGCCACCTATTTTGGATCGTTAGAAAACTAACAAGTGCAGCGCGTTCATTGTCTCCAAAATCCCCAGCTCTGATAATAATACTATCATTCCAAGAGATGTCATTACCCTTCGACCTGTCGCACACCTTAGCGTAGAGGTGGTCAATTGAAGCCATGGCATCCTTGAAATCAAGTTTGCAGGTTAGCACTTCCTCTTTAAGAGCCGTAGTAAATTCATGTGTCCGTGCCAGGGTATCTAGTCCCTCTTGCACCCCAGCCGTTGGTGGGACCCTTTCATCCATCCTAGCATAGTAAACCATACGTTCTGCCATAATGCATTAGTAACTAAATCAAAATAAATTGATCTTTCATACCTAATGCTCCGCGCAGATTATACTTTCCCTCCAACTTCATCAATTTAGCTTTTTCCACCAAACTAGACTTCTGTTGAAAAATTAGAAAAACTGTAAGGTGGTGGGAGTACAGGTCATCGTACAAGAAAATGGAAACCTTGAACAATTAATTGTTCAAACTTCTCATAATGCTGGTCGCTTTTCACGTGACAGTCCTGAAAGAAAATACGCCGTTGTTTGTAAAGGCTGGCGATTTGCTTGGGGCCATCGCTCAATATCCTGTCATACTCCTTCTCATGGCGCTTGCGAGCCTTATCCTCCCTAGCATTAAATTGTTTTTTCAATGCAGCACACTGCTTCTCGAAGCGTCTGAAGTACTTGGCTTCAAGTTTATCATAAGCTGAGCTGTTTGCGAAGCTTGTTGCAGGAGCTCTGGAGCTCGGCTATTGAAACAATATCAGCTACCAACCGAAAACAATGATCAAAGGTGGTACGGACAGTATGAGTGGGAGGGCAAAATCTGCCGGTACGAATTGCTGCCGTTAGGCTAATGGATAACTGTAAAAAGCGGCTCATTATAATGAGAATTGTGATCGGAAAATATATTTTGTAGGGTGGTGGTTTTTTGAAGAGTGTGGAGGAGAGAGGGAGATGGCACCAGAGTGTGTGAATATCATCAAGTGTTGGTCATATAGCAAGACTAGTGGTACCCCCGATCTGTGCGATAGAAAGTCCCCGGGATTCATTCTGGAACCCTTCTCAGATTTCCAGGGGGCGAGAACGGACAACATTTTGTTCTAGCTTCCAGAACTCTTGGCAGTCACCCAGTCAAGCCCTATGAAGGCCCTGCAGGCATCCCCGATAACCTGGCCACTAGCTCCTGGAGGGTGGCGCTGGGCTTATCTCTTGGGGGGAACAGCCAATAATGAACAAAAACTGGCAAACGCACAAAAGAGTTTCAAAACACCCGACTGTTCCGATAGCGAGAACCACTAGGGCTAGCCATAGTCAGCTTTAACAGAAATTGTTGAGCAGGGTCGGCGGCTACGCTAGGCGGGGGATTGTAGGTACGCTCGTGGCTGCTTCCGGAACCGGGGGGCGGGTTGACACCCGAAATTCGCCCACGGATGTTCATCCGTATTGTATTCTGTCTGGAACTACCAGTCTCAATAGGTTGCCCCAAGGTAACCAAGTGGGTGTCATTATTGGTGAAATCTAAATGAATGGCCGTGTCTCTGTATTAAATTCCTGTGTTGAACCGAATATTGTGAGCAAATGAATGTTCGCAATCCGGCTTAAATTGCCCGTTAAGTTACGGCATCTACTGCTATGCTCCGGCAACCGGCTAGTATCCCAAAAGCCGGAAGGGCTAGATGAATAAACCTATGATTCTTCTTAGACTCGAGATGCTGTTATTTGTATCCTAGCTATCAGGCAGAAGACAGGTCTTATGGTTGGAGCTGAGCTTGACATGTTGCAGCTTTTGTTTGCATGAGCTGAGTAGTCTTGGTAGACAGCGTTTGCTGTCATTCGTACCCTAAATAAACCCTATGAGGCTATCATTTGTACAGCACCATTCACCGCATTCATCAAGTCTTTATTAGAAAATCCGGTATGATTCTCGGGGTTGATCAGGGAGGAAATACCATATGCATTGGACCGGTTGGGGAGAACAATACTGATGTGATTCGATCAGGGTCTCGAATATCCTCATTGGCCTGGCCTTGAGAGTGGGACCGCTTAGTCGGTCCTCCCTGATGTTAACTACTAGACCAGCCTAGCTCAAGTGGGTCGGTCTGGCCCAGGACCTGTCCCAGAACAGTGAGTATAAAAGGTTGGAAAATATTATTATAATCAGTGTTCCCAACCTTCCGGGGGCCCCATAGGGCCCAGAGAACAAGCTACCAAGAGCCCAAGACCAGACCAGAAAACAAAATATTTGCCGGCCACCTCAGCGAAATCTAAAACGGCCATCATCAGCGAGGACGACGGGCCCGGAAATCTGAGACACTAATATGTAGGGTGTGCATCAAGACTGCAGTTGTGTTGTGGGAACTGTAGTCAACCGCGGGGGACGGCGGGGGACGACTGGTGACGGTGGGCAACCGCAGTACCTATAAAGAAACCCCAGGGATGATAGATGATGGTAGGGGATAGTGGGGAACTTCAGAGAATGGGGGGAGACGGTAGGGGACCGTAGGAAACAGTGGGGGACTGTCGGCAAATCAGTGTTCTCAACGGTCCGGGGCCCCCGTAGGGCCCGACGGGGGGACTGCCAAAAGCCCCGGACCGGACGGGACGGCAAAATGCGGTCCACACCCGTCCTGGAAACCTCAGGACGGCCCTCTTTGTGGCGGACGGCGGGCCCTGCAAGGTAAGCCATTTTAGCGTGGGGGATGGCAGGGGATGGCAGGGGACTGCGGGGGACTGCGGGGGACTGCGGGGGACGACCAGGGACTGCGAGTGACTGTGGGTCACTGCCGGTGACTACAGGGGACTATGAATCCTATCAACAGCATTTCATGACACCCTTCTCGAGCAAATACAGAAATTCATCTAATAAGATTAAAAGAAACCTGAGGCTATCTAGGAGAGATAAATAGGTGTAGAATATATCCCATAATATACCGCTAGGGCCGGGCATCGGGCATATCGCTTAATCCAGAAATCGTACCTACCTACCATCCTCTTATTGCAACGTTTCTTACTTCTCTTGGATCATTAAGCCCTGATCCAAGCTAGGAAAACATGTCGGATAAACACGCTGAGCCTGCATCACAAGAAACCATGTAAGATTTATGAGAGAAGGCGTAAGATGAGAAAGAGTTGCCTGTTCTGAAAATGGTTCGGAGTATACAACTTCTGATGGAAAAACCTGGTCGCGTTGTGCTCGTTGTATGTTCCCCTGCTTCTTTTTTTCTATCATATACTAGCAACCGGATTCCTGCTATAAGAATAATAAGAATATTCCCGCCTCCAGTCACGGAGGAAAGCTGGGATGACATGAGCAATCTTGCCCCGAGGCGAGATATCTTACTAATTCGGGCGTGTTCCTTGGTATGAAACATGTTTCACGGTGGACGGCGGGGGACGGCGGGGCTTATAGTCCTTCGCACCGGGGCGCAGGGCAAGTTTTGAAAAAGACCGGACGGGACCACTTAACGCCGTCCACCGCCGTCCGCCTTCAGGACGGACGGACTGCCCCGTTGAGAACACTGCGGCAAATAGGGGTGACTGGAATAAAAGACGTGAAACAGTGCGTACTGGTGGGTTCGCGTGGATCATAGTACCTGGAGTCCAATATCAACTCGCCTACTGTATTAGATGATTGCGGAGTCTAATCAGCAATAGTCTTCAGAGATTGGATGGAAACATGAATTGAAGGAATATGTTAAGATGGTATCGGATACTGATAAGAAAAAGGCTGTAAATTCGCCAATTGTTTAAAATAGAAGAGAGTATCTGATACAAATCGCAAAATCAACTTGATACAGAAATTCGTTACAAAGTTTGACTTCAACTATTTTTCATATCTCGATTCCACATTTTCTACACTCTCTATCCAGTATGTCAATTGCACTTGAGAATTCCGCATCTCATGAAACCATTTGGGATTTTGGTATTAGCACAGTTCTAGGTATACTCAAAATTCCAGACCTAGGCCCAATTGAGGATATGGAGGTGTCCCTCACCATCACAGCAGTCCAATTACGAGTATCCTGAGTAGTGCGCCGAGTGGCCTCTTGACTCCGACAATGGCCCACAGCTCAAATTCAAGTGAGGGAAGAAGTGGAAATTGGGCGTGCTATTTTGTGTAGCTTTAATCCTTGGCGTTTGGTTTTAAAATTCATATCCTGGCCGATATAAGAGATTACAGGGATTAAAATGAGGGTGGGGGACTGCGGGGTCCGACTTTCCTGCACCTGGAATCGTCTGGCAATTTGGCTGGAGGACGGAACGGGATGGCAAAAGGTCGTCTGCCCATGTCCTAACTCAAGACTGATGGACTGCCCCGTTGGGAACACTGAATATAATGATACTCACATTATAGAATTAATACATGTTTTACAAAGAAAAGGATCACGCGAATTTTACAAGGGGAACGAAATCACCCATACTTCCATATAGTTGCGTCTGTTGGAAATCATTGCTGCTGCTCTGGGAACTAAAGGTATCATACTTGTTGAAAGTCTGGGATAATGCTCAGCGTGTTCAACATACTGGGCACGCACGCAACCTATTCCATTATGGTTCGGACAAAGTTCTGACATACCCGCTGGAATTATGCGTCCGCCGTGAGCGAGCCCTTTGATGCTGCTCGGGGTGTTCTGCATAAGCGCAGCCTGTCCTAATATCATTCATGTGAACCTCGGGATATGCGCCCGAGATCAGCCCCAGGGTTCCGAATGGTCGGCGGAAGACTGGACTGGACTAGCTAGTCAGGTCGAAAGTCAAGTCTAGTCCAATGGTGGAAATCAGACCGACTGTACAGTCAGGATTATGGAAACCGACTTGACCAAGACTGGTCTGACCAGGCCTGCCAAGCAATAGGATATGCTATTTCAACCACTACATATTATGTTCAAGTAAAGCTTTTCTTAATTAAACTTATTTTTTCCATGAATTATATGGTGGAGATAGTGCCTCGCTTAGATTAGGGGTGGCGAAAATCGGTTCTTCAGTATTGCACCATTTTTGTTTCACTAAGTGAGTGATATTACATGACCACATGCCACAATACCGGTATTGGATGTGACTTATCCATCAGGTAATCGTATTGCCACCGCCTATTATCCTCTCTAGGATATTATATCAACTTCTATTGAGGGGCTGTTGATTCATAGCGTGACAAGCGACTTTAAGGTCCTAGTATAGCTATACTTCTATTCTTAGCGAGTGTTGGGCTTGGTGACATTCAGACTCATGCGATCTTTTATAAAGACTGGTCTGGGACCAGTTCAAACCAGACCGGACCACCCAAGTTAGTCGGGTCCAGTCATCGCCATCACCAGGACTAGCCAGCCCGGTCCCGACTCCAAGACTTGACCAGTCGGACTATTCGGAACCCAGATCAGCCCAGCCACGGGGGGATTAGATGGGAGTGTGGAATGTGCGCAGCCCATGGAGCATAAAGTTTTCTTTGTGACATGTTCTCTTTCCTTCTCTAGAATGATAGTTTATCGCTGAAGGGCAAGTGGAACAGAAATAGAAGCAAACGCGCATGAGTCGCGATCAATGGAAGTATAGATGGAAGTATGAGTGGAAAGGTCTGGAGGCCTTCGTTGTTTTTATATATACTCCTGTCCCTACCGTTTGTTACTACGGCAGCAAGCAGTGTGAGTATTGAGTAGTGATGGACATGATCATGCTCGATCATAAACTTTTGGTGTGATCCAGCGCGATCAATGCTCGAGCATTGGCCAAATTTTCTGCTCGAGCATGATCGTGTCCATCACAAGTATTGAGCATGAGAGGGCACTTCGAATAGAAGAGAAGAATTCCACTTTTGAAGTCAGTGTTCCCAACAGGCCAGCCGGCCAGGATTCGGTGAAGCCGGGCCCAGCCTATTGAAATTCTCTGGGATCTAGTCTGGCCTGAGCCTGCAGGCCTGGCTTTTTCAACAATTAATGGGCGGCAGAGCGCAATGGATCCAATTCTTAGTTACCGAACGGTACGACCGCTTTTATTGGTACGAATAACAGTGATAGACGTAAGATACGAGAGAATAGGAAAAAGAATAAAGAGATCATATACAATAACGAATGACTTTGACAAGACAAGAGAGGACCGTAGAACCGTGAGAGAAAGATGCGATAAGTGAGATGATGACTAACAAATAAAAGAAAGAACAGGCTGTCTTATATCCTCATCAAGTGAAAACCTTCTTCCCAGCACACTTCCTGAGCGTGCCAGATTCCTCTCCCACTTTCCATCCCTAGGTCATCCTCTTGTTGCGCTTTGCCGGTTCATATCTGAGGTGGAACTATCGTGGCCGAGGGTAGTGTTATGCCACCTGGTTCGGGTAGTGTCGGTCACCGCGGGTGAGGATGGATGTTCGGCTCTTGCTGGTGTTTGTGTTTCATTGTCGGTGAATCGGTGTTTGATGATGTCGCATCAGGTATGCAGGGTCAGGTGTCACGTGGTAAGAAGCTAGTACTGGTGGAACACTCGCGAAGCCACCGTTTGTTTAAGCATAGCTTATCATAGTCGCGTTTCCCATCCAGTGGGAATGGAAAATATATTGTGAGCAGCCTAAAGTGGTTAATCTCCAACATGGTTAAGCCTCAGCCTGGCCGTGCCGGGCCAGCCCATAGGCCATATAGGCTTTTTCCCAGCTGCCTGATAGGCCAGCCTGGCCTATATAGCCTAGACCGGCCTAGATGGCCTCGGCAAACCCAGCCCGGGCGAGCGGCGTGTCAACAGCAAAATTCACGGTAAGTGTTTCTCAATTACCCAATATGATTAAAAATAAACAAACGATTTCGCTTTATTGGCCAAAAAAGCATTAAAAGCTACTAGAGATAGTGAATTAATTAATTGTAGAAAAATATTTGCTGTTTTGGTGGATCAACTGTGCGCACAAGGATAGTTACTATTTCAAAGGTATCAATACGGGAGGATTGACTGTAAATAGTTTACAAAATAACATTGAAAATACAACAGTTTTACCGGCTTGGGGATTTAAAGTAGTTCATGCTGAAGAGGCAGAATGGAGGGAATGATGGTAGGGTGGGGTTGTGCTGTTAGCCCTGGAGGTAAATTTTTAAGACTTTATTGAGTTGGCTGAGTATCACCCGTTGTGTGATTAATTAAGAAGCAATAGCCGAAGGTAAAGGGGAAAACATTCAAAGGCAATGAGCCCGAAAGAGGGCAGGGTGTTGGGATACTCTTAAAGCGATCTGTTCTCAATGCTAATCTTTGGACCTATAGGGGCCTATCAGGCCTGATAGACTTTCGTAGGCAGATTCTAATTCGGCCCATATCGACCTGGGCTATCTTCCGGAGTGGTCTGCCTTGGCCGGGCCTACGCCCTGGCCTGTTGGGAACACTACTTGAAGTTCTGTATTAGAGAAATTCAGCCCCGGGGTTAAAAGAGCGTTTTTTGAGTGCCAAGTTTCCAGTTGATCTGTCAGTTTTGTATGCGAAAAGGCGTTACACACACCAAAGTTTTTCGACTCGAAAAACCTGCACACCCGTTTTTCAACCCCGGGGCTGAATTACTCTATTGGCCATCGAATTCTTAGTGTTGCTTTAATCTTGGTATTTTGTTTCATGGCCGCCATAGCGCTATTTGGCTGTACCGCCCTTGATGGATAGCCGTTTCGTCTATAAGCCATAGTTCATTTTATTCATGTGTGAGTAGAATACCTGATTCCCCTTATCGCTTTGTTGTTTGGACAAAGGCACCGGATAGGCACTTCCGATTGGTGCGGTCCTGGGAGCCGTACAACAGTCAAAGAGAGGAATGCACTAAAGTGCCTGGAAGGAGCATAAACCCATCGGATTCGCTGATAGTATGACCGAGGGTTGTTGTGATCTTTATCTTTATCCCTTTAGCGTAGAAATCCATGGAAGGGGAAATGGAATATAAGTCAAAGATAAAGGACCTGTGTCGCGATTGATGCAACGATGGAAGGACTTTGTTGCTTTCTATATACTCCAGTCTGTACAAGGAGTAGATTAGTTAGTGGACTCGGAGTATGATCGTGAGTGGGGGTGAATAAGAGAGAACTTCCCCGCGGCTGTGCTAGCGATCGAAGACTCTTGTGTTGCTATACAGTGCAGTTAGAAAAGTTCGGGGACAAATCCCAAAACACACCAAAAGTCCCACTTTTCAGCACACCACAACAGCCCCACCTCACTTAATTAGAGCCTTCAATTTTACTAATGCCACCTCTTGTATCTGGAGTACCTTGTAAAAAAATTTCATATTTTTTCTGAGCCTTTGCAGGAAGGTATGATGTGTATTCTAGCTTGTGGTGAGAAATAAATGCCAAGACACTTACTTTATACTTTACAATTCAACAAGTGTTGAGACTGTTTTGCTACTAAATAGTGCAAGAGTGTCCAATTACATATTGGATCACTAGGTACATGGAACCAAGATGTCTGGCTACCACCACTTTAAGAAAGGTCTGCAAGGCTTAGAACTATCTAGAGGCTCTACCAGCTCAGTATATTGAATTTGAGATAGTACCTGATTTTTTAAATTTCAGA
>Ga0307509_10004155_pt1 | contig 21149 bp, 30 predicted proteins | sample 10_EM_MG_FD_202245 | JGI IMG/M metagenome (GOLD analysis project Ga0307509, IMG submission 202245) | Populus trichocarpa ectomycorrhiza microbial communities from riparian zone in the Pacific Northwest, United States - 10_EM | ecosystem: Host-associated > Plants > Roots > Unclassified | place... | reverse complement strand
TTTTTTTTGTCTCGGGCTGGGGGGGGGTTGGGGGGGGAGGTTTTATTACTTATAAGTGTTTTTCTTATTGGCATAAGGAGGATTTTACTTTACTTTCATTTTGTTAGTCATCGATGGTGATGTGACAGGGTTCTGATGATCCCGCTCGGAGAGTTATGCACGTTTTGTTTGAATTTTGTTTTTTCCTTTGTTAGTTTTGGAATTAAGGTTTTTTATATGCCATAGCGCGAGCTGCCTGCAGGATTTTGTACCTAAATCAATAATCACATGATTCAAAAAAAAAAAGAAAAAAAAGGTACAAAGACAGCATTCAGCTTTAACGCTATGGCCAACAAAAACCATATCCTCCTCACCCCAGGAAACATCCAAACCCCCAAGTCCCACTGGTATGAGACCAACTGCACATCTCGCCTATCGCCCAACCAAATCCTACGAACATACTTGTACATACGAAGGAAGTAGACAGGAAAGAAGCAAGCAGGAAGGAGAGGAGAACCCTTAGCGACATCTGCCAAAAGCCAAGAGGGCAAACAAAAGAAAGGTATGAACCCCTGACAAAGGAAAACTACGTCTGATAAGCGACGTGTATCAGCCTGAGCTAGGAAGTGAAAGTGAGGACCTGCACACCGGAGCGGTGCCGGGGGACGCAGCGGTGCCCGATGGCAGGATGGGAAAAGAATGGCGGAGACTCTGATGAGGGGTCCCCGGTGGGTGTGCCAAAACGGCATTAACGACGGCCAGAAGGACGGGCGTAACCGAGGCGGGTTTTTGTATAGCGACCGATAGATCGACCGCAGGCGGGAAGCAGTAAGGTGCCAGCTTAGGGTGTGGGAAGAGGGGGGGGTGTGTGTAGCTGTAACCGAGCAACGGGACGAAGACCAAGAGGGTGGAGGAAGGAGGATGTGTGGAGGAAGGACAAGTCCAAACACTTGAGACGACCGACTAGAGTAACCGCGGCCGATGCTTTTCCGAATGCGAAACGAGGATGAGGTGATGAAGTTACTAACCGAAGTGTTCCCCGACAGGACCACATAACCGAGACGGAAAGGTACTTCGCAAAGGGCTTGGAAAGCTCAGCGCCGACCGTGAGCGAAGGGGATGAAATGCCGACCGTGCAAGACCTAAGCGAGGTGCAAAGGAAGTGCGGGGTAAGGGGGGAGAACTGAACTTCATGAGCGGGAGTCAACGATGAACAAGAACAAGAACCCCGCAGAGGAGAGGATAAACCCCTAAGGGAGAGGAGGGGAGATAGCATCACTCCCCTAGGCAGAAGCCATCAAGGGGGAGGACAGGGGGTGGTGGAGGATCCCACGATGATTTCCCTGGTGTTGAGATTTCAATCGCCGGAGGTGTAGTGGAGATGGTTCGTGTCTAACTACTGTGCCCTTTTTTCTTTTTTTTTTTTCTTTTTTTAATTTCGATTATTAATTGTTTCTATCGGGGCAAACGCACACCTGTGCTCATCCCACGGTCCTAGGTACAACGGACTTTCTGCCAAGCGTGGGCCACGTTGTCCAAAACCTCCAACTACAGTCCATCCCGCCATCCCCAAGCTAAAACCCTCTGACCCTGCCCGACAGAGAAAACCCCGCCCGGTACTATGGGTAGAAACTACAAGGAGATGAGAAAGCGGGCCTGAAAGCCACGAACCAAAAACCCCGCGAAAGCCTAGCCTAAAAGAAAAACATCCCCAACCGACAGTAGACACAACCAACAAAGAAAAGCAAACCCACTCTCCCAAATCAAACAACCTATAAGCTAAACCGTAGTAAAACCCCACCGGGCCCAGCTCCCGAAGGAATAGGGACTCCTGATTATCGGGTCTTGGGGACACACAAAGGGGAGGTAACTCCCGGGGGCTAAAAAACCCCGCCAGCCGAGGCTCAGGAAGAGCGATCGAGTTCGAGAGGATGCCGCCTAAAGAGGGAAGGCTCGTGGCTGTCTGAGGAAGATCCGGTCGGCTATTTCGGGAAACAGGACCAGAATCAAATGAGGGTTTAAACTTGTCCCCCTAGTCCAAGGACATCAGAAGGGAACAGAGGTCTGGTGGTGGGCGTAGAGCCACGAGCAGTAGGGTGCCAGCCGATCCCAACGTCGGGGAAGGGGAGGGCGGAAGGCTAACCGACACGAGAAGTACGAGGAAGGCCGACGGAAGCGGGGTCACGATGTTTCGTAAAAACCGACCGTACCAGCAGAGCACAAAGGAGACAGTGCAATACCAGAGAGCAGTGCCACCGGTGGCAACTACTTTGTCGATCGACCGAGACTAAAGACCGACCGTTGACGGGTGAGGGATTGCCAACCGTGGGGGGCTGCCTAAGCGAGCCTGGAGAGGAGGGGGTGAAGGCGAACTCAACCAACCCCTAGGAACAAGCTTGCCAGGCCTGACCATCAGAAGGGAAAGGAAGAGGGAGGGGAGACGGCTTCACTCAGACAGAGGCAATGTGGCCTGTCTGAGGAGAGGGGGGGGGATGGAAGTGACGATGATTTCTCGTGGTGTTGAGATTTCAATCGCCGGAGGTGTAGCGGAGACGGAGGATGTCTAACTACTGTGCCCCAGTCCCTCCTTATATAGACTATTCACGCCAACAACCCTAACCCTGGTGACTCATAACTCCAGTCATGCGGTGCGATGACTCATAAAGAGTCATGCCTGAAATCCATCACATCACTCTTATGAGTCACAGCATACTTACCATAAACCAATCAAAACACATAAAACAAATCACGTGCGCAAATCCCATTACCAGAGTGAGACTCGTGACTCATAATGTGAGTCACCCGCAAAAATCATTACCTCATTATGACTCACAAACGTGAGTCATAGAAATATCAACCAATTGTAACGATGACAAGCCAGTGCGAGTCATATGAGAACTATGAGTCAACTGACTACATAGCGTGAAATGTAAACATACCTTATGACCAATAACTATTAGTCATGTGAAATCTGCCTTGCTTAGTCACCATTTGTGATACAGGGTTCCCTCTGTGCCCCCTGTCGTTGTGTTTTACATTTTGTATAATCGTGTGTCAGCCAACTTTAATACCAAAAATCCCATTCCTTATATTTCAAAAGCAGATACTCATCTTAATTTCTGTAAAATATAAGCTATTTTTATCATAAGCTCATGGACCTTTTACATACTGAAGTCGCTTATTTTAAACACATATTGCTCCACTTCAGTATGTAAAAGGTCTCTCAGTGAGTGCTAAAAATAGCTCAGATTTTACAGAAATTAACATTAGTATCTTCCTTTTCAGTATAATAACAGGGATGTTCATGATTACATGGAGTCACACACAATTTGACAACACATAAAACTCAACGACATGGATCTACAAGTATTGTACATGGACAAAATTAATCAATCGCCCTACGCCAACGTGGCAACCCATCGCTTCCCCACATCCTCCCGCAACCAATCCCCTTCAAAAATCATTACCACTCAACTGATTCCTCATGATATCTTCTCTTTTGTTTTTTAAAGAAATAATGTCTCCTATTCTTCGCAGTCATGCAAAAAAAACCTATACCTTCTAAGCATCTGAGTTACTGGGCAAGAGCAAGAGTGTGTGGGTTGCATGAGAGGGGCATGCCCTTGCAAGAGATTTCCCACCACCTCAACATCCCTTTTACTACTATTCAAAACACAGTAGCAAGATGGGATCAAGAGGGGTAGGAGAAAGAGGGCAGAGGAAGACATCCTAAGACTTCTAAGGCTCAAGATCAAGCTATAGTTGAGGAAGCTCTCAAAAATCGCCATAATAGCTATCAAGAAATTGCCAAGAAAATTGCACCAGATGTTTCTGAGAAGACTATAAAGAGGAGACTGTCCAAAAGAAATCTTCAAAAGTGGGTGGCACAGGAGAGGGCACATTTGGATGAGGCCCTGGCTGAAAAGAGGTTGAAATGGGCATTGGCTCATAGGAATTGGTCAAAGAAGATGTGGAGGAGGAAGGCAATGTGGGGAGATGAGGTGACTATTGAGAGAGAGGGGGGGAGAAGGAGAAAGTGGATATTTAGATATCCTAAAAAGAAGTGGAATAAGGACTGTGTTGAAGAAGCTCCTAGGAAGAGAGAGAGAAAGATTGGCCAAATGATGACAGGTTTATTTTATGGTCAGAAGTATGGTTGTTTCGTTCCTGTTTTTCCTGATTCTTCTTCTGCTAGGGGTGGAGTCACTGCAAAGTATATTATTGAGGTTTATGACCAATATGACTTTGTAGGGATATGAGAGGATATTAAGCAAGAGTTGGGAGAGGAAGAGGTCTTTTTGATCATTGACAATGCTAAAACTCACTTGCCCTTTATGAGATGGCTCAGAGAGCATGGGATTACACTTCTGGAAATTCCTCCCTATTCACCAGATCTCTATCCAATTGAAAATATCTGGTCTTTAATTAAGGATAAGCTTTCTAAGCACTATCCTGATCTCCATCTCATGAAGGGCTCTGAGGATGTGGTCAAACAGACAATTGAGGAGGCAATTACTCATTTTTGGGAACTTCTTGATCTGAAGGTTTTTGATACTCTGGCAGGATCTATGGTGGATAGGGTAAAGCCAATTATTAAAGCTGATGGATGGTATACTAAGTACTGATAACTCCTATGTATTTTTTTTAATTCTTTAACTTTTTTTTTAGTTGATGTTAAGGTAGTTGAATATATGGGGGGTTGTCATCACCGGCCAAATTATGTGTTCGCAATCGTTGTTGCAATCAGTAAATTTTTTCCCCGTACAATAATACATTGAAAAACATGTTTTTTTGCTAATGGATGCTGGTGGTTTCCCAACTCGATGAGTTATTGCTCCATAAACACTGCACCTACTTTGATTCTGTCAATTGAACCTCATTGGGCTCAATGCCAGCTACATGCTGGTCTAAGGTACGTCTCTGAAGCACTAGTACTCCTGGAGTTCACCCCCCTTCTGAGGGTGGTCTTTTGTCTCTACTAATCCTGACCACTATGGCAGATTCCTCCACAACTGCTGAATCAGTTTTGAATCCGTCATATGGACATCGCTGGGCCTAACACCAGCTTCACGGCAGTATAAGGTACACTTCTGGCACACCTGTATTCATTGAGTTCACCCCCCTTCTAAGAGTGGTCTTTTCTCTCTACTAATCCTGAACTCCATGGCAGATTCCTCAATAACCACTCTACCGATTTTGAATCAGCAACTTGGACGTCACTGGGCTCAACACCAGCTAAACACCGGTATTAAGAGGGTTCCAAGATGCCAATTTCCCATAGAGCTATATGGTGCCAGAGGGGGGGCAAGAGGGAGGGGGAAGTGGAGGGAAATAGGGGGTCCCACAACCTGTACATTCGAATAGGAAACTATTACTAGTAAATTTAATACTTTTTCATGATATGAAATATATTGTGACCTGGGTGACCAAGATCAGAAAAAGGTAAAGGGGGGACTCTGTACTTATTTCAGTTAACTAAGGAACAGTAGATAGAGAGTCTGATTGTGTACTGAGTGTTAGGTGTGTGCCCAGTGCCTCCTGAGCACTCGGGGTACGCCCAGTGCATCCTGCCATGCTTGTCGTGTTCTATGCCGAGCCGGTAAGGCAAATCTTTCCCAAAACCTTAACCGCAAGATCGCCAAAGGTGTAACAGTAATGTTTTGAGGAGCAATCATGTGTTGATATAAATATATGTAATTAATATAAGTTAAATATTTTCAATTTATTTTTATCTACTTATATATTAATTGTTATTAATATACTTGAGATCTAGGTTGCCAGCTTTCCTATCACCACTATCCCACCCGCTACGAATTCTCAATGCAGAAGAAGGATGCAGCCCCCCCCACTAGCTGTATCGGGATTCGGAGAAGTAGAAGGCAGATGTTACCTGATACAATCTGATAGCAGCGGGGATTGTAAATGGTAAGCCTCTACTTCAGTTAATGGAGTGGAAAAGGGAATGAAGTGAGGGAATTGATTACTCCTTTTATTGTGCACGCATTCAAATCCCCCTCCTCTACCTCTTTGTCCCTGCTGCAAAGGTAACAAGGGTAGGAGTTGTGATAATAGAGAATAATGCTCCTGCCTATATCCACCATTATCATAATCTCCTACAAGCGCAGCAGGGCTTGCAGAAGATAGAGTATCCTGTTAACTCTCTCAATCTCTATCTGATTGAGACAATTTAGTGCAAGATGAAGCATCACATAAAGGAAAGGCTTGGGATCTGAATAACCACAAGCGGTATTTGTAAGGTAGTTGCCCATGAATGGTTAAACTACCCTCTAGCCAAGGTTAATCACTTTATTCTTTCAATGTCAAACCGTATAAAAGCATGTATTCAGGATTGGGGGGATAATTGTTTCAACCATTAGCTTTATTTTTATTATTTATTGTACATTTAATTTATCTAAACCTATTGCTCTACCTTTTCTGCCCAAGTGACCGTTCTATGATGCTCACCTTGCCATAGCACTCATCCATTCACCAAACACCGGCCACCAGCTCCTCTACTCATATACTCGGGTACATGAGTATGGTACTTTTTTATTATTTTGAACAACTTGTCAATTTTCTTAAAAGATACTTTCATGTAGGTCTCATGCACTAGGCCTTGGCAGCATATGCGGACCCGGTCGTTTTTACAAACGTCAGGCAAAAACGAGTACCCGGTACTCGAGGACTGGATTGGGACTCAAGCACAACCATCCACCATGTTCGAGTACGGTAAGAATAAATGGGGTACCGTCCCTCGTTAGCCACAGGAAGGGAAGGTGTGACTGACTCTCCTCATGCATGAAGGGGGAAGTGCACAATTGCATCTATGACTCTTGCTGAATTTTGAGGATTGTTGGCGATAGATAATAATTAAAGTATGCGTTTGGTGTTTAGTTCGGGTATACGTACGTGTATATTGAGATGGACATTCAGGGGGAGGGATTGCGCACCTCAAAGGCTTCTTGGGTGTCTTTACACTGCCCATACCAGAAATCTGTCCTTTCGAATTATAATACAGGTACCGGTATGGGCACGACTACGAATCCTCCTACGTACTCGTAATGTCCTGACGTTTGTGAACACGGCCACTATTGCATGATGCCAAGATCCGGGCAAAAAAGCTGAATTTTGGGTGTATGCAATAGCAGTTGTGTTCACAAACGTCAGGACATTACGAGTATTCGTTCATTCCATCCAGCCCGAGCCTATTCTCGGCAGAAGGTGGATCGGACGACACAGGACACCTTTACCTCTTCTTTCCCCCCCATCTTTTTCTTTCTTTTCTTCCACCGTTATTTCACAAGTGTTTTGTTTGTCAGCCCTGCAAATTCGTATTTGGAATATTACTCGCGTGCCACCAAATTAGAGGAACGGAGGGAAAGATCCATGCTCGCTGAACTCGTGTTGCTGGGCAGAAGAGTGGCAAAAGAAAAAAGCGAGCACGCCAAAAACGCGATCGTATGGTACAGTAACTTACCGGTACAGGAGTACACGTACACTCGCACCGCGTACCGGTAGCGCGTAGCGTACTCGATTGCGGGACTTTGTTGGTCCTCTTTTGTCTTGTACTCGAGTACGGTATTCTTGCCAGCCACCACATTGGCAACAGTCTCCATATGGCCAGATTCTACGGTATACTCGTAATTCTCTGACGTTTGTGAACACAACTGCTATTGCATACATGCAAAAAGTAGGTCGGAGCCTCAACATTTTGGTGTATGCAATAGCAGTCGTGTTCACAAACGTCAGAGAATTACGAGTAGGTTGTTAACTGAGAGGAGTTTGAAATTGGTTATGTTTGGGGTTGGGGAAGGTGTTGATCGGTATTGTCCAGCACCATACCATACTGGCTGCACTGGACGGAGTGTACCTGTAGGCGAGGTGGAAAGGAATAAGGGGGGGTTATAAATGGGGAAGCCAATCACGATACCGGTATCGTACCTAGGTTCTTTTGCTCGAACCCTAGTACCGGTATCATACTTATAGCAGCAGTCCTGTATTTATTTTATTTTTGTTAAATCCTCGGTTTATTTGTAGCTAACTAACGGGAAAATCCATGGTATCGACCCTGAGGTATGACCTGAAAACCCTAATAACAAAAGAAACTTAACACCCCCTATAACAATATAAGATGATAAAACATCACAGCACTCCTCACACTAATCGTAGAAAACAATTTAGTACATCATGAAGCCAAATCGGCATTGCGCGTAAAAGGAAAAAAACCCCCCCTCACCGGAAAGTTAATCCTGTTGCCAATCACATAAGAAACCAAACCCTTAACACGAGCCAGCCCCTTCTTCCCTCTCTTCCATGTCTCCGAAGCCGGAGCCACGTCAAAATCATCCGGTGGGTACCCCCATCTAGCACTAGACAGCGCAGGGCATTTTACAACGTGTTCCAATGTCTCAGGCTCTGTCCCACACCTGCCGCATGTGACATCCCTGTCCTGGTTCGACCAATCTGTGTGTGCATTAAGGTAACTCTTGTGCGCCCTCATCTGGGGAATCCTCCCAGCTTGGAATTTCGCCAGAGTCATAAAATTCCAGCAGTCCCGAAATATGGGCCTATATTCATAATAGGGCGGATAATCCCAATCCACCCACTTTTTCCAAATCCTCTTCCTTACCCCCTCCTTGGCCTTCACGTAAGACTCCGCGTCCTCCGGTGTGACCTGAGCAAGTCTGGATGGTTTCACTGGTATCTTAAGGTCAGGGAACACAGTCACCGCAGTGGCTGCCACCTCGTCCATAGGCAGTCTACTCTGTTGAGTGGTGGTAGCAACGGAGGACCAAGTCTTTGGTCGCATGCCACCCATATTCTCATCAAAGGCCAGTCTCCGATTCGTTACCACCCTGAAATCTTCTTTCGTTGGGAATGTAATCGGAAGCATTGCTGTAGCCACCTTGTTCTCAGGCGCTGCTGTAACCAGTCGGATCGCCGTCATTGTCTTCATCTGTTCCACATGCAGGTCTATGGGTGCCAAGCAGGCCTCGACCGACAGGACCGTAACGTTTGTTGAATAGAAAGCATTGGTGACCCATCTGGCCACCCTGTTCCAAAACTTCTGCATCTTCCCCATCATCGTGCGGGACGGCACTAGGACCTCCGCCCCATACAACAATGTCGGTAGTAGTATACCTTTCGCCAGCCTCCGGGCCCCATACGGGGACAGGCCTTTGCCCGGCATTGATAATCTTTGTATTCTCCAGAAGGCCGCCTGGGCAAGCGAGAGCCTCTTGTTGAAGTGTGGTGTAGTTTCGCCGTTGTCCGAGAGCCAATAGCCTAGCCACCTGACCAATGTGCCCGCCGGTTCAACCGTGTGTCCTTGTATCTTAACAGCACTGTCGGATCTGGGGCCTCCTTCCCTCCTCTTCCTCCAGTGCATGAGTTCCGTTTTTGCTATACTAAAAGACAGACCAAGTCCTTGTGCCCTAGCGACAATCATGTTAGTCTGGTCCTCCAGCAGCCTTGCGTTTCTTTCCCATGTATTCGACGGGACCTTAATCTGGAAGTCGTCCACATATGACGAAGTAAAGACCTCTCGCATGTTCCCCGCCGGGTGGAGTGACCTGATGTATATAATGAACAGGAGAGGGGAGAGCGGTGATCCTTGTGGTATTCCCTTGTCAACCTCATGCGAACATCAAGAACTGCCAGGGTATGCCAGCATGATCTTTCTGGTCGTCAAGAAACAGTGAATGCATTTCACCATGTAGGCAGGTACTTTGCCACTGGACTCCAGTTTCCCCATAAGCTTAGAATGATCCACGTTATCGAAGCCACCTTTGACGTCAAGGAAGATGGTAGACACCTTCTTCTTCGCGAACTGGCCCTCTTTAATCCAGTGCTGCAGGAACATGACCGCATCTACTGTCGACCTCTGTGGTAGTGATCCCGTTTGATTAATGCAATACATGTCTCCCTTGTACGCGATGTCCATGAGTCTCTCATGTTGACCACCCGCTCCGCAATCTTCGAAAAGGTTTGCATTAGGGCAATCACCCTAAACCTAGCGCAGTCGTTATAGTCTTGTTTGTTTGGTTTCGACAAAATTACACCCGTAGACATCTTTAGAATAGGCGGATGAAACCCCCATTCCAACATGTCATTGACCAGCTCCGGTATGATGTCTTGATTGATGCCGTATATTCCTTTCCACACCCCGTATGGCACCTGGTCAGGTCCCGGGGCAGACTTCTTGCTGCACCTAAGCAGCACGTCGCTTATCTCCATCGCCGTCACCCTCCCCTCCTCCCCGAGATCAAGTCTCTCTGGCGTAGGTTGTGAGATTGGGTCATCATTGCGCGGAAAGAAGTGGGACATTATTTTCTCTTCAATTTCTTGTGGTGTTCTACCGTCACCCCCAGGTACCTTGGGCGGTATCCTCTGTTTTGTAAACTGATGGGCCGTCTAAACGTCATTCTTCTTCGCGTTGGCCAGGAAATCGTCCCAATGCACCCTCTTAGTCTTGTTTAATGCACTGCGGTATTCCTTCTTGGCTTTGTCTCGCTCCTCAACCCCTGTCCCATTACGTCCAACACGTCGGGCAGCAGCGGTGTATATCCTTCTCAACTCTGTGATCTCCGGCGTCCACCATGCCTTCGACCATCTCATGGGTTTTTTCATAGGTGCCCAGCTCCGGACCAGATGTATAAGCCTATTCAAGCTAGTCTGGAAGTTGTCTATCGCATCCTGGGCCTCGCTTATCTTTTTGTATCCGGCACCACCACATCGGTATTCTTTCAGGGCCTCCTCAATCAGGGGATTGAGCTGTCCTTCCTCAGTTCGCCAAGTTATTTTATCCCAATCGGGGGAAGGCGTGGCGAGCTCCACTTCTTCGCTATTGATATCTGTGACGATTACGATGTGATCTGATCCGGTTCTTTGAAATATATCCCTCCACCTAGACACCTTTGGTAGCAACGCGGCATTCGCCAAAGTATAGTCGAGAACGGATGGACGATGTAACTCAGGGTTGTCCGGGAAACGTGTATAGACTCCCGGCGTGTTCAGTATGTTGTAACCATTCAACGCGGCTGTACGCATGTACAATTCCCCTCTTCGGCGTTCTCCATGACCGAGTTCCCGTAGAGGGTCCGTGAAGGCGGTATGACAGTTCATATCTCCCACTACCAGGGTGGGTTCGTTCGTTTCCACAAAGGCCGTTTCCAGGGAGACAGTATTTCCCCCATCCACCACCCTGTTATAAACATTCACCAATCCAAGTGACCGCCCGTTCCCGACCAGCCTCCCTTCTTTCGCAAAAATTCTCAAGTACAAAACGTCTTCTTCCATAGGAACTAAAACAAAAGAAATTCCCACCATAACACGTAAAGAAACATAAATCACTACCCGGACCTTAGGCCCACTTCGAAAAATACATTCATACCCGGGGGCTCTAGCAGCAGTCCTGTACGAGTACACGTACTAGTACAATTCTGTGAGGAACCTCACGAAGCGGACAAGAGATGTTAAAACAAGAGATGACAAAAGGGTTGGGGTGTAATGCATGGGGAGTGCTGGAGAGACTTTCTTCATGAGCTTTCCTGGCGCCAGCCAAGCTTCCTATCGAAGTTCGCAGGTGGTGCGGCGGGCACTTTTGTCCTGGCCTACGATTCGTTAGTCTACTTTCCGGACTAATTTTTTTGCGGAAAGGTGGGAAACCCCATCTCACCCACGTCCCCCCCCGATTCTTCTACTCGAGTATTCTTCAGCCGCAGAACTTTGGGTCCGCCTTGGACGTTGATTGGCGAGAAACCCCCCTTTGTACCGGTGAAAACCAACAAGCCTTGCGCGAGGGATACCTTGGCGGTTGAGAAAAAAAGAGGCAAGGTGTGGGGTGGGGGGCTGTGATTGGGGGTTGTTGTTGTTGTTGCAGGTGGTGATAGAAATCAATTGCTGCTGATTAATCCATTCCCGCTCGGCATTGGCGGAGATACCGGGACAGGCTACTGCTTCTGTTCTGAAAAGGACTGAGCGAATTTCATGAATTTCCCCATACATTTTTGTGATTTGCTCGACCGTCGGGATATGGGCGTTATGCAAAAGACCTTTGAGGTGGATTTTTGTGCTGATTGGTGGGGGGGGTGTGGGAGGCTTGTTCTCTTTTCTTTCTGCTTGCTCGGTCTCACGCACTGTTTTAGAAGGGATGGCCTTACCATTTTCAGGCAATGCATAGAGGGAGTGGGGAAGCAGAGAGAGAAGGAGATGCCTGGCAGTGTGCCTTGGGGGAAAAAGGAGAAAACCCACCAGACGCAGCCTAAGCGATTGTGTAGGTAGGAATATGAACACCGAGATTTAAACGAACTTTCCGCTTCTTCTATGTTCCAATTGGATAGATGGGTTCAGGAGGAATCAAGAAAAGAAAAATAATAGTGAGAAAAACAAAATAAAAACAAGGTAAAAACAAAATTAAAAAATTAAAAACTATCATAGCACCGAATCATGCCAAATTGCACCGGCCTATTTCTGAAAATACTATGGTCTATCTTTGTCTCTGCCTGTTCGTTGTGCCAGCAACGAGATGATGCCTAACTCGAGCACAGCAGAGCTGTGGGCTACGGGTACAGGTATTGGAGAGAGAGAGGGGGATTCCCTTGTTGTATCTGTCTTTCCTTACACTTCGTTTTCTGGTCACAAAATTAGCAGCATCAGAGCTAGCCACAGCGTATTCTATCGTAAGAGAGTGAGAGATGAATGGCGGGTGCACTGTACTCGAGTACTGTACCAGTATGATGGCACTTAGGATCCTTCTTTTGGCTCTATTGTGATTTTCTTTTTCTTGGAGATAATGAATCGTGCGGCACGATATCATACCTGTTCATACCTTGCTCTTTCTTTTATTATGGCCTAGTAATTTTATTGAGGATCACAGAGCTCTCTCAATCCATAGACTACAGTGATTGCTTGTTTGGATTTCATCACAGTATCATACCGGTACTGGTACAAGACCCAGCCTGGAAGGGAGGGGGAGGTTGCTGGTAAATTCAGGGTGGCATGTGGTAGGGCAAAGAGAAGAAGCAAGGATGAAAAAAAATTAAAAAAATCAAAAATCAAATAGAACCTTGGCAGGCGGGCCAAACCCAGACACTCCAAGACCACTCGAAGCCGACGCCTATAAGATCTGACTCATTTCCCTCACCTCACCTTTCCTTTCTCTTTCTCTCCTTCTCTTCTTTCCCCACACCTCATCTCTTCTCCCCCAAAAAAAACAAACACCTCGCTGAATCTTTATAAAATATACCCCCCACCCCGCGATTAGGATAGTTATCATGGACGCTTAGTTCCTCTCCCCGACACACCCTCAAACTTTTTCCCACACTTATACCCCGTAGAATCCTTCACCACGCCTTCTCCAGAGATCCACGGACCTCTGAGCACTTCGCTTAGCGACATTACCCCACAACAGCCAGTCACCATTCTTCCCTCGGAACCATCGCGTTTCCCTCCAAACGACCAGCCATGGCCTTCCACAACCCCTCACCAGAGGCTTTCGCCGCAAGTACTAGCATCAGATTCGCTTCCACCGCTTCCCCCGACTCCCAGGTCACCAGCCGCTGCTCATTTCGACAGAACCAGCACTCACGACAACCAGATCAGTTTCGACGATCCCGTGCTCTTTCCATCCCAGCGAGCCCAACCATCCCCGCGCACTCTCCCTAATCAGCTGCAACAGCCACAACAACAATCACGCCCTGCTCAACCCCCGCAACCGCGAAGAGTGAGTGAGATTGTTCACGGTCTTGGATACAGTACAACGACGTCTTCGTTCAACCATCGGCAAGCCTCAACCTCGTATCAATTCACTCCACCTCAGCCCCAAGATAATTCTATTCGTACGCCCGAATCAAGGCAAATTTCTCAGCAGCAACAACAACAACAACAACAACAGCAGCAGCAGCAGCAGTCTATTCTTGACCCCACCACCGCTGCCCATTATTTTCAGGCTCTCCGCCAATCACAGGAATCCTCAGCACGAGCATATAAAATGCAGCAGGGTATTTCTTTCTCACCTTCTCCATCTTTCTTCCTTCCACCCTCTCCTACTATGAGTACAGAGATATTGTCGCTCCAAAATCCCTTCCCTCGCCTTGATAGAATTTTTGGAAAATCGTCTAATGACTACATAGAGCAAAATATGAAAACCTTTGATCCTGAGGCCGTCCTTGAGGAGTGGTTCATGGCCGATTATCATGGGCTTCCATCCGACTTTTCTCCGCTTACTGGAGTTCATGATACCTCTTCTCCATCAATCGGTCCAACTATTTCTCCTCGAGAGCTTCTCATGAATCCTCCTACTTCTACTGCTACAACTAATCTCGCGTCTCCTCTGTCTCTCTTTGATTCCCCTTCTGAGAGCTACGACACGTCTCCCCTATTTAATGGCGACGACGTTTCATCGGATGGCCCCTGGTTCTCGTTATTCCCTGAGACGAATCCTGATCCTGAGGACCCTGTTGTTTCTCCATCTATGCCCCGTGTCCTCCAACCTGACGACCTTGTTGGTGAAGCTTCCGGCCGTCTTGATGAAGAGCATGTTGAGGCTCTTGACTCTCCTTCTACCTCCCCTCGCTATCGCAGCCAAAGTGTATCCACTCAGCGACGTTCGGTCACATCTGGTGTTCGTAAGAGAGCACCCTTACCACCCATCGTTGTCGATGATCCGTCTGATACAGTCGCCATGAAGCGAGCGCGAAATACCCTTGCTGCACGAAAATCACGGGCTAAAAAACTGGAGCGAATGGAGGAGATGGAAGCTCAGATTGAAGAACTTAAGGCTGAGGTTGAACTATGGAAAGATCGAGCCCTTGGCCATCATCGCAGGGCCTGATTTGGCGACTCTCGGGGGACCTGTTTTTTCCTTCTCTTGATCTCTGTTCGATTTTGATCCTTTGTGTTTCTTTTCCTATTTTTTTTCTTTGTAGCGAAGGTGGATAATGAGAGGAAAGTCTGCACATTTTCATAGTTTTTCTACCTCCATCTCACGATACTTCTCGCTACTCTATATTGCGCTTCTAACGACATGTTACGACTCCTATTTTTTCTTGCTCCATATTTTATGGGCTATATTCTTGATTCCCATTTATCATTCAATTTCACCTTTTTACCAACACCAAACAATATTGCGAATCAAAGATCATGAGGATCTTACTTTTGATGACCATCCTTCGTGAAGACAGCATGAAATAAACCTCAACAGAAAGTGATTCGCATAAGTGCATTCCATGCCTTACCCGCCCACTCACTGCACTTCTTTTTTGTGATCGGGCCCAATCGTTTTTGTGCGAAATGCATGATAATTAAGTTTTTGTCTTGCTTTATTTTCTCATACGTGGATAGTCCTGGCGTCTGATTGAATTGTACCGGTACATGTGTATGTGTACTTGTATAACGGTACCCAAGCGCCATGGCAAAGGTATGACTCAAAGGTGCGCTGTTGATGGATGAATGGGGACGGCTCTGGCGAGGTGACTGGTTAATCCTACCCTAGCTATCCGGCGTCCACTAGTAAGAGAGGCAGAGCTGTTGTACCGGGGGTTGTGGGTAAGTCTGTCGGACATCCACCACGTCAGTTACAACCACAGTCATTGAAATTGTTACTTCAGTGACACGTCACATTTTAGGTTTTTGACCAATCAAGATCCTTGGGACCCATCTCACGATAGCCTCAAGTCTTTATCATTTAAGCTTCTTCCTCATTAGATTTTCATCGTTTGGAAGATAGATTTATCTCTTCCATCTCATATTTATCGTTCCTCATCCTTACCGACCTACCTACTATCAGTTAATATGGCTAAGCAAGGTTCTACATCTTTTTCGGCGACTAAGGTTGCCAAATCGGGTTTGATCACGGCGAAGACTCTAGAACGCGTTCTGGAGTTGGAGAAAGAGGTTTCGGGGCTTCGGCACTACGTTTCGGTGTTGTCGAAGAGGAATTATGGATAGGGGAGGAGGATAGAGGAGCTTGAGCGGGAGGAGGGGAAGAAGGAGGTGGTGGCTGTGCCCGGGAGGGGTGCGGCTGATGAAGACGAGGTGGCTGGGGTCCCGGACCCAGTGATAGTAAGCCACATTGTGGCGTTTAGAGATGAGGATGTGGTGGTGTCGGGGAAGTCTGACACTGTGGTGGCGGTGTCGGTTGAGCCTGATGCAGAGGAGGAGGATGCGGTGGCGTTGGTGAGGCTGCCGGGTGGGGTTAAGAAGAGGAGGTTGGATGAGGATGGTGGGAGTTTGGAAGTGACTGAGGATTTGACGGTGGTGAAAGCACCGTTAGGTCCGAGAGGTTCAGGGGAGAGGAGTGGTAGGGTGGCATCTGGGGTGCCGACTGGGCCAAGGGAGCATGTTGGTCCTAGGTTTGGTATAGGTTCGATGATGGGGAGGGGATGTGGGAGGGGCTTTGCTAGCAACGGTAGGGTCCCTGATGATCCGGGCTCATACCCGAGACAGGGGTTTAGGCCCCTGGGGCGAGGGTATTTAGGGCCTGCGTTTGGTTAGTGTGGTGTGGTATGGGTAAGCGAGAGGTACTGGTCCACCCCACCGTCTATGCATCTTATAAGAACGGTAACTGGAAAAGGAGGGTTAGGGTCGACGGTTAGATGTGCGGATGTTTCTTTTGTTTTGTACATCTGCCTTTGCATCATTTAAGGTACAGGTCCACCCCACCGTGTATGCATTTCTTTTGAGCGGTAACTGGGAAAGGAGGGTTAGGGTCGATGGCGGGGTGTGCGGATGTTTCTTTTGTTTTGTACATCTGCCTTTGCACTTAATGCTCGGGAGAGGGGTGTGTTGGAAGGGGGTGAGAGGATTAGTTTTGGGGAGATTGTGGGCCTATTTTGGTTGAGCTTTTGTTTTGAGGAAGTTGGGGCATGGGGGCTTCGGTGCAGCATGTTGGCTTGGAAGGCTGACATCAAAGACTGGCGCGGGGGGCTTATCTGGCGCTGATGGAACTGGGATAGGGGTGAGACTGGGATGGGCATTTGGGCTTTAAGCCAAGGAGATAGATAGCGGTCTTGCTTTCTTGTAGCTGTGTGCCTGATATGGAAAAAGTTTATGGGGAAACAAAAGAAAAAAAAGGAAAGTCTGTCGGACCTTACCTGATTCGCTATTAGTGTTTTGGCCCATGACGATAATCTGCTGCCACCTGAAGGGATTAGTAAATAAGCTATAATAGTAAACCTGAGTACTCGCCCACCGGTATTTCTCAGTTAATACAACAATCACAACAACTATATTCTCAGTTAATACAACAATCACAATAACTATATTGCCCGATTTCATTACTTTTCTTCACTATCAACTATGAGGCCTAAAGGACGTGGTAAGGATTATGTTCCGGCTGGTGTGAGTGTTAGGGGCCGGGAGACCAGGTGTGATGAACGCATACAAGTAATTACCCTGCGAGAAAAAGCAGGAATGACCTGGAAGGTTTGTGATATTCAAGTAAATTAAGCAACTGTGTTTCTGACCTTTCATTTCCAAATTTTCTTTTGCCGAAGGCTGTATAGGTAAAAGTATTCTATTAACATAGAGGGGATTTATGAGATTGGAGCTCGGGTTTATCTTAACTTCCGAACATGCCAGAAACTCTACCAGCGGGCAATGCTAAATGCTGGTTCACCCTCCAATCGACCTTGCTGTGGCCGCCCTATAATATTCGATGAGGCAGAGAGAGAATGACTGAGAACCTTTGTCACTCAGGACAAAAGGAGTCGCCTGCTTCAATGGGAGCAGGTGATTATGAAAATGGGGTATGCCTGCTCTGTGTGGACATTAAGGGATGTTATGGCATCTATGAGATATAATAAACGCCTTCCACGTAATAAGTAAGCCTAATTTATCTTTTATCATAAGCAATACACAAGGTTTACTTACTGTTTTTGTTTTTTCCTATCCTAGATAGGTGGGGGATACGGAGTATGAATAAACCTAAGCGAGTTCAGTGGTGTCAGGAGCGCTTAGAGTGGACAGAAGAGGAGTGGAAGCGGGTAGTTTGGACGGACGAGTCCAACTTCAGCACTGCTGTTTTCTCTCATAAGCCTTGGGTAACTCGCTTCCCAGAGGAAGAGTTCCACCTAGACTGTATCGATGAGGTTTGGGGGTCGGGGAGGAAAAGTATTATGGTATAGGGAGTCTTTTGTGGGGAGATGAACTCCCCACTCTACATAGTTCCTCCTGGCATGACTATAAACTCAAAGAGATATAGAGATAATATCATGATACTGTACTTGGTACCATTGTGGCACCAAACATGTGAGGAATACGGGTGGACTAGAGTGGTAGAGGACAATGCACCTGGACACCAAGGCTATGCCAAATTCTACAGGGTGCTAAATGGAATGGACAATATCCCATGGCCCATCAATCACCAGATTTGAAGCTCATTGAAGCCTTATGGCGGGAGATGGAGTCTGAGTTGGGGCAGATTTATGAACGGGCATTGGAGGAGGATGTATTAATTGCGATATTGCAGGTGGCATAGCAAAATATTACTCCAGAAAGGCAACTAGAGGTGATTCAAAGTATGCGACATAGACTAGAAGCTGTAATAGCAGCCGGGGGTAATGCTACACCGTATTAAATTGTAGAAATAGTTTTCTTCCTCTATAGACAGAGTAATACCTACAGTTCAAAAGACTTTTTTCCTACACCAAATTGTGAGAGAACCCACCAATGATACATGCAAACAACTTGCATACTCATAGTAAACCAAATCTATTAGAGCAGAGTCCGACAGACCTTTGTCCACACCCTAGTACAGTACTATGAATGTGCTGTATGGAGGTACAGTGCCTAAGTATTGTATACTGTAAAAACTCAAATAGAAGACACAGGTGTTTTGCAGTCACTTTAAAGTTAGCATGCCAAGACTCTAGGATAGTCATGTCAAGACAAATTATGAATCATGAGACATATAAAAGCTACAAATAAAAGCCAGTCTTCTTTTTTTTAATCTGTATTACCAATAATATATTCTCCATCAAGTTCATCATTTGCAACCTTCAACTCTATTGCTTGATCTTGTTGCTCCCTTGGGCTGTCTGTTAGGTATACAGGAAGGCTCAGCCTTCCACTAGTGAATAAAGACCTATAGTTACCCTACCTTAGGAGTCTGAGTTCAAAAGGATAAGGCAACACCCCCCTCCCACACCAGCGTTGGGATGGCGCTACATCGGCAGACGCCGCCGTAGTTTCGTCCCCTCACCAAAGACATGGTCATTAGCGCCCACCTGGTAACCCAGTATACTTCGCAGCTGTCAGTCCGACCGGATCCTGCTCGCAGTGTATATGCGGGAAGGCCTTTCGAGAGCATATGCAAGTGGTCCGAGCAAAGTCGGGCGACGTCGCATACGGTTACTGAGCACTAAAGACAAATGTCGCGAAAGTGGTCACTAAGTAACGGGACGATTTTACAGACAATGATTAAGCAACATATTCTATACTCCACACTCCCGCGGTGAAAGTCGCAGAAGTGAATGGTGTTGTGGGATGAGGTAGTTTGAGAAATCAAGCATACCCACATTCACATACGTCACTAGTATTCTTGGATACTGACGGAACCATATGATAATGATATGACTATGGAGAGATAATGGCCATTGGTGCGATTATCGGAACAAGTCTATCTTATGCCTCGCATCTGTCGAGTGCAGGACATATCTGCAATGCTGCGAGGTTCAATAACAAAGGTGGCCCCTTTGTTGGTTCGATCATGGAGACCATTCTGCGTATGCAATAGTAAGCAAGACTCCATGCCAACGAAGATTGATCGTGATCAGTGAACTGATGTGTGGGAGCACTGTCAGGAGAACTCATAGTGTTACGATTTGGAAGTCGAGTGAGATAACAGAATTATCAGGATCAAATGGTGTTCGTACATTTAGGAAAAAGCTGGAGTTGTTAGCAGGTACCAAGTTAGTATGAGAACTAGATGTAGCCCGCGACCACCCAGATACAGCATATAAATATCGAGGTGCCTCCGAGCTATTTAGACATTATCAAGCAACGGAGAAGAGATCTTATGAATATAAAAAGTTTTATACAAGAAAGATCTTTTATCATGATCTCTACTTCAATCGTCGAGCCTTCCTAGACAATCTCCGTCTACGATAAAGATTGTCGGCCTGAGTTATCTTGCAAGTCTTTGAGATAGGCTCCAGCCTAACACTGTCATCCTCTTCGACCATCCTACTCGCCACTATTGCCCCATCTGTCCATTCCTTTATCCCCTCTACAAACAAGTAAGTCTCAAGACCCTAGATTGAGATTTCGGAATCTCGACTTCCATATGTCGGAAGTGAGAGGCCAACCGCCGTAAACACTCGCTCTACCACCTGGTGGTGGTTTGTGAAAAACCTTTCCCAGGCCTCCCGACCACCCAGGAACAAAGAACCCTTCTCCTTCCCACCATACTCCCCTATAGCTGACCACCTGCTGCTAACACCCACTCTTCCTCAACTTCAATCTCATCGACCAGTTCTTCGAGAATTTCCTACAAGCAAAGAAGAGTTAGTTTCAGGATCGATGAGTACCCCTCTGCATTTGATTTTGAAAGAGAATTTTGGTGTTCCTAACCTTTAAAATATCTTTATAGGGTCGGTTGAGGGATATGTCGAGGGGCTGAACCATGCTGGTACAGCCACCAGGTATCACACTTCAAGTGATATCGTCAGCATGCATGGTGTCCAAAACGTCATCTTTTTTGTGGCTGCCAAACATGTCTAGGGCAATGAGGGTTGGCTGACCACCAAGCACATCAGCAAAGAATTACCCTGCGTCAGATATAGTGCCGTTGCGTCCTGATGCACGTGACATTGAATCTGCGTCCCCTTCATCCTGTGCGTCCTGTGTTGCATCCCCTGTGTCCTGTGCCTCCGGAGATGCCTGGCAATGTGTAACGGGGGCACCCTATAGAGAGGTGAACTCTAAGGTTGCGACCGCACCAAACTCAAAGTAGAAGATAAAGATAGAGTAAATAATTCACAAAGAATCAAAACGGTTAAACTTAATATTGTTAAGCTGAAAGCTTCACTCAATAAGTTCTCTTGAGGAAAAGTTGGTTATCGAAGTAGAATGCCAAACGCTTAAACTTAAGTAGATATCAGATTTAAGCCTTTGACATTCACCACTACTCCGACCATGTGCGAGCACCCTGTCCTGCTCAGGGCTTGTCC
>Ga0307509_10004154_pt1 | contig 21149 bp, 22 predicted proteins | sample 10_EM_MG_FD_202245 | JGI IMG/M metagenome (GOLD analysis project Ga0307509, IMG submission 202245) | Populus trichocarpa ectomycorrhiza microbial communities from riparian zone in the Pacific Northwest, United States - 10_EM | ecosystem: Host-associated > Plants > Roots > Unclassified | place... | reverse complement strand
GGTCTATCATTGGTTGTGCGGGAGTGGGCTTGGCATGGGATTTCCTTTAAGTAGTCTTCTCTCTTGTACGACTAGTCATTAACGAACATCTCACCTCACACACGTATCACACACACATCCCAACATGCCAAACACGCTACAATCTGATCAATGCCAAAGATGGGAGTATGGTGTGGGCTGTTGGGCGGAGCAAATTTATCCAAATGGATACAAGAAATACTAGGCCTATGTCCTTTCGAAAGGATTCCGGTGGAGATGTCGTTGTTCAGATGGTGAAATAATATCAGTTCAAGCAATTTCACGCAATCTGTCCCGTTTTGAGTGGAAGTCTCTATCCTGCATCTAAGTCTCTATTTTGCTATTGCTATGAAGAAGAATGGCCTTCGCCTTAGCACATCTGTCTCTTTGATTCTCTCACCGCAGGACACATTATTACCAACAAAAAAGGGTGGGGTCTAGGTAAAACTAAGTAGCCCCCTCAGTTTTGGGTTGGACTTTTCCTTTTCACTTGCTCCCACTCAAAGCCATTGGGCCATCCGCTCTGAAGCTGTAAGAAGGTAGCCAGTAGAGCACATTCTGCTTGAGTGTAACGATACTCGTAAAGAGTAATGACGAGGTCGTTACCGTTGGAGCGTTTTGCGGTGGTGTTATAGATAGAGCTGAGACGTGGAGTAATATTTTCGAGAATAAGTTGGCGGGCGTCTATTTCAGTCTGTAGCGCGGCAATGAAGTCTGGTAGCTTTGCGAGTTCATTGAGGCCACCCTGGACCCCTGATATGGAGTCACTTTTGATTTTCTTAATCAGTTTCGCATGGCACACAATGAGTTCTGCGACTTCATATTAGTGATAACCTCATAGATGAACCTTATGATTATTACCTAGGGCCCCGCAGACATTAAATTTGCATTCTAATTTTAGCCTTTCACTTTTTTCGTGCAAAAGTTGCACCTGAATACCAGTTAGATATAGTAGAAAGACTTGTGGTGAGGACTCAACAATAAGGCTGGCAATTTCAGCTGATTTCTTTTCGAGCTTGCGGTTTTTCTTCTCACAACGCTCGTACCACTGTGACTCACATTGCTGGGACCGGAGAAAACGTTGCTCCTGAGACCTTTCAGCCACATCCTGATAGCGCTTAAACCATTTGGCTTCCATTTGCTGGAATTGCTCGCTTGCTGGCCCAATATGCTGGATGGGCATTGGCAGTCTTGGACTTGCATCCTCGCGGGCCGGGGGGCCCAAAAGAGTACCGCCAGGGACGCTTGGCTGCTCTGGCATTGTGGTATGTTTGGGTGGAGGGGGGGGGTGATTCATGAGGAAGGGGGTGTGGTCGTGAGAGAAAAGGGGCGATGCTGTGTTTGGGAGGATCGTTGTTGAGGTGGGGAGCGGTTTAGAAAATCAGAAGTAACAGTTTGGTAGGAGTCCTGAACAAAACGCAGTCACGCCTTCAGCATGGCTTACGTGTACAGCAAGAGCAAAGGGCTCCTAGGGAGCCACATGTCCAGCTCTTCTCAGGTAATCTTGTAGGATAGCCAAAGCCTCCTTGTCTACTGTAATAGGTCCCCGGTAACAGGTTAGCAATGTTCCAATTTCTTATAAATTTTTGAAAAAACTGATGGTCGATCTAGGTGCCGGTAGGGAGACAGAATAATGTATATAAGAGACGGCTCATTTTCCTGCCTCACCAATCCTTCTTGTCGCTCAAGAGAAAGGCCTCCCCAATCAACATCTCCTTCTCTGTTCCGAAAACCGAGTTGATCCACTGGAGGACCGGCAGGAGCAATGAGCCGCCGTGCTCCCTCCCTGTGCAGCTTGAGGATCAGCTCTTCTACCCACAGACCCGCCTGAAATGGCTGGGCTTTATCTTCACCCCCTCCTTTGACCCAAGGTCCCACTTCTCCAGAAGATACACCCTCGCGAACGCCGCTCTGGCGACGATTCGCGGCATTCCCCCCCCCGGGATGGGGCTTCCCCCCCACCTTTGTCTTTCCTTGGCGTGCTCCCTCCTAGCCCCGATACTCCTGTACGGGTCTGCTGTCTGGAACCCCCCCCAAACCATTTTGAACCCAATGTCAGTTTTTTGGCGTCAGGTCTTCAGGTGGATTACTAATTGTTTTTCCACCACCAACACGACATGATTGAATAGGGAGGCCTGTCTTCCCCCGCTACCTGCTCTTATACGCCACCAGCACCGCCTTGCTGGCCTAAGGCTCATCTGCTCCCCCCCGGAGATTAACCCTGCCACGGCACGCCTCCCTAAGTCCGTCCCCACATTCTCGCCCCACCGTGCCGCTTTGATAGTGCGTGGGAAGATTACCTCCTAACCTTATCTTTTCTTCAACCTCGACTGGCGTTCTGCCCCGGACAAAGCCAAGAACCCAAGGGACCGACACAACACCATCACAGCTTTGGCTAACACGGCCGTCCCCCTCGTACACGACATGGTTATGCTATCGCCCATCTCCCTCTACTTGACGGACTACCTGCCCCCAGTCCCGGGGGCTGTTCCATCGTATGCGCGCCTCGGACTGAGGGCTAAACAACTCCTCCTCTCCGACTAGTCTGCCACCTCAGCCCCCCCGTACTACCTCTACCCACCCTCGACACGCCCCCATCCCTGCATGGGCTTGGGCAAGTTTGTTGCGGGAAGGATACACCAGATACGCTCTGGAAAAAGTTACCTCGCGGCTCACCCCTCATGGGACTACCCTGACGCTGACACGTTCTGCCCGTTATACTCCGTGGGCCCACACACCTTCGAACATGCCATCCTGTCCTGCCCCTCGTCTGCCCACCAGAGATCCCGCCGCCTCCAAGGGGTCTCGGACTTGGCCCATGAGGGCCCAGTCTTGTAACTGGAATAGGTTACTAGTTTAGGTATAGTTTGTTTTATGTATTTGTTTCAGGATACGAGTTCAGAAGACTTGTATGCCTTGTTAGTTTGTTTTTATGTTTTGTTTTAGGATACGAGCTCAGGAGACTCGTAAGCCTTGTTTTTTGTTACTGGTATTGTTTTAAGGATACGAACTCCGGAAGTTCGTAAGCCTTGTTTATTGTTGGATTGTTTATGGGTTAGGTATCGTTTGATGCCTTAGGATTTGGATATGATTGATGCGAGATGGATTATCGCAAGAGTATTTAAAGACCTGTATTTCTCCGGACTTAGAGAGATCAGACTTCGACAGACAGAGTTTTCAATATACTTGGTTGAACAGTTATCTTCTATTCCGTTTGATTCGAGAATCTTTGAGCTTCACACAGGCCTAAAGCACTTGGCCTTCTCTTAGTAGCTTTGATAAAAGTAATAGAGTCTATTCAATTACTTGTTGGCGTCTCCGGTACTTGAACTCGTTTATACCACCTGTTTGGTTAGAGTCAATACCGATACCCCTTGCAAGACCGCTACCCCACGGGAAGCGGTTACATTTTTTTAACTTCAGCAAGTCAACGAAGACACCATTTCGAACCTAAAGACAAGGACAGGCAAGGAGATCTCTCGAGAAGAGCTCACCAAGCCAACTGAGAAGTCCTTGAGAGATAAGGCTCGAAGAGAGCAGAAGAAAGCGAGCAGGCAGTTCGAAATTGACGAGGCTGCTCGACAGCTATCCAGAGACGAAGCACAGGTAGTGCTAATGGAGTCAGCGAAAGAACTCGAGAAGGAGACAGCCACCAGACCAGGAGAGTTCCCATCGACACCCAAGTAGAAAGGGGAACCGGCACCACCTCCAGACCCAGACAGTTCAAGCAGTGATAGCGATAGCGACAGTAACGACAACATGTCAGAAGCAGGACCCGCAGATCCTCCTGCACCTCCTCCAGACCCAGTACTTGAGAGGACGCCCAGGTTAGCAGCAAAGCTACACCAGCCTCCAACCTTCAGTGGTGAAGGAGACAATCTCAAAGAAGAAGCCTTTGAGACGTGGTATACTTCGGTTCGATTATACCTGAACCTAACAGGAGTGACACCAAACGCTCCAGGATTTGGAACCTACTGGATACTCTATACCACGAAGTGAGCACTAAAAGCTAGTCACCAAGCATTTAGAGAGTTTGGCGATGATATCACTAGAGACCAACTAGTCGGACACCTAAGGGATCTATTCGTTTCCACCCGCCAAAAGGATAACCTCTTTGAGAAGTTTAACGCAGTACAACAAGTCACCAAAGAAGGGAAAGTACGAAGAATCACAGAAGTTATCGTTGACCTCAAGATGTACCAGAACCAACTATCAGAAGAGGTGATAACCGATTATATATTCCGTCCAAGACTGTACAACAGCATGCATCCGAAATTGAGACAACAAGCCGAGTTAATCTACCAGGAGGACCACACTTTCAAACAGCTCATCAGGGATGTCCAACGGATAAACACAGTTCTTAGGGACACTGGAGTTTATAAGAATGAGAAGAGGGATTACTCTTCAAGCAGCTCGAAACCAAAGGACCACCACAAATCAAAGGGCAAATCAGCCAAAGGATACAAGAAGCAGGATAGAGACGACAGGAAAGCCGGACCAACCTGTTATGCCTGCGGCGGAAAGGGCCATATGTCCAAGGAATGTCCTTCTAAGAAGGATGACAAGAAAGGCAAAGGAAAGGCGATCAAGAAGGAAGCAAGATCGAATAATGTCGAATATGAGCAGGACTCCATGGATGAAGTCTACATCCACACTACCGAAATCGAATCCTATGCCACAGCTCAGACTACTAGGCCAGCAAACATCAAACCTCATGGTTCTCTAGAAGAAACGATACACCTAAATGGAAAGAAAGCCAAGGTTCTCTTTGACACTGGAACGATTGGAGCCAATATTGTCAGCGCTCACTTTGTCACCACACATGGAATACCGTGTATCGAGATGGTGAAGCCCACCAAAATTCATATGGCTATGAAAGGGTCGAGATCCGAAAGCCAGAAGGAATTTTCAGTGGAGATTTCGGTTGGGAAAATGAAGGTTTCTAATACCAAAATGATAATTGGAAACCTAGCGAAATACGATGCCCTTATTGGAATGCCCTTCCTCATGCAACAACAAGCGTCAATGGACTGTCACAAGCTTACTCTCGAATTTCCAAAACACAAAGTCAGGGTAAACTGTACCCCCACCAGCGAGTATGTCAGAGCGGCAGTAGTATCTACAGAAGAAATAATGGATCAACATGCAGACGTGTTTCCGGAATCAATACCGGAAGGACTACCGCCTCTAAGAAAGATCAATCACAGAATCAGGCTGAAGCCGGGTGTTGAAGTCCGAATATTACCAACATATTCTGTTCCTGAACGACATACGGTAGCTTTGCGTGAGTGGATCAGAGAAAAGGAAAGACAAGGAGTCATCAGAGGCCAGGTAGTGCATGGAGCGGCACCTATGTTTGTTCAATATAAGCAAGATGGCAAAAGGGCCCCACCGCTAGTGGACCTAACAGAAAGGAACAAAATCACGCTAAAGGATGATGAACCAATACCAAATCAAACGACAATTCTAAACGACATGGCAAGAGCCAGATACCGCAGCAAGATAGACCTAAGCGACGCTTACTTCCAGACCAGGGTGAAGCCTGAGGATGTTTGAAAGAACAGTTTCAAATCACCCTTTGGGGGATTTGTTAGCGAAGTCATGCTGCAAGGTGATATGAATGCACCAGGAACATTCATGCGCATCATGTTGGACCTGATGGCGGACTTCCTAGGGAAGTTTGTCTGGGTATACATTGACGATATCCTCATATTTTCCGATACAGAAGAAGACCACTTGAAACACATTGCAGCTATCTGCAACAAGCTCAAGGGAGCACAGTTTTACGCAAGCAGAAAGAAGTCCGAGTTTTTCACACCTAGAATAGAAGTACTAGGACACATCATTGATGATGAGGGGTTGAAACCAGACCCTGAAAAGATTGCGAAAATCGAGGCATGGACTACCCCCACCACCAAACGCCAACTACAAGAATTCCTAGGAGTAGTCAACTACATTAGCAAATTCTTACCACATATAGCAACAGTTACAACACCCTTGAGGACGCTTACTGGAACAGCGGAGTTTGTCTGGACAGCACTGCATGATGCAGCCATGACAAATATTAAGAAGCTAATAGCAGGAGCTCGTATTATGAAACCTGTGGACTACAAATCCAGAGTTCCGATATGGTTGATAACCGATGCATCACTTTCAGGATGTAGAGCTTGAGTAGGACAAGGGGACATACCTGAAACAGCGAGACCTGCAGCGCTCCATAGTATGAAGTTTACCGATGCACAACATAGCTATGGAACAACAGATAAGGAAGCACTAGCAATAATTGACGCACTATCTGCATTAAATAATATACTCAGGGATGCTGAGTTTACGATTGTTACGGATCACCAACCCATAACGCGCCTTAAGGGAGCAAATGAACTAAGCGGAAGGAGAATCCGCTGGGGGAACCTGATCAGTGCCTACACAGCCAAGATAGTCTATCGTCCAGGGAAGTGAAACTATTTAGCTAACGCTTTATCCCGCCTTCATGAGGAACCAGACAACAATCCTCACTACGCTAAAGACCCTACAGAAGAAGACGAAAACGACACCACCCCTATCTACGCTTTATTCTCTAGACCTCAAGACCTTCAAGTCATGTCACGCTATGAACCTTTACCAGTATTCAGGCATTCAGAATGTGGATCAGACTGTAGCCTGAACGAAGCAACTGAACGAGACGATATGGAACTAGAAGAAGACCTCACCGGAGGTCTACCACCTATTACGGAAGCCCCGAGAGTACCAACCACCGCGGGCCCAGTCAGCACTGATGGATGGATGGACGATGAGAACTACCACTCTGGACGATCGAATGATGAGATCGAACATTCAGCACTTCACTGGATGGCATGCAAGGACGAACACTGCGAATACCATGGTACCCACAACACCTATCGAGAACGAACAGTCAGTATGCCTAGAAGCCTACCGATAGTTTACCCAGAGCTACCCAAGTCTACCTCAGCCTCACCACCAGTGTCAGGCTCACCGCTCAGTACTAGATCACGTCCTGATCTTAGCGTTCTCAAGCGCAGACTCGAGAATGCGGTACTCTGCAACCAAACTATGCACCAGGAGTGCTGCTGTAACAGGTTTACTCCTGTCTAACGAAAAGGTACAATAAAGGGCTAGTGGTTGACCGGCAAGCGCTAGATCTAACGGAGTCCTCAGAGAGCTCGAGAATAAAGAGAGATAATAGTTAAAGGGCAAGTGGAACTCTGAGATCGCTGTTCAACCAAGTATATTCATAAATCAAGAGTCTGCTGAAGTCTGCCGTTCTCCTGCTAGCCAGGAGATGAGTTTAAATACAAGAGTTCTCCCAGAGCGATAGTAATCAGATATCCTGCAACCACGATCATTACTGGGCAGTGCACCTTGCCCTGCATGTCCTGTGATCCCACATGAAACCTAAGAGTCATAACACTGCCTCAATGCTATCGTCAGCTTACATGACCGTTCCTTCACTTATGTTCCTAAATAAAACAATCAACTTGCAAAACTAAACTTAACACAAGCTACCGGGCCTTAATATAGCTCCGGGGCTGTAAAACAATCAAACTAATCAAAGTAAGCAAAATAATCAACTAAACATAAGAAATCCTGCACTCCGCTCCTGTATACAGTTACCGGAACATGTATACATGTTACAGCTGCGAACCCAACTGCCCTGCACACAGACACCCTCGGAAGCGTCCCCTCTATAGCAGCGCCTTTACAAACTCGAATGCCACCATCTCAGCCATCGAACCACCTCAGCTCCCTCATCATGAAAGATGACTTTATGAGGTGTATGACGATGCAACAGATGAGGAAGAAAACGACATCCCATGCCTAGAAAGAGTACAGGACGAGAGAGATGTTGTCCAAGCGACCACAGAGTTGGAAGGCATGTTGCGAGAACAGATGATCAAAGGATACAGGCAGGATCCTATCTGGAAACTGGCGAACGATTCTACAGCCACAGCAAGAGGAGGCAAGGCCCAACACTATAGTATCGGCAACGGTCTACTCTACGCCACTACCAGCAGAGGCGAGAGATGTCTTTACATACCCAAAGGACATGCAACGAACGGCGAGACTCTGAGGGAATTGGCTATCAGCGAGATACACAACAAAGGACACCACAGCGCTCAGAGGAACCTTCGGTATGCTACAGAATACCTATTCAGGCCCAAAATGAGAAAAGACTTCTGAGACTTCGTTGCACAATGCGAGCAGTGCCAGATCAGTACAGAACGAAGCATACTCCCTTCAGGAGATGCGCTGATGCTATCTTTTCCCTTGGAGATTTTTACCTCTTATACTATTGACTTCATGGGACCCTTCACCAAGGCTAAAACCTATGACACAGTGCTAGTAGTGGTCGATAGATCAGTAGGATATTGCTGGTTGATTCCTGCAACTACGAAAGCTACAGCAATCACTACCATGGAACTACTACAGAACTACGTGTTTACACCCCATGGTCTACCTACCTCGATCATCAGTGATGCTGACCCACGATTCACCTCTCGGTTTTGGAGGCAGACTCTGAAGACTATGGGCATTGAACACATCATGGCTGCTCCAGGACACCATCAGATGAATGGCCAAGCAGAACACAAGATCAGGGAATTAAAAACAGCCCTGAGGACCGTTATCAACAGACAACAAACCAACTGGCTTATATCCCTACCTCAGCTATCGTCATACACCAATGCTGGCTACTCGGAAACTATCGACATGTCACCATACAAAGCAGTGTATGGAAGGGACTATCCTCTACTTAGCACCTATCAGACCGCAGCGACCTCAGTGCCTGCGGCAGATGAGTACTTCAACAGGCACAACAAGCTTCGAAACTGAGTGTATCAAGCTCTCAAGCTTGCCAGGATCCGGTCAACAAGGACCGCAACTAGGAGAAGATCACCATGCCTTCCGGTATCCGTTGGAGGACAAGTTCTGGTCTTTGGAGACATGTTCTCTACAGAGTCAGGGCGATCGAGAAAGCTAGAACCACGCTGGCATGGACCATTCATGGTGTTGAGTTATGACGATGTTACGCAGAATTACACAGTCAAGATGAACACCAGGATGTACCGTTGGAGGGAAGCAGTATTCCACTGTTCGGTGGTCAAACCTTACAAAGAAAACGATGATGAATGATTCCCGGGACGGGCCAATATCAAACCAGCGCCAATCCTGATCAACGAAGAACCTGAATGGGAAGTTGAGGCCATCGTGGATTACAGAGAACACTATGGACGGGGCCAGTTCCTAGTTAAGTGGAAAGATTACCCAGCGAGCGAGAACAGCTGGGAACCCATCGAAGGATTGGAACATGCGGAGGAAATGGTACTGACATGGTGGACGGATAACATGATTGGCAAGGAATTCCCAGTCTACTCAGGTAGAATTACCATCGGATTTTCACCAACTGAGGCAGGCCTCACTGAATACGTGGACGAAGGGCCTGTTGACAAAGGGTTTTGGGATCCTTACTTGGAAACTGACTACGATAGCAGCAGTTCAGATTGAAGATGGATTTTGTTTTGAGCAAATAGTTTGTTATTTTGTTTTCGGGGTGTAACCGGTATAGGTTACTAGTTTAGGTATAGTTTGTTTTATGTATTTGTTTCAGGATACGAGTTCAGGAGACTTGTATGCCTTGTTAGTTGGTTTAATGTTTTGTTTTAGGATACGAGCTCAGGAGACTCGTAAGCCTTGTTATTTGTTACTTGTATTGTTTTAAGGATACGAACTCCGGAAGTTCGTAAGCCTTGTTTATTGTTGGATTGTTTATCTGTTAGGTATGGTTTGATGCCTTAGGATTTGAATATGATTGATGCGAGATGGATTATCGCAAGAGTATTTAAAGACCTGTATCTCTCCGGACTTAGAGAGATCAGACTTCGACAGACAGAGTTTTCAATATACTTGGTTGAACAGTTATCTTCTATTCCGTTTGATTCGAGAATCTTTGAGCTTCGCACAGGCCTAAAGCACTTGGCCTTCTCTTAGTAGCTTTGATAAAAGTTATAGAGTCTATTCAATTACTGGTTGGCGTCTCTGGTACTTGAACTCGTTTATACCACCTGTTTGGTTAGAGTCAATACCAATACCCCTTGCAAGACCGCTACCCCACGGGAAGCGGTTACAAGTCTGGTCCGACTAGCAACTGCTTATTGTGCTGGCTGTGTTCATTCGCACCACTGCCACCGGTTTCCCTCCTGGAATGCCCCCGCTTGCTCGCTCCCTCCAAACTCCCCCACTAAACCCCCTTCTTCTCCCTCTACCACCCTGCCCGCCCCTGGCCCTCGAGACTAGTTAGTGGTTTATAATTTTCCTATTTAGCTACGGCTGCTTTGTGACGCTTATTGGTCGCGTTGGTGCAATTGGTTATGTTTGTTTCTTTTGTGGATTGTTAGTTTGATTTTCGGTTTTGTTTTGGCCAATCGTTAAAGATGCATGTCATTTCTTGTACCGTAGAAACAATGAACATATGATTTAAAAAAAAAAAAAAAAAATTTCCTGCCTCACCAATTGAACAAGTGTTTCCGAGAGGGACCCTTAAATACAAAAATCAAGGGCTAAGTTACTCTTCCGACAGTATCCCCAACAGCATCATGATCATTTCCTTCCTTTGCAATACAACCTTATTACCCCTCTTTCCTCCTCTTTTCTTCACCGCTTTTTCCCCACCGTAATATTAGACCACCTACCCTGCTGCTAGGACCTTTCACCAAGTTCCAAAATCCACGGTGGATCCTCCAGTACGGAATTCTTCCAGCATATTCTAACAATTATGCGTACCCATAATGTAGGAAAAGGAGCGGTATGGGAAGTAGGTGTGAGCCCAGGTGATTAACAATATTACTGAAGTAATCTTGTCTCTATTAAGTAGTATTTTTCTTAACATTTACTGTCTGAATCTTCACCGCATAAGCTAGGCATATTCATCAGCCTTGCAGAAAGCCCCTCTCGTAGTGATAGATAGACATCAATGTAGCCATACCAAGCATCACCTTTCTCCACCCTATCTTATTCCCCGACCCCTTGTTTGATTCAAAATATCCCCAACTCCAAGCTATCCCTCCTTCCATTTAGCTTTTGTGGTCTTTAACTGACTGTCGTTCCTTGCGGGATCAAATCAGCAGTCGGCGAAACAGGGAGGAGACTCTACATTTTTCCGTTAGCCACCGGATAAGTTAAGGCAGCATCTGGGTCGCCAGCTTTTACCTGCATCTCTAAAATTTGTTCCCCAACCCTTTTCACAATGCCCGCCCTTGCCCTAAAGCCCTCGCATCTCCCGCTGGGTCCTCTGACTTCCGATGTACATATTCAAGGATACCAGCCAAGAGGGATATGATGGGCGTTCCTCGAATCAAGTATTCAAACAGCACTATAGAAGATTGCTTCTAGCCCCCTTGTGAAAGTTCTTGCAATTCCTCTACCGAATTCCCCTCGCCACTGGCACAATGTGATGGGACTTAAGGAAAGTATGAAAGAAGAAAAGAAGAAAAGTGCAACCACAATAGGCTCTAGGTAGAGATGAGAGGAGCAATAGACTAGTTCGCTACCTCCACTCTGGCTAAAGACAACCCAAAAGATATATCTCTCGGTCTAACTAATAAAAACAACTTGAAAGCACTCCCGAAATGCAACGAACTCTAGAGAAATACACTAATTTTAGGGCTTTTATACGCTAACATCTCTATTGAGATTTAAGAGTGATCCTGAGCATCGTGAAGTGATTGCGCTTCACCCAATATGTCTGGTGACCTCAGGATCTCTATGGTGAAGAAAAAGCTGGGTCATCGGATTCACCTCCCTACTTCGGAGGGCTACCAACAAATTGACACCTCGGCATGTTAGCACTAACACTCCTTCTTTCGCTGGAGAACAATTCTCGTTACATGATAAATGTCTTGCCGACCCCCGGACCTCCGTTGTAAAATAAGACTGCCTTATCACCGTTGCCTCCACCACTCTAGCTATTCCACCTTCTGAATTCCCCAGTTTGCTTCAGCCATTCTCCCACTTTGTGGAAGCGGCCCCATTGGATATCCCGATGCCGGGGTTTCGGCTCAAGGGGCGATAGCGGTGCTAAGAGGTGGGATCGGTTATCCGCAACAGCATAGTTATCCTGCACACCGACAGAGTTCTTATTATTAGAGAAAGTTCTGTTATCCGTGGTATATTGAGACCCCTTCCCCCATTCGTTGTTTGCACTTCCATACTGAAATTATTGAGTATGGTCGTTTGATATTCGTGGGAGCTGGACAACAGCAGGGTGTTTGTAGGGTAAGGCAGAGTGGTGGTCTTTGGGGTTAAACTAGCGCTGCAAATACCATGTCACAGAATACAGAAGAAAGGCAGTGTATCCTAGAAACGGCTATCTACAAAAACCTCTAAGTAGCTGTGGTGTAATTTGTTTTGGTAGTTGTTTCATTCGCTTCAACACTTGGGTAGCCTTTCGGCAAGACGTCTGGGGATTTTGTTTGCCACCCGCCTCGGCAGCTGTACCGCTAGGGTGTTGGGTATTTCGCGGGCCAACCTTGGACTCAGGTCAGTGAGTACAGAAATTGCTACGGTGTATCGCCTTCGTGGCTTAGCTAGTAGTATATTCTATGCTATCGAATCAGGCTCAAGATAAATGAGATTAACAAGGGGCGTGAAAACCCGGTCTGCTATACCCCCTCACCCTCATTACTCACCTCTGTGGCTGGGGTGGCTAGCAAGTATCCCTTAAGAATGATATGGTACTATTTACTAAGCCATACCATTTGTGCTAGAATAATCAGTTTTGTATCGTAGGTACTCTATATACGGTTTTTGACGATACACCACATTTCACTATTCGAAGCGCACTATATGCATTTTATCTATCGGTTTAGGGGGGGGAAGAAACTATAGAAGAAGAAAAGCAGGCGAGAGAGAATTTATGGGTAGAAGTGAATTGGATGTGGTAGGGTGGGATCTGGAGGATATAACCTCGACCTCAGGACAACAATAGAACCCCCCCAGGCGGAAAAGCTCGACCGAGCTTTGTAAACAGAAATTCGTAAATCTCCACCCAACCACGGAAACAAATAGCCAAAACAACTACAGGGTTCCAGTTGCTGTTCCTCAATGACCAGCAAGAGGGGAAAGGTGAAAAGGGAATATCCCCCAGCGGGGAGTGATCACCGGTGATTTTTAACAACAGAATGACATCACCCCCGCCCATCCCAACTAAGGCTTCACACAAATACAGCTCGGTGACAACTGCCACTTCTGCGCCCACACTAGCACTGTTGCCAGAGGAAGCAGCGATATGGAGGCTCCATTGTAACGCTGCACAAGAAAAGTGCAGCGATAAAGCTCAGGATGACCCCCTACCCTAGCCTTATTCTTTATGTTTCTACTGATGTACTCCTAGAGCTAACTCGGTAAATTGCGCCCGCTCATACTCTATATTTCCACACCAATGTCCACGCTCCGGATACCCGGGGGCTTGCCCTGGACCAAGTCACCGGCGCAATGTGGCTTTGAACCGCTCAAATTTCGCAACTCGGCTCTCTTAGTACTTTACATCAGTGCAAACATGGAGAAAAATGCGGCTTTAAACCCGGCAGTGTGAACAAGATGGAGAGTAACTCCGAGAGGTCAAGACTTCTCGAGACCTCTACTCCGAAGATTCTTGCGCCGGATATCGACTTTGGCAACCCGAGGAGTGAGACCTATTCAGGAGGAGCCGGATCCCACTTACTGTTTGTTCTACCCTATCTTCAACTGCTACATGAAGGATATTGACCGCGGCTTTAGGAATTTCGGAACCCCAGGAAAGGACGCTCTGACTGGACCATTAGCGCTCTCTTTTACAACCTACACACTAAACTAGTGGAGGACTTCACAGGCCTCGGTCTACAGGACATAGGCTGCCATGATACTCCGCACCACCTAACCTCCGAAAGAAACCTTCGCAGACGATCCCTTCTTTGCGCCCTCTGCTGAATCCACTTTTCCTCCACTCTTAGACTTCACCACAGCCCCCGATCACAAGGATGCCATGAAACTCCCGGAAATCAAGGGGTACAACCCCTCTCGCTTACAGACACAGATTATCACTCACACCAACCAACCTGCTCCTCCTGTTCAGTCTCCCCTCAAACCAAAATATCGCGCGAGCCCCTCAGCAGCGAAACCGAAAAAAAAGCCCCAAGGCCGCAATCTGGGTGCCGCCCTGAGCCTAATCCACGGACTCGACCTCGATAACGAGATATTTTCCCCACCTGTCCAAGACGCCCCTATCCGTCCTGTGCAAGATATGAAGATCGCCGGAGATATAGTGCGCCATAAAAGAAAGGTGAAAGTCACCCAATGGCACTACCTGGATAATAGCGAGGGGATTCAGGTTGGGATGGTAATCATCTTAATAACTGATAATACAGAATGGTGGTAGGACACTTAACTAATCGGACAATACAAATGCTAACTCTTGTGCAATTGTACAAATACAGGCACCCCTTGATAGAGGAGGAGAAGAAAAAAAAAGAGAGGAAAAGGAACACAAACAAGAAACGAAAGGGAGCGAATAATAATAGTACCTATACAAACCTATAAAGAGATATGGCCTGTACCTTAACATAGCCGCGTGGGAGAGGTAGGGACGGGGGTAGGAGTGTGGCCTGGGTAGGAGCTTTGGTAGTGGGGGTTAGGCTACGGGCCTAGAGCGTCAAGCTCGCAATCGGAACCGATCCCTTCTCAATTAGTGACTCTCAATTAGTGACTGGCTTGAGAAATACTAATATGACTTTTCTTTAGAAAGAGGAAGAACCTGAAATTGGGGAGCACGGGGTGCTTTTGTTCTCGAGTGGGGTTCTCCCAGTTGGCTGGGGATATCCCCCACGGGGACCGGAATGCTCGCTCAGGAACCCGCCACAGTCCCTCCCCACAATATGGGAGCATTGCCACCATGTCGTCCCTCGTGGTTTGGTGTGCGGCGGTGTTCTGCTCCGTGATAATCTCTGACCACTAACACAAGGTTGATTAGCATTATCATTATAAAAAGTCCTGTTTAGTTGAGTTCAATTTAGAGTAAGTTGAGAGAGAGGTGGGGTCGAGCTGGCTTAAGAGTAGCCCCGATGCTCTCTCTCTACTTACTCTCAGTTGAACTCTGCTGTCGGGATTTTTCCTAATGGGAAATAATAACATATTATATTAGCGAACTAGACCACCTGGTCAACGTTCTCATAGCCAATCTAGAAGAAACGGGGGCCGAGAGCATGGATCCCGGCAACGCGGTCACCTTGACTACCGGCGTGGTGGCCTTCTGGCAGGATCTTCGCTGCCTTCTTATGAGAGCCTAAAGCTTGAGGTTGCAGTATTGATTGCTTGTGAGTGGTTGAAAAACAAAAAAAATTTAAACTTTCATGTGGCTCTGTAAATCTTAGGAGAGAGTGAACATATCTCTGCAAGTTTAATGAAATCTTTGGCCCTACAATCACCCACCAATCTCCCGTCTATCCCAATCCCTAAATTATTTGCACTACCGCGCTTCTGAAACTCTGCTGCTCGGCCATGCACACCATCGTTTGAACTCTCTTACCCGCTGACTACCCACTGACCGAGCCTGGGCCGCCCTTATCCAACCAGTTGCCGTTCCAGTGATTGTACTAGATATGGAACCTTTGTGGGTTTTTCAAAAGGCATGAGTAGCATTTTCACCACTCCCTCGTGCCCATTGCGAGTAGCTAGCATGAGTGGTGTTTAGTCATCCTCATCTGACTTGTCAGGTTGGTGTCACTATTCCGAAAAGTATTCTTACAACTTTGTCACCTCCATCGCAAGCCGCAAGCATTAGTTGCGCTGGGCCGTCTTTAGCGGGCTTGATCTGGGTCGATGTCATAACGACTGAATAATAATCTCACCACTGTCTAGTACCCGCTGCGAGCAGCGGGTGCCAGAAGTGTATAACCCATGCTGAATTTCTGCTTGATATCGCAATCTTCTACCTCTACCAAATACGCTACAAGCTGATCGATGCCAAAGAAGAGTGCATGGTGCAGGCTGTTGGGTGGACCAAATTTATCCAAATGGATACAGTTAATACTAGGTCTATGTCTTTTTGAAAGAATTCTGCTGGAGATGTGGTTATTCAGGTGGAAAAATAACTTCAGTGCAAGCAATTTCACACAATATGTTCTGTTTTGTGTGGAAGTCACTATCCTGCATCTAAGGCTCTATTTTCCTATTGCTATGAAGAAGAATGGCCTTCGCCTTAGCACAGCTGTCTCTTTGATTCTCTCACCCCAGGACACACATTATTACCAACAAAAAGGGGTTGCCCCCAGGCAAAACAAAGTAGCGCCCTCAGAGTTGAATTGGATTATTCCTTTTCACTTGCTCCCATATGAAGTGATTAGGCCATCCGCTCTGAAGTTGTAAGAAGGCAGCCAGTAGACCACATTCTGCTTGAGTGTAATGGTCCTCGTAAAGAGCAATGACGAGGTCGTTACCGTTGGCGTGTTTCGCGGTGGTGTTATAGATAGAACCGGGATGTGGAGTAATATTTTCGAGTGTAAGTTGGCGGGCATCTGTTTCATTCTGAAGCGCGGCAATGAAGTCTGGGAGCTTTGCGAGTTCGTCCAGGCCACCCTGGACCCCTGACACGGAATCACATTTGATTTTCTTAATCAGTTTCGCATGGCACACAATGAGTTCTGCAACTTCATATTAGTGATAACCTCATAGCTGAACCTTATGATTATTACCCAAGGCCCCGCAGATGTTCCACTTGCGTTCTAATTTTAGCCTTTCACTTTTTTCGTTCAAAATTCCCACCTGCATACCAGTTAGATATAGTAGAAAGACTTGTGGTGAGGACTCAACAATAAGGCTGGCAATTTCAGCTGATTTTTCTGCGAGCTGGCGGTTTTTCTTGTCATAACGCTCGTACCACTGTGACTCACATTGCTGGAACTGGAGAAAACGTTCCTCCTCAGACCTTTCAGCCAGATCCTCACAGCGCTTAAACCATTTGGCTTCCATCTCCTGGAATTGCTCGCTCGCTGGCCCAATATGCTGGATGGGCATTGGCAGTCTGGGACTTGTATCCTCCCAGGCCAGGGGGCCCGAAAGAGTACCGCTAGGGACGCTTGGCTGCTCTGGCATTGTGGTATGTTTTGAAGGGGGGGAGGGATTGGCGAGGGATGGGGGTGTGGTGGTCAGAGAAAAGGGAAGGTGTGGTGTTTGGGAGGATTGTTGTTGAGGAGGGGAGCGGTTTAGAAAATCAGAAGTAACAGTTTCATGGGAGTCCTGAACCAAGCGCAGTCACGCCTTCAACCTCGCTTACATGTACTAGGGTGTGAGTAAAGGTATGGCGAAGTCTTGGCTGCCATTTACATAGAAATTCTGTGAGCCGCGTTCGCCAGACTTTTATTTTTATTTTTATAAACTTCTCCCACTTCGGGCTAAGGCACTACCGTAAAAACCGAAATAATTGGGCATGGCGCTAGGACGTCCAGAATTTCCCCTTTGGATTAGGGGGGGAAAACACACCGCAAAGACCCTCCTTCAGTCGTCACCTGAGACAACAGACCATACTAGGAGAGGCAACTCCAACGTCTTAGCGTGATGCCCAATTATTTCGGTTTTTACGGTATCAAGCATGGCCACTTACCCACAACCCTCTGAACGTCAAGAGCAAATAGCGACAAGGGAGCCACATCTCTGGCCCTCCTCACGTGGTCTTGTAGAATAGTCAAAGCCTCCTTGTCTACTGTAATAGGTCCCCGGTAACAGGCTAGCAATGTTCCTATTTCTTATAAATATCTGAAAAAACTGATGGTGGATTTGGGTGCCCGTAGGGAGACAGAATAATATATATAAAAGAAGGGCTATTTTCCTGTCTCACTAATCCAACAATTTTTTCCGAGAGGGACTCTTAAATACAAAAATGAAGGGCTACTCTTCCGGCGGTATTCCAAACAGAATCATGATAATTTCCTTCCTTTGCAACACAATCTTATTACCCCTCTTTCCTCCTCTTTTCTTCACTGCTTTTCCCCACCGCAATATAAGACCGTCTACCCCGCTTCTTGGACCTTTAACCGAGTACCAGAATCAATACTGGATCCTCCGGTATTCTTCCAGCATATTCTAACAATTATGCGTACCCATAATGTAGGGTAAGGAGCGGTATGGGAAGTCAGAGTGAGCCCCGGTGATTAACAATACTACTGAACTAATCTTTTCTCTATTAATTATTTTTCTTAATATTTAGTGTCTGAATCTTCACCGCATGAGTCAGGCATATTCATCAGCATTGCAGAAAGCCCCTCTCTTAGTGATAGATACACATCAATGTAGCCATACCAATCATCACCTTTCTCCACCCTATCTCATTCCCCGACCCCTTGTTTGACTCTAAGTATCACCCAACTCCAAGCCATGCATCCCTGCGTTTAGCCTTTGTGGTCTCTAACTGACTCTCGTTCCTTGCAGGATCACATCAGCAGTTAACGAAACTCGGAGGAGGCTCTACATTTTTCCGTCAGCCACAGGATAAGTTAAGGCAGCTTCTGGGTCGCTAGCTTTTACCTGCATCTCTAAAATTTGTTCTCCAACCCTCTTCACAATCTCCGCCATTGCCTTAAAGCCCTCGCATCTCCTGCTGGGGGACGGCGGGGGACAGCGGAAAACAAGGGAAAACAGCGGAAAACAGCGGGAGACGGTGGGGGACGGTGGGGCACTTCAGGTGACGACGGAGGACGACGGAGGACGACACAATTTCGTCCGTCCTGCCCCGTTGGGAACACTGGTAAAGATAATAAAAGGAGCGTGTTATCCTGTTCTATCCCCTTGAGGGAATGGGCTCTTAGTGCCTCCCCAATATACCATGATCGCTAGAAGTGGAACATACCGAAGAAACCTGTGAGAGGAAAGAAAAAATGGCAAGGAAGAACGCCAAAAACGGGGGAAACAACACGGTAGTAGACATAATACTAATGCGTAAAAAGAAAAAAATATTAAAAATGAGGGGAATCAAGTGAGTGATCCCCGGTGACTTGAATACTAGGGACAATAGGGCGTGTTGGGCGATATCCCAAGAGAATGAGTGGAACCGAGTGGTATCACAAGGAACTAAGCTGGATAGTGGTCACAAGGCAAGCAAGAAGCTGGTGTTGCTTAAAGAACAATATAAAAGGTGTGTTGCAAGATAATGAGAAAGGAAAGGAAAGAAGGAAAGAAGGCGTGGAAGTAGATGAGGAGACAGGGGTGACGCAAGAGGTCACGAGGTACCACTCGGGAGCGCAGGAAGAGATAATATCAGAGCAGGACCATGACCACGGCTTCCAACAGGGGGACTGCGGGGGACTACACAGCAAGTATGAGACATCTCCCACACGGGACGGTGGGACCCTAGTCCTTGGCGTTGAGTGGCAGGGCAGTTTGGAAAAAGACCGGACGGGACGACACAATGTCGTCCACCGCGGTCCTCCTTCAGGCGGGACGGACTGCCAGGGGGGAGGGGGTTGGACGGGGTACTGTTAAAAATAGTGGAGTAGTGAATCAGTGTAATGATTAGACTAAAAGATTTTCCCGAGTAATTTAAAGTAGAGCAGTTTAGGCGAAGTAGAGTAATTTTTGTTGGTGCCATTAAGGATTTGTGAGATGGCTCGGAAAAAGGGAGAAAAAAGGAGAGGAAAAAACGGACGATGAGGGAGGAAAATTGATGGGGGGAACAGTTTTAATGCCTGCGTGTCCCATGAGCGCATAAAGAAGCTGGCATTTCTAATAGCGGCAGAGAAGGATAAGATGAGTGATGTTGTGTGATTTCACCACAGCCTATCTATTCTCCGACTGACCCACGCTAACCTTCGTTAAGGGGGTTGGTCAACCTCCCTTCTCCGGGTGGATAAAAGGGCCACTTCGCTCCTCTTCTTCGTTCACCCCTCCTTTACAGGGAACATTCATCTTCCGAAGAACAACTTTCCTGTGATATTTTTCTTTTTTTTTCTACTCGTATTTTTGTATTTGTCTCGCGGAGAGAGGGGAGCTATGGAATGAGATCAAAATTTGTTGTATCAAGTTCTGGAAGAAGCCCGTCAGGTATATCGAACAGAACAGCCAACCGGCACTGTGCGCAGGTAAATTACATTATGGGTTTTACCCAGTTCTTGACAATCTCCTCAAGAATTCTCGTAACCCCGTTCACCACATTTCGATACTTAAAAGAACACTATAATATTATGTTTATGCGCTCCGTTTATCGTTCGGGGTGGGGGGGCAAGAAGAAAACGAATGGGAAAAAATTATACAAGAAAAAAAAAGACATTGAAGAATTGTTCAAAGAGAGAAGAATTAAATATATAACAGGATGAAATCTACAAGCAATTTTTAGATCCAACCTTCTCAAAGATAGATAGAAACTTCACTCAGACAAAACCCTACAGAACATGTAAACAGAAACTAGTAAATCCTCGCCCAGCCGCGAAAGAAAAGGGCCAAAAGGCACAAGAAGGGTGTGATTTATATATATCTATATTCCTAAATTGTGAAACTCCCCAGGTTGACAGAGTAATGTCAAAGTGCATCACAGCGCGTAACAGGCCCAGAAAGGGAAGGGGCGGCGGGTATTAAGAGGCGGCATCTTGTAGGGATTCAATGGTACTGCGGGTTGCTGCTTTGCGAGACTGTAGTAGCGCTACTATCCTCTTATATCCATTCGGTGGCATACTGGAGCGGTGTTATGCCCCATCAACCCGGCCTGTCGGGATTGACCTTTTCCCGTTCGAGTAGTATTTTTACCACTCCCTCATGTCCGTGCGGGGCGGCATACGAGAGCGGCGTTCGGCCAGTCCGATCTGGTTTGTCCGGGCTGACCTCTTCCCGTTCGAGTAGCATTTTTACCACTCCCTCATGTCCGTACAGGGCGGCATACGAGAGCGGCGTTTGGCCATTTCCGTCTGGCTTGTCCGGGCTGACCTCTTCCCGTTCGAGTAGTATTTTTACCACTCCCTCATGTCCGTACAGGGCGGCATACGAGAGCGGCGTTTGGCCATACACATCTGGCTTGTCCGGGCTGACCTCTTCCCGTTCGAGTAGTATTTTTACCACTCCCTCATATCCGCCCTCAGCGGCATACGAGAGCGGCGTTCGGC
>Ga0307509_10004153_pt1 | contig 21151 bp, 31 predicted proteins | sample 10_EM_MG_FD_202245 | JGI IMG/M metagenome (GOLD analysis project Ga0307509, IMG submission 202245) | Populus trichocarpa ectomycorrhiza microbial communities from riparian zone in the Pacific Northwest, United States - 10_EM | ecosystem: Host-associated > Plants > Roots > Unclassified | place... | reverse complement strand
TGGGCTGGGGGCTGTCAACTAGACTATTTTGCCACGACGGAATCAATATTTGCACGCAAGCCGATATATCGTAAGGGAGGTTACACACTTCCCCTCTATCGCTTCTTGCGCCATATGATATTATGATAGAATAATACACGATATCTAGGGGAATACCTCTGGGATTGGAAATGATTTGTCCTGAATTGTAGACTTCTTGGCACTATTTCTGTTATCTGATGATCCAGGCACACTTTGTGACTGTCATGCGCACGGTATAATAGACCTACATCTTTCACCTACGTTCAACTCCTCCCACAACAGTTTCCTCTTGAAACACCACCTACTCCTAGCTACCATACCACTATTATACCTGCAAACATGATAGCATTAACAACTCCTACAGATATATTCCTCACTCCAGAGTACATGCAAAGACCCCTCGTGTGTGCTGCCCTCAATGGACACGAGCAGATGGTGAACATACTGCTCGAACAGGACGAGGTTGACCTAGACCAGGTAGATTACCTTGGCCAGTCGCCACTGTGATGGGCTGCCCGCAATGGGCACATCGGAATAGTGAAATTACTGCTCGGAAGAGATGACATCAACCCAGACAAGCCAAATGGTGATGGCGAAATACCACTTGGGCGTGCTGCCCGCAAGGGGAGGGGGGAGATAGTGAAACTATTTCTCGAGCGGGGTGACATTGACCCCGACAAGCTGGATCTGTTTGGCAGAACACCACTCTTCTTGGCTGCTAGAAAGGGACATGATCAAGTGGTGAAAATACTGCTCTAACGGGACGAGGTCGACCCCAATAAGTCGAGTTCCGGTGGTGAAACACCGCTCTGGTGTGGTGCTGCTCGTGAGGGGCATGCGGAGGTGGTGAAAATATTACTCTCACGGGATGGCATCATCGCAGACAAACCCGAAGTGGTAAAACTACTACTTGGGCGGGGCGATGTAAACCCTGACAAGCCAAATGACTGCGGAGAAACGCCGCTCTGGTGGGCTGCTCGCAAGGGCAGGGAGGAGATTGCGAAACTATTACTCGATCGGGGCGACGTCAGTCACAGCAGGCAAAACCATCGTGGGCAAACACCACTATGGTCGGCCGTTGAGGGGAGACGTGAGCAAGTGGTGAAAATACTACTCCAGCAGGGCCAGGTTGACCCCAATAAGCCAAATCACCGCGGTGAAACACCACTCTGCTGGGCTGCCTTAAATGGGTTTGAGAAGATGGTGAGACTATTAGTCGGACGGGATGGCATCAATACTGACAAACCAGACTTGAGTGGCTCGACACCACTCTAGTGGGCTGCATGCAATGGGCACGTGGGGGTAATGAGGGTACTACTTAGGCAGGACGACATCGATCCGGACAAGCCAGATTACAATGGTGAAAATGCTACTCTTGCGGGCCGAAGTTAATCGCTACAAGCCGGATAACAATGGCTGAACAGCATTCAGGCTGGCCCTCGGAAATGGCCACAAGGGAGTGATCGCTCTACTGCGGTCCCCAACATCTGCCATTCTCGCGGGAAGGACAGTAGCTCGATAAACTCGCTTTGTGCCATCCTAACCTCTCACCCCCGCCCAATCCCTCATGCAACCTGAAACACTCCTTTACGATAATCGCCGCCTCATATTTTCTCTCAGAGTTAGCCTGCTAGAGAAAAACAGCTCAAATTTCTTTGTTTTGTTTTTTGTCCGGGTGGAAGCAGCTCACAGGGGACGAGAACGCACATATATATCACATACAGGCCTGACCCTCTAATGACTTTTCTTATTGAGTCATGAGGATTTGTGAAGTTCTGTTTAAAATCCTGAGTTTAGGGTTAGATGAGGGCTGTTTCTGCTGTATTGAAGTAAGCTGGTGTGGCCTGAGATTTCTCTTATATTTGCGTTTGCTCTCGTATTGTGTGACGTATGGGTTAGCCTTGTGTTGGAAGAGATCAGCCGGGGAATTATTTTCCTGCTATGTGAACCTTTGTAAACCCTTACCCCTCCCCTGTATACATCATCAGCACTGAAATGTAAAGTTTTTCTTTCTTTTTCTCAACAGCCGCTCGGCCAGTTGTGTCCGGTAAGCTGCAGCAAGTTCTCCAACTTTATTGTATTCTAGCAAACCGTCGGTATTTTGCGTAATTACTCAGGAATTAAGAATACAATAGGACGATTATCTATTTGTTTGATTATGAAGAAATGCCGTTTACTGACAAATAATCCGCCGCTCGTTGGGGATATATATCAATGCCGGATGAGAATGCATCAGCAGCCTAAAACCTACTGTAGGTAACCCCATCTTTCATTGTATGATATTATATAATACGCTGTAGTGTGGTATCATGTCTTTGGAGGGCTACGGGGGGTGGTTAAGGTGAGTTGTAGTTTTTTTGGGGGTGATGGTGGATGTACGATGATAGTTTGTGATTCAAGTACCGGTATGTACCGGTCTCACGGTAGGAGGAGGAGGAGGGAGCTCCTCTCTGCTTAGAGTGCCGGAGGAAGCGGTTCACAGTGCTGGTAAATAACTCTACTCTAAGCTGCCTACAATAAGCTGTTCAACTGCTATTACAATCTAGTTTCCACCTTAATAATGTACCCACGGCCACAAAATAGGAATATCAAGTCATTAAGCTCTAACCGGTATACACTATCCGAAGATCCGAAAACGCCCCTTTTCCCCACACCCAGATAAAACAGAGTAAGCCCCACAATGCCCGTAAGGAAAGAAGAAAGCTAGAAGAGGAGGATATATCCAGTGTCGGCATACTGCTGGCGGCGTGAACCCATAAAAAAAATGAACCGCTAAACTGGAAAAAAAAAAATGGAAGCGCGAGATGTTAATACACCTTCACCCCCCAGCTCAACTTTGCAAACTAGACTCCTGAATCTCCTCCTCCTTTTGTATCCGCAAAATTTCCGTGAGCCCCTTCAGCCTTGTTTCCGCCGCACTCCAGGTGCCTCTGATCTCACGATCTAGGAGGTATTTCTGTGTACCCGGCTTAGCAAATGATTTGGGAACCTTTGACGCGCGCGACTTGACACCCTTGGCCACGGCGGCTTGTAAATCCTGCGAGTACTCGAGGAGTTTAGCGTTGATCAGGAGGCGGGTTAAGCTTTCTAGTAGGATCGCCACTCTGGCGTTGTCGGCTAGGTGAGTTGTTTTTGCTTCGAATGGGAGATAGTTGTTGATCAGGGCGGTGGCGGTTAGTCGGCCGTTGTAGACGGGGGCTCTTGTCGAAATTATTGTGCTGAGGATTAGTTGGTTCAGGGTGCACTTGTATTCTGTGGTGGTGTCCAGCAGGGTGGAAGTGAAGAAGTGGAAGTGTGGAAGGGGAAGGCGGATGAAGGTTTCTGTGAATTCGTAGAAGAGGTCTTCTGGTGGGAGGTAACAGCCTGCGATACAGACTGCCGAAAGCTGGTAATTGTTAGATATGTTGGTGAGGTGTGGGGATGGGAGCTTGCCATGGAGAGTAGTCGTTGGCGGAGGTCTACAGACTCAATGCCACCATATGCTTCTGATACGGAGAGAAAACCTTCCGCTTCAGCACTAGAACCATCGGCATCCTGCATTTCTGTATCGCCATCGCCGTCCGCTTCTCCTTTCATATCCTTCTCCTCTTCATCGTCCTCGTCGTCGTCGCCCATGAAAGTAGTATCTTGGGTTCCCATCCTAATCTTCCTCGGCCTCTTGGTAGACAGCTCATTCTCCCAAATCTCCTTCCACTCGTTAAAACTCTTCTCCTCAGCGCGTGTCATGATTGCCCTAACAATCTTTTTGCACCCAGCGCTACTCGTGTCCTGGGGCAAGAACTTTACGAACAGCGCCCCGTCCAGCGCATTCTTATCCCCGGTAACCTCTTTAGTCTCCAAACGATCCTCCCAATCCTGCTCCACAACATCCATCATCAGGTCGAGCACCAACTTCCACCACTCCCAGCGTTTAAGATGAGACACTGAACAGGTGAAAGCCCAACCAGCAATTGACCAAAAGTCATCCGCGACACTGAAGAGAGACTCTGTCGTAGCAAAGTCTCCATTCAGGTCATCATCCGTAGATAATCCATCAGCGGGATCTGGTCCCTTGCCTTTACCGCCCCTGCCCCTCGTCTTTCCCCTAACAACCTGACGACCCGCACGAGCATTATGATTAAATTCCCATGCTTTGGCAAACTCCGCATTGAGCGGCCCAACCAACTTCAGCATGCGGCGGAGTAGCAAGTAAGCATTGCCTGGGGCGGTCGAGAAGGGCTCGTTCTTCGACACTTGAGTAGTGTAATATGGATGTGCAATGAGGGTAGTTATGCAGCGCTGGAAGGTGCTGGGAGGGATAAACGCTGGATGGGGAGCCTCTGAGGGTGTAGAAGTCCCGGGGATAGATATACTGTTTAGGAACTCAACAGCCGACGGATCTATAACCATACATTATGATTAGATGATATATCAGACCTCTGCCAGGTGGGTTTGATACATACAAAGGGTTTCTTCAATACTGACCCTAGCTCGCTCGTTCAGGGTGTACGGTAGCTGACGAGCAGGACGGTATCTATGTTCTGGTTCGTCCCGGGGTAATTCCATCGTCATTCAATCGTTGATTGAGCTTAGGGATAGTGGGGTTTTGTGGGAAGACGCGTTGGATCGCCTTTTGAGGGTTCCAATCGAGTGTGAGATAAAGTGGAGTCTTATCTTATCTTATCCAGGCGATCGATCTAGCTCGCCTTGATTCACTCGACAAGCGAGCAGTTGCGTCTTCTGACAAAGCCCTTGTATGCGATATTATGAGTGCTTGCCTAACACACACTCACACTCAGGTATCCACTCCCAACCACCCAGCTCAACTCTCCACAACTCCTGCCTGCCCCGCTGCCGTCTCGAGGTCACTCCGTGCTTCAAAACAGGGCTTCACGCTACACCATTCATATATCACCAATACCAGACCTCACGAACAAATAAACAAAAATGGCCGACGTCGACATGAAAGACGCTAAGACCATCTCCAAAGGAGAATCGTCCGAGCCCGCTAAGAAACCTAGATTCGAGGTCAAGAAAGTATGTTCATCTCTATCCTCGGTCGAGAGAAAGCCACAGTCACGCTCGGTCATGAGGAGCCAGTGACCAAGTCTATCGGCTAGGAGTTTGGGTGCTAACATGTTATGGATGATGAAAGTGGAATGCGGTAGCACTGTGGTCTTGGGACATAGTTGTCGAAAACTGTGCGATTTGCCGTAACCATATTATGGATCTCTGTACGAATGGCCTCTTTTTATTTTTATTTTTATATTTATTTTTTATTCTTCTCTCACTACTGCTATCAGCGAAGCTGGAGCTGACAATGTTGTTTTGTATAGGTATCGAATGCCAGGCAAATCAGGCGAGTGCAGTGAGTGAAGAGTGCACTGTTGCCTGGGGTATATGCAACGTGAGTTTCCCCCCTCTTCAAGCACGTATTGAGCTAACCCTAATTTCAACCCTAGCACGCATTTCACTTCCACTGCATCTCCCGTTGGCTAAAGACCCGTCAAGTCTGCCCTCTCGACAACCGGGATTGGGAGTTCCAGAAGTACGGAAAATAGCTAGCCTCTCTTCCTCTCTTACTGATAAATGCCACTTTTTTATCTCATGTTTTTTTTGCGGCGTTATTGACGGCCGGCTGGGAAATTGATGTGCAATAATGGCCCACGCACTCTACAATTAGAGCGATGATTTATATCTGGGACAAATAAAAACGGGCGCAGAAGCTCAGTGTCTGCGATGTATTTTTTTGGGGACAGTTCTGACCATTGTGTTGCTTATTTGGCCTGCTGTTTCTACGAGTTCCTGGTCACTTGTTTTACAACCGTGAAAAATGCTTTGATAGGATATCCATTTATTTTGCTCGCTCTACGTTACAAAGAAAAGGTTCTGGAAAGGTTTACCTTTCTATCCATGAACTACCGAGGGCTGTCCGTCATACCTATTGGTTAAGAGACTTGATGTTCTCGCCCAGGGATTGTCTAAATGAAATGTGTCTAGGATATGGGTTGAGCGTTCTAATTAGCACTACACGCTGCCAGCCCCTCTAGTTTCTTTTCCTTCCCCTTCTTCCTTCCTTGCTTTTTTTTTGCGCTTCCTGCTTCCACTAGGACGTCTTCCCATTCCCCGCTACCTTACTCTCGCTATCCCGGGGACCCTCATCCCTCCTACACTGCTGATCCTTATAGCTCCCCAGGACCCTCAAATTCAAACAGTACCTCCCAAGCTCATCCAGCGCAGTCTGGACATCCTGGGTATCACTGTGCCCTTCGAACTCGACGAAAAAAATGTAATTCCAGGACAGGAGCCTACTAGGCCTACTCGAGATACTCGTAAGATTAAGCCCAAAATCCTTGAAGACCTTCAAACTATCGCAAAGTGCCCCAGGAATCTTATGATCAACAGTGAAAGACAAAAGCGTCTTATCCGTCTCCCCGGGCCCCTTGGACACCGGAGCCTTCAATTCCGGCTGCGCGGCCAGGACGAAAAACCTAGTAGTATTATCCGCTGAGTCCTCGATGTTGGCCGCGAGGACCTTGAGCCCATGCACATCGGCGGCGACTTTACTCGCAATAGCGGCGGCGCCGGCATCCCCGGCGACAATCTGCGCGGCCTTCGAGGTGGACGAGACGTCGATGCGCTCAATGCCACGCGCGTTCGCACTGAGCCAGTTCTCGCACTGCCCGAAGGCCTGCGGGTGCGAGTAGACCCTGACCACGCTCTCGAGCGAAGCGGCGCTCGAGAGGAGGCAATGGTGCACGTCGAGGTATGTCACGCCACGGACGAAGATGTCGCGGAAGGAGCGAGTACGGTCGCAGAAGAGGTCTTGAGTGAAGACCACGCTCCCGTTCGTGGAGTTTTCGAAGGGGACTACGCCATAAGTAACTGCACCAGCTTGGACAGCTACAAATACATCTGTGGTGTTGATTGGTGATCGTTAGCGTTGATGTGGGGTGAGGAGGTGGGGGGCGAGGAGGAAAGGGAGAAAGGAAGGGGGAGCTACCGGCGATCGTGGTCCGAGGTTCAAGAAGATACTTTTCTGGGTCGAAGCAGCCTAACGCTGCCTGCGTCGCTTGTTAATCCCGGCTCAATTTCTTTTTTAAAGAGGGCACAAGTGGAGCAAACATGAACTTACTTGATGAGAATATGAGCTCCTAGGCCCAAGATATGCCACAGAAGGGAGCGGTGAAGTGGAAGGCATGTTTGCTTGAATTAAGGACCTTTGATACTGAGACTCTGGTCTAGCAAGAGTATCCTGAGCAGCAGAAGAAGCAACCATGTTTTGAACAACGGGTGGACGAGTCTAAATGCGAAATGCCAGAAGTGGCAGCGGATGGAGGGGGGGAGAGGAGGAGCTTTCCGCAGCAAGTAAAGAGATTCCGGTCCCTTGTCCACATTATCTCGGACATCTGCGCCAAGAAAACTATCGGCGTTTGCTCCTTCAGATTCTGCCGAGGAATCTTACATATCGTGCTGGACACCTAAAACCGGCCCTCGGATCTCTATGTTTGCTTAGTAATACACACACACACACAAAAAATAATTGCCTTGACCTAAGTTCCTCTCCCGGTATGCCAGCGTACTCGTACAGTAAGATGCTCTCCTTGTCGAAGATGCACTGCTTCGAGCCAACACTCACACAATAAAAGATTAGGGCCGATGGAACTGAAGAGGAGCCGACTGTTGTAGCTTTCACGGAGAATTTGCAGTTGGTTTTCGTACGGTAGACTGTCATACTAGAGAGGGTCGATTTCAGACGCCCGGCACCGTGGCCAGAAAACCGGGCAGAATGCAGGACGTGATTATTAATCCGGATGCCCTGACAGATTTTGAATAAAATTTGTGTGTGGGGTGTGTGTCCGGATTCCCAACCTGGCCAAAAGAACTCACTGTCCGATGACGACAATGTCTGGTGATAATCTGATAAGATATACCGCAAAATGGGAATAACGTGCCCCCCTTCTCGCCGGGAGATAAATTCAAACTGAGGATGGTCAGTTTGACCCTCTCTACTCATGCTCCCGAGTGCTAAGTGAATCACGTGATCTTCATTCAGGTTTGCCAACGATTTTCATGGGTGATTTAGTGTCCCTCCCTTTTTTCTCCTTGACTCAGGCCCAGGGGATAGGAGGAAGGTCAAAGGCCTTCCTTTGAAAATTCCCTGATACAGTACAAGTATCATACTCATACCCACCTCCATTGCCGAGTAATTTGCGGAATTCAAGATCACGTGATTTAATTAGAATGAGCATAGTACCGATAGTAGCAATCTGCTCCGGGGCCAAATTTTGCGGTACCGTATCACCACCGGTAATACCGGTAACTATGATACCACTGAACTCCTGTTATGGCTGCATCTTTTCTATTTCTGCTTCTTATCTTATCAGATCGTCATCAGACCGTCAACCGTCATATCTGTCATTTCCGCCAAGAGAAGATACAACTTTATGACTCCTCTCACCAATGCCCTTCCTACCAACTCTGACCTCTCCCCGCTTCTCTAGCTCTAAATAATTTCTCTCTTTTACATATAATCACTGCCCCCCAATCCACAGCTTTCGTCAATTCCTTTTCTTGAGATCCTCGACAAATTACCGGACTTGCCTGGAATACCAATTTTTCTCGGGTTCTCTTTTCCCCTCGCAGATTTACTACAAGATGTCGCAGGCTCAGGCGAACGATGCTGAGAAGAACATTAAGATCTGGAAGGTATATATGCATAGCATATCCTTTTTTTTCCTTTTCCTGGCGAATATACAGTAGCAAGAAGGGGGAGATATATACGAAACATTTCCCCCACTTAATTTTCAATTTTCCCCAAGATTGTTTCCTTCAGCTGATATTTTGATTCGAATGAACAGGTTAAGAAGCTCATCAAGGGTCTTACTGAGGCAAGGGGCAATGGCACGAGCATGATTTCCCTCATTATTCCACCGAAGGATCAGATTTCTCGGGCTGCAAAGATGTTAGCTGAAGAATATGTTAGTACGACCTTGTTTTTCCCTCATAAGCGTCAGAGTGACGGTGCCCCACCTAGAAGGGAAAGTTGGAAGTTGGAATCCTTGGTAAATATTTGAGAGGGAAGGAAACTACTCCACAGCAGACGTTTATGCCATCGTGTATTCCTTACCCTTTCTGCAGTCTTGCATAGGCTTCGGACTTCTGACTTCTAACTTTCGTTTCTCCATGGGGCACTATCACTCTATTATTTTCAACCCTACAAAATCATTCTGGGCATAGCAGCTAATTTAGTCTGGTTTATTTCTTTTGCCTTTATAGGGGAGGGCCTCCAATATCAAGTCCAGAGTCAATCGTCTTTCTGTTTTGTCTGCCATCACCTCCACCCAGCAACGTTTGAAGTTGTACCCAAGGGTTCCGCTGAACGGACTGGTGATCTATTGTGGCGAGATAATCACGAGTGAGGGCAAGGAGCGCAAGATTAACATAGACTTTGAACCTTTCAAGCCAATCAATACTTCACTGTACCTCTGCGACAACAAGTTCCACACTGAAGCTCTATCGGAGCTCCTTGAATCCGACAGCAAGTTTGGATTCATCGTGATGGATGGTAGCGGTGCCCTTTTCGGAACTCTCAGTGGCAACACACCGGACATTATTCATAAGTTCACTGTCGCTCTCCCGAAGAAGCATGGCCGCGGTGGTCAATCTGCGCTTCGTTTTGCCCGCCTGAGGGAAGAGAAACGACACAACTATGTTCGGAAGGTTGCTGAGTTGGCCATGCAGAACTTCATCACTGCCGATAAAGTTAACGTTTCTGGCTTGATTCTCGCCGGGTCAGCTGATTTCAAGTCTGAGCTTGCCCAGAGCAAGCTGTTTGATCGGAGGCTGCAGGCCAAGGTCATCAAGGTGGTTGGTATCTCGCATGGTGGAGACCTTGGGTTTAATGAGGCCATAGATCTGGCATCTGAGACGCTCGGCAACGTCAAATTTGTACAGGAGAAGAGGTTGATTGCCAGGTACTTTGAAGAGATCGCTCAGGACAGCGGGATGATCTGCTATGGTGTTGATGATACCTTGAAGGCGTTGGAACTCGGTGCTTGCGAGAGTAAGTGCACAATACTCTACCTAACTTAGCTCCTGCCTCAGGATCAAAAGGAACAGAACATAAGCTAACAATTTTTTCCTTGCTCTAGCTCTCATTGTGTTCGAGAACCTGGACGTCACTCGTTGGACGCTCAAGTCCTCCAGGGGAGTCTCAGTAATTCTTCATACCACCAAACTCCAGGAACAGAACCGAGAACAATTCATGGACAAGGAATCAAGTCAAGAAATGGAAATCACCGGACAAACCCCTTTACTAGAATGGCTAGCCGAGAAGTACAAGGATTTTGGTGCAACTCTTGAATTCGTATCTGATAAGTCCGGAGAAGGTAATCAGTTTGTCAGGGGCTTCGGTGGCATTGGTGCAATTCTAAGGTACAAGGTTAACTTTCAACAACTTACTGATATGGATGATGAGGATGAATACTACGATGGCTAGCATACCCCCACACATACAACCTGTTACAAGTTGCAGTAGCTAATAGGACGACAGATTGATGGTTTTGCCCCCTCGCATATAAGCGCGAGGATGTATCTCCAGACTCTGGTCTGAGGGCGTCCCGCGGACGGCCGCATTGTCGCCGCATTCGCGGTGAGTGCGCTGCCACTGATAGTGGGGATGTAGATGAGGCGTCATGGCAGAGGACTAGCCCTATAGTTTCGATCAATTAAGCTATTTCACACCCAAACGGTGAGTTCACTCCACCCTCTCTCCTACTCTGTTTACAGGATTCAACGACTAGTGGATATTGAGCAGACGTAGAAAAAAGCATAGAACAGAGCGGGCAAACGCTATCTCAATCCCCAATCGATGGAAACAGTGGGGTGTTGAATTGGAACCCTGGACGAGGGCGAAAATGCTTTGTTTTAGGATGTTATACACTGCTTTTTTTCTGCTTTGAGTTGGGATCGGTTGGCTGGTTTTCAGGTTGGGTATTGCGTACTGTTCCAAAAAAAAACAAAATGGAAGTCTTTGAGTTTCTTTTATATCCGATGGCCTAGAATTTCAGGTGATTGGTGAGAGTGAGGTCGTTCACGTCGAGTCACTCGGCGACACATGCCACTCGAATTCGATGGCATTGCCGTGGCGTCTATTAGAAAAAGAAATATACCCCACCCACCCTATTACCGATCCCACCTATTCAGTGAACAACTTTTCCGTGACCTCCGCAAACCCCCCCCCGATAACCCACATGTTGACCTTATCCTCCTCGCTAAGCGGCGCATTCCCCTCGCGCACGACAACCCCACCCATCATCCCAGCTTCCATAGCAGCCTTAACCTCCCCAACATGATCACTCAAGAAAACCCACCCCTCCCCCCCCTCCTCCCCTTCAACCTCACTCAAAATCTTCCGATAGCTCCCCGCCTCAACCTTGGCGCCAACCCCCGTATCAAAAAACCCATCGAAGACCGGCCTGACATCCCCCTCGGACGAATACCGGAAGAACAGCTCCTGCGCCCTAACGCTCCCGCTAGAATACACGTACACCCTCACTGGTCGGGGGTCCTGCGAGCGCCACGCACGTATGGCCGGGAGAACATCGGGGTAAATCGGAGCGACCAGTTCTCCGGACTCGTAGCCGGCCTGCCAGAGATGTCCTTGGAGGGCTTTCAAGGCGGGGGTTTTTGAGTTTTGGGCCGTCAGGGTTTGCACGTGTTCAATCAGGGCTGTGGGGGTCGATGTGTGAGCTTGGGGGAATGCTGCTATTAGGGGGGTTGTTTGGGCGCTGGTGGTGGTGGTGGTCCAATTTTGCGAGAGGTAGGTTGGGAGAGCTTCGAGGGCGTAGGGGTATAAAGTGTCTTTTACGAAGGTTATTGGGCAGATGGTGCCTAGGTTTGTCAGCCGGAGTGTGAGAGAGAGGGTGAGGAAGGAAGGAAAGGGGCGGAACCTTCGATGTCGATGAGGATTGCTTTTGGAGGCATTGTGGTGGTGGGGGTTTAGATTGGGTTTTTGTTTTAAGGATTGGAATTTAGGACGTGGGCGAGAGGTGGGAAGGAAGGAAGGAAAGAAGGAGAAGGGAAGAGGAAGCTAGGGAAAAGGAAGACAATTGAAAATAAAGGAAGAGAGGGGAGGGGGGGAGTCGAGCACTCTTCCCTCCCCGTCTGTTATTATTATTATTATTATTATTTCACTCAGTTGTCAAATATACCTCCAAATACATACCCTCCGCAGTTTGCATCAATGTTTTCCCCTCCCTCCCTGCTCCCTATAATTAGAACCTCGGAGACACGCACAATCACTCGAATATGAAAAACATTACCCGGCCGTACCTACTCAAGGTAATGAGGCCGGAGAGAAAGAAAGGATATAATAATATCATAACTACAACTACACCTTCACCACCACCAATCCCCCCCTCCAAAGCAAAAACAAAAAAGTAAAATCCCCAAAAATGGGCCTCTGGGGACCCTCAACCCCCAAAAAAGATCCTCGCGAAGCCTCAGCAGACGCAGAACTAGCAGAACTACTCTCAAACCTCAGCTCGGAAACAACCACCACCACCACCAACCCCAACGCACAAGCCAAAGACGATGAAGAAGCAACAGCAACAACCTTCCCAACCGAAATGTCCTGCATAACCGCCTTTGACGAAATGTACTATTGCTACTCTCTCGGCGGTCAATTCTTGAATGGTATTATTTCCAACTTCTTATACTTTTTTCCTTCATTGGCAAAGGGTTGATTGATTGATGATGATGATCCCGGCGCAGTCTACAGGCACGGCGAGCTCAAATCCTGCAGCGAAAAGTCAGCCGATTGGCGGTTCTGCATGCGCACGCGGAGCTACGGGCCCGTTGCGCGGAGGGCCATGATCATGGCCAGGTTTAGGGAGAAGGCGGGGAGGTATAAGGTGGGCAAGAGTAGTGAGGATGTGTGGGATGTTAGGAGGGTGCCGGTTGTTGGGGCTTTTGAGGGCGGGGGAGAAGGAGGGGAAGGGGGAGAAGGGGAGGGGAAGGGGGGAGGAGTAGAGTGATGTGGGGAAGGAGGGAGGGGGGGAGGGGGAAGAACTGTGATTTTTTTTTCTTCTCCATTTTTATGACATTTTTCTTTCTTTCCTTTTTCCCCCCACTGGGTGAAGGGTGAGAATGGGTACACCTCTGACAAGTTCCTGTATGTATTATATATAATAGGTGATTGTTTGAAGAAAGCTACATACCTTCTAGACATGGTATCATATGATATCATACGAAAAAGAAAAGAAGTATAGGGCTACATAGATACAACAGCCCAACAAAGACCAAGAGAAACATCGCAGGATCAGATCCGGGACTGGACATCGTGGAAAATATGAACCAATCAGATATGATGAAGTGGATAATCAATCACATATAACCATCACTGCATCCCATGAGTACGGTACTATCACTGTATCTATAACCTGCCCCGTCCTCACCCTGCAACGATTCCCACTCCAAAAACCCACAGTAAACAAGTAGCGTAGTATGATATATATATACCCCTCAGATATCCAACCCTAGCCCCAGGGTGTGATAATATAATACGAATCCTCCCTCCCACGTATTAATACAAAGAAACAATAATAAAAACAAAACAAAATAACCGCCACGCCAATTCACCACTCCTTATAAACACACAGGCGGGGGAGGAAGCTAATATTCTGCCAAAAAAAAACTTCAACGAAGGAGAGGAGAGGTCACTTCCGAACGAATTGAATCGTCAGCCAAGTCACCATCCATGCTTCGTGAGTTTCTACTGCGAATAATCTATTCCATTCCACATACTGCCAACCCTCCCAATACAATGAAAGCAAGATAAAAATCCCAGCCGCCCCAACCAACCCAGACCCATGAAATAAAGATAAACCAAACCAAAGCCCAAGACGAACACGAAAAAGAGCGAATGAGAAGTACTTATTGAAGAACAGTTATCACACAAACGGGAAACAAAATGCCAGGGTATTCTGAAGATTTAAAAAGAAGTCCTAGTATATAACACTAGGAATGAGAAGTAAAGAGTAAAAAGTAGTAATAATACACGAAGCCTGGGAAGGAAGGAGGCAGGTGGTAAAGTATGGTAATGTAACGAGTGACAGAAGGATTTCGGCCCCGAATGCCTTTCTTGATACCAAACTAGAAGGACAGGATAGATGGATAGATGGGCGGTAGGTTGGTAGGCAGGTTGGCAGCGGGGTGAGTACAGGAAAACACTCAATCAAGACCAACGGGAGTGAAATAAAGAAAAAAAGGTAACGTAACGGGACCAACATGGGAATCATATGCCGTACGTAAGCCCTTTTATGCAAATGACAGAAAACAGCAGAAAAACATTCCCCTTTACACCATTCACCGCTTTTCCATAGAGTTCGAGTCATCGAATGGACTAACCGTTCTCTGTGATGACATAGCTCTAGTATCTAGGGTCCTCGACTGGCGTTGAGCTAAGCTCTGTGATAGCCGTCGGGTATTACCAGCTAGTGGCTGCCCAGAGTTGGATGGGCCGGGCGTGTCATCCACTGCCATCGAATTAGTGTCTGAGAAGGGAGAGCTAGTGTCCATGTCAGTAATGCAACTGCTGCACGCCGACTGAGGACGCTTGATCCGCTGGCCTGGCTTGATATCATCTGAGTCATCCGAGTCGTATATGAACGATGTGGTGCTGTGATTCTCGCCAACAGCGTCATCCGGTAGGTCAGTTTTCAATTTCTTTACGCTGTTCATCCTATTCAAAAAGGTCGATCCAACAGAGAAGGCCGGACTCGGCGGTACTTTTTCCAATGTAGATTGTCTTCCCTTGCCCTTCCCGTTCAGGTACAAAGCTGGTACAGGTGGAACAGTTGATGATGGCGAACTGGCGATAGATGTAGCAAGACTGCTTCCTCCCTTGACCGTAACCACGGCAGCCTTTCCAGCGCGGATAATGTTAGGTTGAGAAACCACAGCATTCTGGCCGTAGATTGTAGTCGCGACGGATGACCTATTATCATTGTTGACAGTGTACATGGAACCACGTAGTATATCATCGGCAGAAAACTGGAAGCCACCAGCCAATGGAGATCGGGGATATTGTGAAGCTGTTGGTGAACCCATCATTGGGAGAGGTGGGATAGGTGGGACCAAATGGGATGGTGTAGGGGGCCCTGAGCGATTGGTGACACCAGGAATGTATGCGATCTGGATAACGTTTGACGCACGGGTACGAACGGTGGATGCGATCGAAGCAACGGTATGGGTTGACGCCTGAATAACCGTTAGAACATGGTATATAAAAAGCAGACATCACGTGGGCTTACCCTCGCGCTCTTTAACATTCCAAAATCGTTCTCCTTTTCCGCAGCCGTTGCGGCCATTGAAATCCTTTCCTGCTTCTTCTTCTTGACAAATGTCCTATAGAGCAAAAACCCAATAATACCCGCCGCTGCCAATCCTCCAAACACCCCTCCCACAATGGGTCCAACAGATGGTGAAGAGGAATCACCACCACCACTGCTGCTGCTGCTGCTACCGCTGCTGCTGCCGGTACTACCCTGAACGTCGGCACAGGTCGCCTTTGGGCAAGCATCGCACGTCTGAACGCTTAGAGTACAGTACTGATTTGAAGCACATTTGCCGCACGGAGGAACTTGACAGTCTTTGACGCAGTTGGGATTTTGTCGTGCGAAGAGATCGTGACCCGGGCCTAGATTCAGGAGTAATCAGCTGAAAGCTCAAAATAACATTTTTAAACAATAAATAGAAATAAAAAAATTAAAAAAAAAGGTGGGAAGCTCACCAGGAGTATAAGCTGCGGATGCCGTAAGCGACTGAAGTGAAAGTACCAGGACAAGCGACAACATGGAGAGGAGCGAGCGTGGCAAAGTCATGACTGTTTAGGGATAAGGTTCGGCTTCCGAGTCTCTGTTCAGAGAGGAATGATTAAAAACGGGGGAACGGTAAAAGCGAAGAGAGAGAAACCAAAACAAGAGAAAAAAAGGGAGCGGCTATAGATTCAAGATCTACAAAAATGAGCGTAAGGTTAGGAAGGAAGGGGATGGGAAGGGGAAATGGGAAAAGAAACGAAGGAACCCGTCCGGCGGCGAGGAAGAAAGCAATCAATGAAGGAGCGTGAGACTGGACCAGTCAGGTGGAGGGGAAGGGTAGGGAGAGCGAATGAGTGGATTGGTGGCGATGGGGGTTGGCGGGTTTATGGTTGACGGAGCGGAAAGGGAAGGGGGAAGAGGGAAACAAAGGAAAGGGAGTTTAGGAGATGGCGAAGACGTGATGGTGGTGGGTGTGCGGGATTGAGTGCGGTGGAGAAGGGATATCCGTTGGTTGCCAGGGATTGGGAGGAACAAACGCGTACAGACAAAAGTGGAATAAAATGAAATTAAAGTGACAGAAGCGAGCGAGTAAAACTGACCTTTTGGGGGCCTCTGGCTCAGTGCAAGACCTTGAATGCTTTCGCTGCCTGAAAAACTAGTCCTCCCTGAGCGATCCCCGTAAGCACCGATAGAGAGATAGTCTAGACCAGACCAGGCCAGACTAGAAAAGAGAATAGGAGTGGAGGAATGAAAGAAAAGGATCCTCGGGTTGAATCACGGTAGTTTAGTATGGAGAACTCATGAAATCTTTCTTGTTCCTCCCTCACTTTTCCCTTTTCCCTAATTCGCCCCTTTCGTTAAAATAGCGGATCAACTAAACACAATAAACGAAAGTCGTAAATAGTCGTTGGCAGTAGGGGGGGTGAGGAAAAAGAGTGAGCGACCGAATGAACGGAGGGTTGGGGAGGTAGGAGAGTGAAAAGGGAGCGAAAGGGAAAGGAAAGGGAAGGAGTGACAACTCACAGGATGCCGTACTGCGACCAAATACCGGTACCAGTGCTCGAAGATAGCAACACTGGGAAGAAAGTAGGTGGATGGCTGAGGTGGTACAGGTAGATTAATCGTTAGGCAGGATGGCACAAAAGAGAATATCCTCCCCCCCATCACTGTCGTCTCCCCATACAATTGCGATGACCTTTTGGACGACAATGCATTCAATTTTCCACATGCCAGGCACCGTTGAATCCTAGCCTATCATTCAATTATTCACTTTCCAGAGGCAATAACTACCGGTACCCTATCTCGAACGCCCCCCCCCCCTTCCCCACCAATAGTGTGCTCTCCTCTTCCTGTAAACTATAGAACAGTGCAAGTATCGCACCGTATATTTTGCGCTGCTCGCTGTCCACTTTTCCTACTCGCTTTTGTTGCTGCAACCTTGCTCTCATAGCCTGGGTTGGGCTCACGGGAGATGAGACGAGGGGATGTCTGGCTCCACACGGAAAATGTTCCACGCAAGGGGTGTGCTTACCCAGGAGTTGGTGGGGAGGTGGTGCTTTCTTGCCTGTTTCCTGTCAAAAAGGTGCAACAGGGTACCCCAAGAAGAAGAGCAATAAATCCCGCCCAATTTGCCCTCCCTGTCAACAAACAATGCTGTAAGCATTCCTTGGGATGCACCCTCTTCCACTTCAGTGACCAGACCCAGCGGGTTCCAGCTGCCACAAAGATTAGGTAGCCTGTGCACTCTTTGATCAATCAATTCGGACCGTTGACTACAACAAGCACAAGTCCAATCCACAATTTAATAACACTCTAAACCTGTATTATCAAGAGTCCTTCGCAGTAAGTTACACCGCCCTGCCCGACGAGATGCCGCCGTAACCCGTTTCCCACCTGGCGTATAAGTGGACTAAGTTAACTTTTTTGAATTTGAGGGGCGCCACCTCCTCCCCTGTCTCCAGGTACGAGCATTCTTGAAAGTATTCACACACACACCATTTTCCGCCCGCACTTCCCTTCCGCCGGTACCGGTATGATGCCTCGATAGAGTACGGTACTCGAGTACACTGTAACCTCTCCACCTCCACCACATCCCCTCATACCCTATCAGTACTGATATCATATCATACGGTACCTTATTTTTTTTTCTTTTGAACAATTGCTTCTCTATTGCACCCGTTACGTATGCTCAAGCAGCACCTACATACAGCACTTACGGCCTTACTCGGCTGCCCTGCACCACACACCACCCACAACCACTCACCTAAGCCCCCCATTTTCACAACAATAAAAATGATCGAATCACTGTATTCGAACCGAATCAAAACTTACATTACGATATTTGCCTTGTCAGAAACCGGTGGATATCCTACATCAGGTGCTACGCAAAAATACGAGTGCGCCCTATCATTCATCCACCCCCAAGCCACACTCCATGGTATTCCTCAGCCGCATCCCCGAAAAGCAGCCCTTCGCGGACCGAAACCGACAAAACCACTCGGACTAGAACTAGAACTGCAAAAACATACGAGCACGGTAAGCAAAGGAAAGGAGGTAATAGTCGAGATGTTAATGTATCGTATTCGAAAAAAAACAAAGTATACGTGCGAACGAACCACCGGCCAACTCATTTATGCCGCATACACGAACCCGGTCTACTCGAGTAGAGCCTGACAACGGACGAACGATACGAGTAGAAAGAGGAATTGCACCAGTTCATAAGGACAACTGCCTTGTGCAGCTACATGGTCATTAACACACTTGGAGTTCACACCAGGTTTCCCGATAATCCCCAATATCATACTATTACCCCTCTACCATTGGCTACACTGTAGTGAATACTTGTTGTTGCTTAAAACTACAAGATGGTCGGACATATTCTGAAAAACAGAGTACGACCGTATTATTATTCCCACCGAACTTGACCCTGATGGGTTCAAACTAGACGAGCTCTAGCTTGGAACAAGATACAATACACATTACAAGCAAGAAATACCCAGCCGGTTGAATAAAGCCGTGCTCAAGTATTATACGAATAGTAGTAATGGGTACACTGATCGAGGTGGCTGCATGGTGATGGAGACTTTCAACTGCAACTCGGAAGGGCTAATCCACATATAGTGCAAAGCTGGCCTCCGATCAAAAGGCACATATGATCGTAGGAGAGATACAGGTACCCGAGTAGTTCTAGTAAGCTAGATGTCAAACATTGCTAAACCAAGAAGAGCGCACCCTCTGCTGCCGGTACCGAATGGATAAGCTACGACAGGAGAGGAGTAGTAGAGCAAAACATGTCAAAAAGAAGCGATATGAGAGCACTACCAGCACAACCTCTCGGCAATGGCAATTAAGAGCAACGAATGTCCGCACTACAGCACACATTAACCCACCAAAGCAACAACAACATGAACCCTACCCACCACCTACCCAAAGAGACTCATTAGAACTTCCTAGAGCACAAATCCAGCAGGAGAATCATGCCCCATCTTTCCCCCTCCATCCCTCCCAACTGCAACCTACTCAGGTACCGTACTTACCTGTAGTAGCCGTTCTATCGAACAACCCAGGTGCTAAAAAAAGAAAAATAGCTAGGTACCCGCACAATACTCGTAACTCCACTATGGGAAAAGAAAGGAAAAAAAAACAAGCAAGATACCGTACCCCCACACACATCGAAAAAAAATAAATAATGATAAACAGCAACATCGCATGAAGGCTGAAATGATAGTGCCTGCAGGGATAGACGCTGACATACGGTACTCGAGCACAAGTATCACCATACTCCTACGGTAGCAGAACAGACACATCAGTACCACACAGCAGTAGGTATTATAGGTGTGGGTATGTGTTCTGTATCGTATCAGTAACAATTTGGCTAAAATCCCCCATGAGGAATAATATTCATTCGCTTGCACTTTGTTAATATTCCTTCCTGCACCGTTCCTATAGATTACGCCTCCTCCTCCGTTTTTTGTCTTACGGCATTAGTTCACTTTCTCACCTCCAGCTGAGGACGGACGTGAGCAAGTAAATAATTAAATAAACATCCCAATCTGCTCATCAGATTTCAAGATACGAACATTAGAAAATCCCTTTTCCCACCCCCCTGGTAAAGCCAATTGCAAGTCACCACGGTTCTACTCTACCGTACCTGAACTGTGCTACGGTGAGGTAACTTCTGGGATGGTTGGTTGGTTGGATGGATGGCTGATCGGCTGGTTCGTCGTCCATCGAAGGTGCAAATGCATGTCTCGGGGGGAGGGGGAGAGAAGTGCGTGGTTTTTTTTTGTGATCCGGTACCTGGATCATTTGTGCCTGTGCTGCTTGTTCTCCCAGATTAACCTAATGATGGATCGTGATGGTGACAATGTGTCTCTGATTCTCTCCCCACCACCACGGACGGCCGTGGTTCCGAACAATCAATCAAAAATTGGCCTTTTTGCTGGCGAATTCATCTAAAATTTCTAAATTTGGAGTGCTGTAGCTTTATAGCCCTAATCCACCTCCCCACCCCTCCTTCTCCTCCCTTTTTGAGAAGGTATGATGCGATTTCCTCTTGTGAAAATTTAATTATTTCAATAATTAATAGATTAGAAAATAGAAATATTTCTTTTTCACTTAGGGTTATGCGGGAGGTCGTTGCTGTGGTTGCCGGTATCATATGATAGGAGGGAGTGGGAATTCGCCTTGCGCGCAACTTTGTCAAATACGGGATCATGCATATTTGCAACATGATTCCTATCATTGGCTTTGGGCTCATTAATCAAAATTTAATAATAATATAAAATAAAAATATATATTCTTTATCATATAATATCATACAAAAATCGCCAGAGTATCTTAATTACTTTTATAAGAGACTTTTTTTCTTCTTTCTTGCTTTCTTTCTTTCTTTCTTCTCGAAATTCTCATATCATACGGTAATTCTGTATATGAAGGGCAGGGCCCGGTCGACCTGGACTATCCATACCCAGAATGTCCTATGATACAAGTACGAAGAAAAAAAAGACCCCTCATCAACTGAGCATCTCTATGATACCATACATACCGGTAAACAAACGGTATCAAGCCCTACGAAAACGTAGCGCGCTAATCCTAATATCATCACCGGACCAACCAGTCCATGGTTCCAACCCCCTGACCCACCACTGCAAAAGCTCCAAAACATCCCTGGGTATGATATGATATGAAATATGATATGATATGGTGGAAGCCGTCTAGACACAATACCTCGTGGGACGCCAAGGGGGACGCAATGGGGGATGCAACGGGGGACGCCTTGGCATTAAATCCTGCTGAACAGCTGTGGGTTTAGGTTTAAGTTACTA
>Ga0307509_10004152_pt1 | contig 21153 bp, 18 predicted proteins | sample 10_EM_MG_FD_202245 | JGI IMG/M metagenome (GOLD analysis project Ga0307509, IMG submission 202245) | Populus trichocarpa ectomycorrhiza microbial communities from riparian zone in the Pacific Northwest, United States - 10_EM | ecosystem: Host-associated > Plants > Roots > Unclassified | place... | reverse complement strand
CCATCCCATCAACCACGGCAATTCCAACCCATCCTAGCTTAACTAAACCCCCCCCCCCCCCCCCCCCCCCCCGTCCCGTTCACACGTAAACCGAATAAGATTTCCGACGTCGAGAACCAAGACGCTGGAAAATAGTGGCTTCTCATGACCCTATTGATCCACTTCCAAGCACACATGCATCGGATGCCAAAAAATGGTCTCTTCACCAGTGGCAGATTGTTAGCGGTGACCCTGAAATCTTCATAGCATATATAGCCCATGTGACCACCGGAATAAAAATCATGCACCTAGTCGGCTACTTCTATTGTCCCGTACGATACCAGTATTTTTCAACATAAGCGTTGACACTCCCGCGTGAGTTGCCCTGGATGACCGCTGCAACGGCCTGTCGAGTAGAATCCCATCACGAGCGCCCCCACTGCTCTCGCCAAACACAGGAGGATTCAAGCCCAGTTGTAAGAGCGACCGGGGAAGGAGTGGCCCTGACTGCCAACTGTACTATACTTGCGCCCGCGTCGCTCAAATATTTAGATGGGCCCTGTAATAGCATGGCTGCTAGGGAGAATCTTCGGAGGAATCCAAGTCTCCGAAGGCAATCCCTTCGTTCGTATACTCGGATACCAGGGCTAGTCCGCGAACACAGGGCTGACAAAGCTAACGACGATATTAGGAATAGCGCACTCACTAAGGGGTGTGTGTTGAAAACCAGAAGAATTCCTCGAACGCTTTCTGCTTTACTATTGGTTGAACTATCTATTCAAGGTTTCTATTGGATATTTGCCACTTTAGCTCATGCTCAGAATAAATCCTGGTGTTCGCGGACTAACCCTGACACCCGAGTACTGTTGCCCCCAGCCTAACTACAAGTACTGCGGTGCTGGTACCTTAAGCCCTGGCCCACCGCCACATCTAACTAGTCGTGGCGTATAAGGCTGATACATCACTCCCTTACATGTGTCCAATTAACCCTTAGCACCCGCACATCGATCTGATTCGATCACGAGTGATCGGCAATGTACCACAATTCCCCTAATTGGTCTATCAATTACGGTAGTTCACTCGCAATTGTTCGGTTAGCATGGGAGAGACGTGAATCGCGGGTTGTCGGGCATGGCTTCTCAATGGCCCATTCATCAGATTCGTCAGGTTATACTCAAGGTATTGAATGAATGCTAATACTCCCAACATAACGCCCCAACCCGTCATGGTATAATACACAAAGCGAAGGTGAAAACATCGGAATAACAAAAGGAAGGGGCAACAATTAAGCCGTATAAGCTGCAGCAACATCTGCCCCCACTCTCTCACTGCTAGCCCACCGTTCCTTTCTTTCCAGCTCCTCGACTCTCGCTCTCAAGTCCAGATTTTCTCTCGTCAAACCCTCTACAACCCTTTTCAATTCCCCAATCTCTCGTCTATTCCTCCCCTCCTTCCTTTCCCGTTTCTCCTCATCGCGCTTCGCCTTTTCTATGTCCTTGCGATAACGATCCTCGCGTTTTTCCACCTCTTTTAAATGTTTTTCTAGCAACTTTTTTTCCTTCTCCCCGTCTTTCGATCGCTTCCGCTCTTCCTTTTCCATTTGCTTCGCCAGCTTTGCCGATAGCTTTGACTTTTCGCGGAGTAGACGATTCAGGGCTTTTTCTTCATGGGTGGTATGGGGGCGGTGTCGGCCAGTGGTTATTGATGGGGTGGTGTGCATTGATGATGCTGAGGACGAAGGCGGGGGCATGTTACCTGTGTATGAACCTGTTGAGATGGCGGTAGTGAAGGTGTTTAATGATGTTGCGTCGGATTTATCGTCCAAGGCGTTGTTGTTGTCAGAGGTGGAACCCGTCAATTGCGTCGGGGTTACGGAGGGAGCAGGCGAGGAAGCCGTAGTTGTGCCCGGTGTGTATATTACCGGGGGAGCACCGAGAGCGGAAAAAATTAGGCCTCCGTCCATAGCTCGTTCTTCCCACTGAGAGTCAGAATCCGTTGCGCCGATATCCTGTTTAGACTCTTCATGCTTCTGCTGCCCAGGTACCGTTCCTTCTCTCAATTCATCAGATTCACCTAGGCTGGCTCCAACCTCGGCTTCCACTGTCTCTTCCACTTCTGGGTAGTCATTTGCTAGATCTTCATGTGTTTCGGCCCAATCTAAGAATTTCTCGGCATCTCTAACAATAGATCCGGGGGTGCCACGCTCTACCATCCATCTGGGAACGCTCCCGCCGGGATCAGAACGACTTATCATAATCCATTCTACGGGGTTCTCTTCAGGATCTCTCGCCGCTATATCCGCGCTATCCATACTTCCTCTCGGTGTGTATTCCTCGCGGTGTCCCGGTTTAGAACCGTCAGAGAAAGTGATCGTCTGGCCCCGTTTTCTTCCGTTGTGGTCAGCTTGCTCCCCGTCCTCCGACAGGTTTGGCACACTCCTCGCCCGCTTTATTACCGGCAGAACGACCCCATCACGGCGGTTAATGTGCGGGTTCTGTTCTGCGGGAATCTCTCGGATGAATTCGATCGATTCGTATTGTCCGCGTACGTATCCTTGGCGCTCGGCACACTCCGGATGGTCGATCAGTGGACGCGATACCACTGTGAATTGGCGGGAAGTGTTTGAAGGGCTTCCGCGGGGCTGGTCGGACTGTGACAGATCTTCTGGACTTGCCGAGGATGTCAGACAGGCGGTTACAAAATCTCGAGGAGCTGAAGGCCCGGGGAATTGTGCCGACAAATAGTTCACTAGAGATCACTATTACCACAGTTCCAAAAAAGGAAAGAGAAGAAGAGTACCTTCCATCTGGCCAAGCCTACACCGTTTCCTTTCAACTTGCCTCTCACGTCCGATACCTCTCACGTTCCCTCTCTCTTCTCTAACACCCTTGCCATCACCCTGCTGTAACTCTCTTTCGAGACCGGCCCTGAATCTCTTGAATCCTATCCCGGCATGCACACTCCGACGGGCAAACCAAGCCCCCTTCCCATCCCTCGACTGCATTTTGAACACCTGGATTCCCAAAGGGTTCTCCTTCGCAGACAACTTGATAGGCTTCCATTCCCGCTGCAGCTCCTCTATTCCCCCGAGTCCAGTCGGGGCCCCTTCTTCGCTCGGTGGCAAAGAAGAGACAAGAACCCTGGCATCACGAAGAGAATTGGACAAATAGCCTTGCAAGTCGTCCTCGCGTGGCAACGAGTTAAAAGTAGTAGGCGAGAGTGACTTAAGAGCTTCAACTAGAGCGTCCATGGAGGCAGTCCAAAAAGATATCAAGGGTTGAAAGTGAGAAGAGATCCCGAAAAGTACGAGTGAGCCTAAACAGCGAAGAGCTCGGGGAGAAATGGAAGTAAATAAGGCATCACCACCACCGCGGGGTGGGTGGAGGCGGAAAAGAAAAGGAAAACGGGAGTGATGGGATGGGAGGCGATACCGGGGCTTGGTAGGGTAAATCTTGGATTTCACAGCCCAAGACCCGGTATCATAATGACGTTCCAGACAATCCACCGCGCTAAAGCAGTAATCCAAGCCCCTTGCACACTTCCAATAGATAACGTGCGGCCCGCTGAACCTCCCCAAAATTCAGATACTCGAGTACAAATCAAACGCCACACATCGTCCATGGACTCCACCAAGCACTGATGTATCGTACAGTATCGTACTCCCATACCAGCATCCCCTTCTCTACCGTGACAGAATTTCGCAATTGGATCCACAGCCCAGCTCTAACTTATTCTCTTTTTCAAAAATAATAATATCTGCAACACCACCGGAAACCTCTCAAACATAAATCCCTCATCAGATTAGTCGAACGGGCCGCGATTGGGCGCAAGTCAAGGCTATGACTGCAAGTTCTGGTGTGCAGCCTAGGGTGCTTCGCAAGCCTCGCCGCGTCAGGCCCGTAGATCGCTGATTATGTCAGCAGGTTAAGTTTCGTCATGCAGACAGCAAAAGGGTTGCCTGCGCTTCTCCTTTAGATATCCTTTACGAACCCTTCTAAAACTTAGCCTCCACTCTCCACACCCCGCCCGCTAGCAATCGTTCTTATTACGAGATATTACGATACTTCAGCCCCGATATCTGGTTCTCTGCAAGTGCGCCTGGGGGCAGCGAGGCGGGTCCACCAGTAGGTAGCACACCGAGTTTGGGTAACAGTTAAAACAGCCATTCTTGTTAGGCATCGAGGGGGGTGCCCGGGGGTGATCCTTAGTGATAACGAGATTTTAGGTTTCTACGAAGGGAGGAGCCTAAAGGATGAACAGTTTAGAAAACCGCCCGGGATAAGTTAGCTGATAGCTTCTTGGCTTAGAGAAATACGAGGGAAGAAAAGGGTTTTGGGGTTCATGACGAGGTGGGCAGAAAGGAATACCGAGGGAGTCCGTTAGATCAACTACCGCTATCGGAGACCCCAATTGCACAACTTCACCAAACCACAACAAGCTTAGCAGAGTCACAAAATAGATCCAACAAGCTCACCCTCTCCAAGCTAGACTATACCTTGTATAGGAAAAACTATTCCTTCTCGGAATGTTTCGTCTCGGATTGTAAACGCCAAAGGCCCGATTGCTGATAGTGGATCTAACCTAACGAGTTTTTACCGTATGCAAAAACAGTGTGAGGATAGGTGACGAACCAACCACGGGAAAATGTGAGACACAGCTTTAAGGTCCAAGCACTTCATTCCCAGCTCTGGGCACCGTAAAGACTTGAACAATTACCGGCAGACGGCATGCTACCGGTATGTCGTTGGACGGTATCCTGTGTACAAGTACTCGAGTAGTGTACGAGTACTCCAAAATCCCCTTCCCTGAAGGGCAAAAAACGCAGCAAAAACACAGCCCCTCTTCTGAGACGGAAAAAGTTCTTGACTTTGCTGACAGAGAAAAGCCTAATTATCCAAGCTTCCACGGTATGTAGCCCGCGTGGCGGAGACTTTGTATCGTCATCACCCAAAGTCCGGTACCCGCAATCTTCAAATCTGAGAGCCTTTTTAAGAAAAGCGAATTCTATGCACTTCCTCTTCCCCAAGAACCAAACCGATGTCCGGTTTGAGTGTTCCCGGGGGTTCTATTCCATCCTACTCCTAGCAGATCTAAAGACGAGGGAATATTGGCGCTCTTAATTGCGCACAGCGGGGAAATGTGAACTAGTAGAAAATCAAATGATATGATTGAGAGAGAAAGAAATTGACAATTGAAAAGAGTTAGCCTTGTTTGTAACTTCCCTTACCCTTCGACCAAAGCAGCATTCGAAAATCTAAAAGTATACATGTCAAGCCCCGTTCAACCAAAACCCATCCCCGTCCCTCATGGGCTTCTCTCCTTTTCAAAACATGCTAGTACTGGGTAGGTGGACATTAACATAGGCAATATCCTCCTAGACCCCCGGCAATAAAAGAAACCTAGAGCTATCTCTCTAGGCTGCAGGGAGAGTGACCTTTGGCATAGTAGCCTATTCAGGAGAGCTTTCTGCCAACAGCCGCGTGATTCAAATAGGGTCCACGAGGTATGTTTCCCTTCCGCGGGTACAAAGGGCTTGTTCTCCAGGTGAATTTTTCCCGATTTCTCGGCCACTAGCTTACGTGAGTGATCGCCTATGATGGTGAGTCTAGTAGTCTATCTAAACTTTCAATTGTCTGTCCTTCAGGTTATCCAATCTCTATTAAGTCTCCTCTTCTCCATCCAATAGTTAATCTGTGATAAAGAAAAAGGGACTGAATGCTACTACCGATGGCTTCCCCACATGCTAAATAGACTAGACACAAAGAATCCTTACAATTATTGACTGAGAGATAGAGTTCAGTCCCGAAGGCCAAAACCAGAGGATGTAAAGCAGGGCATCTTCCCTCACAGCCGCACTGGAGGAGGGATCCAGAATCCTCAAGAATTACGAGTCCAACAGACTCTGACCCCCTGCACGCAGCCGGAGTCATTGAAGCTGACTCCTAACCTGCTTCAAGGATTGCCGGATACTCCGCGCTTGAAGGACTATGATACAAACTCTACCAATGACGCGCTTACCCCGACAGATAAAGTACCCCCCCTAGCTAAACAATTGAGCTATAACTATACCCTCCATTCTACCCTCAAGGCTAATTGGCCTTTCCTTTTAAGGCACCCTTCCCCGGTAGCAATACGCGCCTTCCCAAATTGGAAGAATGTTAACAGGCAGATAGTACTCAATGATGGTTCAAGGATAGGCCTTCGGATGTAAAACTACCGTAAAGAAATAGACTGGTTTTCTGTAAGCATAGTACACGCCCATTAAAACACCGGATAGGTTGATAGAGAAATATCGTGAGGAAGACGGGTAATTTTAGAGAGAAGAGCTATAGTATCCCTAATTACGGCCAGGGCTCCGGCAAAAAAACGGATAGGGCGCGGTGCTTTAAGGAAGCACTTAACAATAAATCAACCCTGACATTAATATGGCAGTCGAGTTGAGGGCGAGTGACCTGCCATGACTGCTAGACCTGTCTATAGTCAAATCTAGTCAATTTAGTAGAGCTTATACCCAAAACCTAATATGGTGCGCTTCAACGGTGGTGGGATATGAATCCCCCATTCCCATAGCCCGCGGAGGTGTACTATTGATTTGGGTGGGTGAATCCACCTGTGGGAGAAGTGGAGTATGACTTAGTAGCCTTGCGAGGATGGGAGTGCTAGGGCCAGTGGGAGCCGGGACTTTTCGGGCGTAGATTGGGAATATTAATGACAATGGCTAAGGCCAGTAGAGGTACCGTCCCAATTGCTAGAGTATTAGATCTTCTACTAGTGTGTGCGACCTGTGACCACCGAGCAATACGGAGAAAAGGAATGGAAAAGAACAAGTGCCAGAGAAATACCGCCTTAGACAAGCTTCAACCTAACGTAGCCTCATTAGGTGGAAATCGGGTTGGTGCCGGTAGACCGAGCAATACGCCTCAGTGGCAGGTGGCCACAAAGAATAAAGCCCATCCACATCATTGCCGAATAACTGGGCCATAACTTATAGCTCAGAGGTTAAATTTGATATCTTAAAGAAAGAAAAGGACGTAAGAGGTATCCAGGCCAAGACTGTGAAGGCTAGTACAAATCGTTCCTCTAGGAGCTCCCCAAGGCCAATAAACTACCATCACCAGCCCGCTCGCTATTGCCTTCTCAAGTGTGTCAATCGCCCAGATGTTTTCTACTGGTCACAGCAAGAGCCCCCCCCCCCCCTCCCCGGTCATACTATCTCTAGTAAAGATTTTAGGCTAACCTAAGGGTGATACTTTCAACTACGCTAACCGGTTGTCAGCTCTGCTCGCGGGTTAGGGTATCCGCCGTCGATTAGCCTACGGGCACCGCAACTCTCTTCAAGAAGACTTACTACTACTATCACGTCGGTAATGCGTAGGCCCTTGTCAGTACAAAAGAGTTTTGCAGACATTTTACTTAGACAACATAAAAGAAAAAAACCCGCCCTCCTCCGGTACACTTTCTAATGCCTTCCATCGTGTGTAGTGGGAAAATTGACTAAATAGAAATAGAATAATTTGATCAAGAGAGCGAGAAGTAACAACTATTTTTGGCGCTAGCCCAAAGCACCTTGTGAATAATACTCAACATATGAACCAAAAGATCTTCTCCTTGCTATACCGGACTCTCCTCCTCTACAGCCGATCACAAAACCAAGGAAAGTATGGAGAATATTGTCTGCAATTCCAGATAGTAAGAGAAACGTGCAACCTACAATAGTCCAGTTCCATGCGACCTTCCGCCCATAGCTGAATCATTCCCGAGGACCTTCCGCAATCAACAGCGGCTATACCATCGCGAAATCGCAGTTGCCCAACCTCGAAGCTTTAGAAAGGAACAGCTTGGTGCCCAGCCTGTAGAGGCTGCAAGGAATCCCATTGCCCCGACAGAAGCAATATCCTTATTGCAACACGTCCCTCGTCTTCAGCCACTAGTAGTTCATCTCCGGCCTCTTCCCTAAAGTCCTGCACGAGATCTTTAAATCCTTTCAAAAACACTCTTATACGGTGAAGTAATAGAGCTAGCATCCCGTCTTCCTTGGCTATCTGGACAGGAAAAACGCGATTCGTCAGAGCGCTGTATACCCCTAGCATCAAGTTGTCTGGGAATTCCAACTCTCTGGCCAATGGTCTAAGTAGTTGCAAAAGCTCCCAGGGGTGGTCGGTCTCGGGTGGGTGCCCAAGAATCTCCTGGAAGGCGTCTAGAAAGTCGAATATATTGACGAATACCCCTTGGAGAATCTGAAATAACAAGTGTTAGCAGACCTTATAATTTCACCAGATCTCCCGTGGAACGCACTATCTTTGCGTCCTGCTTTTTAATGCCTTCCAGCCCCTGGACGTATGGCTCAAAGCTTTCCTGCCCCTGGTTGTATAGCTCAATATTTCCCTGCCCCTGGTCGTGTAGCCCAACGACTCCCTGCTCCGGGCCGTATAGCCCAACCAATACCTGCCAGGGCGTGAATCCGGTAATTTGGCAGAACCTATCGAGCAGAAAGTTGAAGGCCTTCTCCACAACCTCATAGAATTCGGTGCGCAATTCCACGAATGCGTCATCTTCTCTCCATTCCTCATTTTTAGTGCTCAAGCCCTGTTCCCTCCTGACTTCATTCCACTCTCGTCTCTTGATGCGAACCAGTTCCCTGAATTCAAGCTCAGGCAGGCCCCCCAGGTATTCATATCCATGACATTCCTGTTGCCTCAACCAATCCGGTAGAAGATCCACCTCTTGGACGCCCGGATCAGCCGTGGACTTCAAGGCGCCGGTTACCGATTGCCCTCTCGCATCCATTGCCACCGCCTTATTAAATCTTTTCGTGACCTTTGAAAGATTCCTTTCCCCCCATCTCCTCAGCCCAATAAGACGTTGAAACTCCGATTGTATAGGGGCATCTATATCGTAGGTGAACAGGTGATATTCGTATTCGCTGAAAAACTCCATGACATTGGGGCCGGCTGGACTCCCCCCCAGATCCTTCTCTCCTTCGACAGCAAGCAAGAAGAGCGTTTCGTGTTTTCTGATCTTTGAGGCGCCCCACTGCCGTGCCTCGCAGAGACGTTCGAATTCATCGAATGGAGGGTTATTCGGGTCATAGGTGTATCTGGTGAAGTTGAAACGACTGAAAAATTCAAGAAGAGGCCCACTTGGTACCGACATTGCGGTTAAAATGTGGGATCTCAATACCAAAGTATGGCACTTTGGAACCCAAGACTCTGGGTAGCACGCAACAACACAAAGGGATCCCCGCTCTCGTGCAATCCTCCAGGAAGGCTGGTAGGTTTTCCCGTATGGTGCGGCGGTACGAAGCTGCGAAGTGCGAATACTTGTATTATACTTCTCTTCTACCGTATTTAGTTGTATGGCGGCGCGTCTCCTACGGTATTGTGCCTATAAGTTAACCAAAAAAGTACACTTCGGTAGCCTCCATGGTAGGCCTAACTATTTCACCTAACCCTCGATTTATGCCTTCGACACCGGTACTTGTAGCGTTTAGCGCCTGTACTCGAGTAGAGCAGTTGGTCCGAGATTTAGCCGCCCAGGGACCAGGTCGCCCGCCACTATTTCCAGATCTAGAATTCAGAAGCGAGCAACGAGATTCACCATCGCCACCAGCATTCTTTCGCACGTATTTGCTCTTTCATCGTGCATAATCCGGCCGGTGCAGGCTGCAAGATACCGGTGCTGTGCTTGAGTACTCGTGATGTCGAAACGTTTTAGGGAGGACTACTATTGCATATCACCGAAATTTGGCCCTTTTGCTTTGATCTGGGTATGATAGTATGCAATAGTTCCCCCAAAAAAACCCCCGACACTACAGATATAGTGCGCGGCGCCTGATCAAGGCACAACCGAGCTGTGTTAGAGCTAATGCAATGACGACTCAGGTTTGGGGGAGCTCCGTTTGGTCGGGTACCGGTAGAGAGTGGAGGGTCAAACGACACCACGATAACTTTACAATGGACCACAATTGACAACTCAATAAACTTCCAACCCCTCATGCGAACAAACCATCGGGGGATCATGTGGCTTGGACATCCATAGTATCCGTTCCCATAACAGTATCGCACCGTGCCATACTATGGTAGGAATGACTCCGGGGGTACGACTGCTAAGCAAACGCACGCGTGGTTCAGGTACTGCTGTTGCCCGTACAGAAACAGGGCAACGGGACGAAACTGGCAATCAAACCCCAAGGCTTTACTTACTCTCATGACTCGAGAACCCGGGAACGTTAGCGGACACTGCAAACGGAATATCCTTATGGTATCGGTCGTGATACTGTGCCGTAACCAGAATTCAGCATGTAGCCCCCGCAAAACCCAAATCCCAGCGCCTTACGTGAATCACATTATCATATTATCCGCAGTAGACTACAAGAAGGGAGATATATTGTGTTTAAAAGAAACCGATCCAACCCCCCGTTTCGTAACATTCCTCAGCTGTCTTTCCATCACTACCATCTCTGTCGATGCCTTTTGTAGACTAGAAAAAGACATGATCGCGTTAGATGAAACATATCGCTCCGATCAAAAGAGCACCCAGTGAACGGCGCACACTCCCCCAAAAGTTCCCAGTATCCATAGGCATCATGATGGGTTTAGATGGAGGATCGCCGGTACCGCTGCCTCCTTCACTGGATGGAGGGGGGGGGGGGTCAATTACCCTGCCCACAGCTAGCCCTTTAAGGGAGTACCGGTGGGAATACCTTACTCTCACACATACAAATACGGCACCGCTCCAAGTCTGGCGCTCCCCAGCACAAAAAAATATCCGGCTAGTCGCTCAGGCATATATCAGTATTAGAATAATAAGAGGCCCCATAGCAAACAACCACCCTGAATAATATCCGCTGATACCCTTTCCTCCCTTTTCAGCAGCCATAAAACTCCCCTAAATATTGGCCATCGCATAATGCCAATCATGTAGTATCCTTTCCCCATATTTTCTGTTAGGTTTAGGTGGGCAGTAGGTACTGGTGGCTATCCTCATATGTGTTGGGATTGAATATGATTGCGTGATCCAGTAGCGGTTCTTGGCACTCAGATATTTCTCTATATAAGCATCGGTCCTAGCTAGGAAATATAGTACATCAAGTCATTCCACTACCACCGGTTCCAACAACTTTAGCCTCCGACATTTGGTTCCCTCCGAGCGCGTCTGGGGGCAGCCGCGAGGTGGGCCTAGCGGTAGGTAGGACGCCGGGTTCGAGTAACAGTTAATGCAGACATTCGTGTTGAGCACCAAGCGACGTGCTCGAGGGTGGTGACAACGAGATGAGGGTTTCTGCGGAGCGAGGAGTCTGGAGGATAAATGTTTTATAAAACCACCCGGGATAGCTATGATATCGGTAATAGTTTCTTGTCTTGGGGAAATACGAAAGGAAAAAGATCTTAGGGGTCATAACAAGGTGGGCGGAAAGGAATATACAAAATCAGAGTGAGAACAGGTGGCGACCCGGACCACGGGAAATGTGAGAGATACAACCTTGAGCTCTGAGCACTTCATTCCTAACCCCGGGTACCGTAAAGGTTGAAAAGGTGGACGGTGTGCTATGTTGTTAGGCTTTTCTCTCAGCAAGGTCAAGAAATTTTACATTTTTTCTGTATCGGAAGGGGGAAGGGGCTGTATTTCTTCTGCGTTTCCCGCCCTTTCTAGGGAAGGGAATTTTGGACTGCATAGCACACCCCCCAATTATTCAAGCTTTACGGTATGTAGCCATGTCTAGCGACTTTGTATTTTTATCACACAAATAATCTTCTAATCTCAGAGCCCTTCTAAGAAAAGCGAATATTCTATGCACTTTGCCCCCCCTAGAACCAAACCGATGTCCAGTTCGGGTTTTCTCGGGCTATTCCACCCTACTCCTAGCAGATCTAAAGACAAGGGAATATTGGCGCTCTTAATTGAGGGCAGCGGGCGAATATAAACTAGTAGAAAATTAAATGATATCATACTATTGATTGAAAAAGAAAATTTTGACCATTGGAAATAGTTAGCGCTGCTCGTAACTTACTTCACCCATCAACCAAAACAGGATTCGCAAATCTAAAAGCATATATGTCAAGCCCCATTCAACAAAAGCCCATCTCCTGTTCCCCATACCCTTCTCCCCTTTTCAAGACATAGAAGCGCCGCGCAGATGAGCATTGACATGGATAATATCCTCCTAGACCCCCGGCAATAAAAGAGCTCCAGAGCTAACTCGTCAGATTGCTTGGAAAGTGATTTGTTCACACAGTAGCCCTTTGGGAATCCTTTCTGCCAACAGCGGCGTTATTAAACCGGGGCCCACTAAGTATATTTCCCTGTCGCGGGTTGTTACATGTTTCCCGGTTTCACAGCCGATAGATTATGTGAGCGATCGCCCATGATAGTGAGTCCTATATTCTATCTAAACCCCCAATTATCTCCATCCTTTAAGTTATCCAATCTCTACCGCGCCCACTCCTCTTCATGCGATAGTTAATCTAGGATAGAGAAAAAGGCATAAAACACTATTACTAGTGTCTTTTCCGCAGGCCAAGTAGGCTAGATACGATAAAGCCTTACAAGTATTGGCTGGGAGGTGGGGTCAAGTGCCGAAGGCCAAAACCAGAGGATGTAATCAGGGCATCTGTCCTCACCGCCACCCTGGAGCAGGAATCCGGAATCCTCAAGAACTACGAGTCTAACGGGCACTAACCCACTGCACACGGCCAAGGGGTTGAGGCCAACCTCTAACTCCTTTGAGGATTCCAAATACTCCGGGTTGGGAGATACAAACTCTACCAATGATCCGTCCGTTCAACCGATAAAGCACTTCTGGGCAAACAATTGGGATGTGGGAGTACCCCCATTTCTACCCCCAAGGCTGATCCGCCTTTCCTTTATAGTACCCGTCTCCCGTAGCAAAAAGGAAGAATGTTAATAAATAGACAGTACTCAATGGTAATTCAAGGATAGATCTCTGGGAATAAAACAACCTGAAAGAAGTAGGTCGGTTTTCTGTAAGCATAATACACACCCTAGCCCCCAGACACCCACCATTAAGGCACAAGAAGGTCCGATAAAGAAATAGCAAGGAGAAGACGGGCAATTTCAGTGGAGAAGAGCTACAGCATCCGCAGGTTATGGCTAGTGTTTCGGCAAAAAACGCATAGGGTGCGGTGCGTCGAAGGCACCTAACAATAAATCAATCCTGACATTAATATCCCGGTCGAGTTGAGCACGAGTGACCTGCCATGACGGCTCCACTTGCCTCATACTAAATCCAGCCAATTCAGCAGAGCTTGTACTCAAAACCTAATACAGTGTACTTCAACGTCGGTGAGGTATAAAACCCCATTCGTATGGTGCCTAGAGGTGGACTGGTGACCCAGATCGGTGAACGCGCGGATAGGGGGGGACGGTCTGACATAGGCCCGGTCTTGCTAGGATGGGAGTGCTAGAGAGCATGGCCGTTGTGGGTACAGATTGAGAGTATTGATGACAATGACTAAAGCCAGTAGAGGCACCGTCTTAAAGGCTGGATTTTTGGATCCTCTATTAGTGTGACCAGCGAGCAACACTGAGATACGCAATGGAAGGGAGGATATCATAGCAAGTGCTATGGAAATATCACCTTGAACAAGCTTTAACCTAATGTAGCCTCATTCTGTAACAATCGGGTTGGTTCCGGTAGACCGAGCAAGATGCTTCGGCGGCAAGTGGCCGCAAAGAATAAAGCCTCTCCGGTTCATTACCGAACAACCGAGCCGCAGGATATCTTATAACTTTAGCTCAGAGGCCAAATTTGATATCTTGAAAATAAAATAAAAAGGCACAAGGGGCATCGAGGCCAATACTATGAAGGCTAATGCAGGTATTTCTTCGGGGAGGAACTGTCCAAAGGTTGATAAACTACTACCTCACCAGCCCCCACCCCCACCTTCTCATTCTTACTAACCGATCAAACAATTCTTCTCTCAGCGGAACAGCTGTCATCTCCAACTGCCCCATTCCTCTCAACAGCTTCCAACCCCCAACCTCCCTCCCTCCCTGTCCGTCGCCAACTCAACAACCATTTTATTCTTCTACCCCAATCAGCCAATCTTCTTTAACTCGGTGATATCCACAATCGCAATAGAAAACTCTAATTTTCCCAGTCAGCCCTCTCTAGAGTACCGCTCTATAGTGGGGTATATAGACGGCAAAACTTCCGAAGTGGCAGTGAAGGTGTAGCCCTCCTTACCTGGCGCCGAGCTGGCCGGGCCTGCCTCAGATTTTTTTAAGGAGTACGCCGAGAAGGTCCTTGGCGCGTTTGGAACCAGCTGTGGATTTTGGTTTCTCGGCGCCCAGGGTCATGCTGATACCAGTCTCTATGGCGCCTTCGAGGATCCCAAGGAAGCAGCTTCCAGCGTGCTTCTTGCGCTCCTTTCTCTGCCTAGGCTAGTGCCGCTGGAATACGCCCGTGCCAGGCTCTGCTGCTATGGCGACGCCTGTAAGTGACACCTCCAGCAGAGAGCCGCCTGTCGTTATGCCTGAATTGAGCGCTGGGGAACTTGATCGGGGTTGCGGAAGAGGGGTTTTTTGCTTCGCCGATACCTAAGAGGTAAGTGTTAGTTGCTCGTTTGACGGGACTTATCACAAAGAGAGTGAGTCAGTCTCAAGCCACCTTTATATTAATTGTTAATTAATCCTTTTCCCCAGATTTATTACTTTTTACTTTCGAGGAAACAAGGCTGCTGTGCAGTGGGTCCTGAGTTTCGGACCCCCCGCTGGCGAGTACTAAAACGGACTTTGCGCCCAAGCAGTCCCCTAGAATATTCCGAGATCACAAACACCGTTGAATCTCAAACTATGTCGTATGCGGGATAGTCTAAAATTTCCTTCTCTGGAAAAATGGAGAAAAACGCAGGGAAAGGTGAGCAGTTTAACCCTCTGAAAGAAATTAAAAAAACGAAAAGATACTGGACCTTACCAAAAGAAGCAATTCCAACGACATAGCACCGAGTTCGATTACAGTATTTGAGATTTTACGGTGGTTCAAGTGTGGCAATCGTGCAGGTGTCTTCTACTGGTCATTGGTATATAGGTTATCACAGCAGAGTTCCCCGTGCCATACATCGAGAGGCGGGGATACGTTCATATTTTTTGCAAACCCCAGAGCCTGAAAATGTAAACGTGTTCTCGCCTCCAGGTATATTATACTACCTCTGGTAAAGACCCTAGGTTAATCTAAGAGTAGGTCATTAATTACGCTAAAAAGCTGCCAAATCTGCAATTTAATTATCAAGAAAACTCACCATCACTATCACATTACGTTGGTAACGCATTGGCACTTATCATCTGTAAGGGGGGTTTTTACAGGCATCTCAGAAAGAAAAAAAATCCCGCCCCCGGCACACTTTTCAAGCCTTCCACGGCGTGCAGCAGGAAAGTAAGGACTAAACAAACGATCTAATCAAAAGACTCGGAGAGAAGTAACAACTACTTGTATTGTTGGCTCCAAACCCAAACTGCGTGGCTGTTGGGATAGAAGTAATAATACTCAAACACGTGAATCAAAAGCTCTATTCTTTGCTATACCGGTCTCATTTCTACAGCCTCCTATCACAATGGAAAAGAAAGTATGGAGAATATCCTCCGCAATTTCAGACAGCAAGAGAAACGTGCCTACCATAGTCCAGCCCCATGCCACCCCCCGCCCACAGCTGCGCCGTGCCCAACCAACTTCCGAAATTAACAACAGCTATGCCATCCTGGAATTGTACTTGCGCAACCTCGAAGCTCCAGGGACGGGGGGATGCTCGCCGGATCTTAGAGGACGCAAGCAAACCCAGTCCCTCGATAGAAGCAATCTCCTTACTCCAGCATGTCCTTCATTCTCCGCCACCAACAGTTCATCTCCGGCCTCTTTCTTAAAGGCTCCCATGACAATTTCAAAGCTATTTAAATATTCCCTTATAGGGCGAAGTAGTAGAACTAGTGTCCCGTCTTTTTTAGCCGCTTCGATAGGAAAAATGCGATTCGTTTGAGCGCTGTACACTCCCAGCATCATGTTGTTTGGGAATTGCAACTCGATGGCGGATGGTTTAAGTAGGCGTAAGAGCTCCCGACGGTCAGTCGTGGGTGGGTTTTTGAGAATGTCTCGGAAGGTTTCTAGAAAGTCGAATATATTGATGAATGTCTTTCGAAGAATCTAAAATAATAAGCGTTAGGGGATCTTGTCATCTTGTAACTGGATCTTTCGTGGAACGCACTTTCTTTGCAGCATTCCTCTCGGCGCTCTCCTCCCCCTTTGCAGCATTCCTCTCGACGCTCTCCTCCCCCTTTGCAGCATTCCTCTCGACGCTCTCCTCCCCCTTGCCATACAGTCCGACCAACACCTGCCAGCGCGTGAATCCAGTAATTTGGCAGAATTTATCGAGCAGTAAGTTGAAGACCTTTTCCACAACCTCATAGAACTTGGCGCGCAGTGACTCGAACTCAGAAGAGCGTTTCCACAAGGGGGGGTGCTTCAGGTGCGCGTAGGTCCGTTTCCACTTTCGTCTTTTGCCATCAACTAGTTTCTTGAATTCAAGCTCAGGCGATACTCCTCGGTACCTATACTCACGACATTCCTGCCCCTTTAGCCAATCTGCTAGATGATCCACCTCTTGTATGCCCGGATCCGCGTCGTATAATACGGATCGCTCTCTCGCATCCAATGCCACCGCCTTATCAAATTGTCTCGTGACCTTTGAAATATTCGCTTCTCCCCACCCCCTCAGCTTTACCAGACGTTGAAACTCCGATTGCGTAGGGGCATCGAAGTCGTAGGTGAACTGCTGGTATTCGTATTCTCTGAAAAACTTGATGACATTGGGACCGGTTAGACTCCCCCTCAGATCCTGCTCTCTTTCAGCGGCGAGCGGGGGGGCAGCTTTGTGCTTTCTGATCTTGGAAGGGCCCCTTTGCCGTGCCTCGCAGAGACGTTCAACTCCCTCGGGTGCAGGCTTATGCGGGTTATTGGCGTATCTGGTGAAGCAGAATCGACTGAAAATTTCCAGAAAGGGCCCATTTGGTGGCGGCATTACGGTTAAAGTGCGAGATCTCAATACCGAAATGCCACACTTCGGGGCCCAAGACTTTGCGTAGCACACTAACATGACAAAGGATTCCTCGTTTGTGCAATCCGCTGGGAGGGCTGGTAGGGTTTTCTTGGTATTGCGGTACAAGGTTGTGAAGTGTGAATACTGCTCTTCTATACCGTTGTGATGGCTGAGGTGGTCTGCTACCTTTGCTGCCGGACAGTGTCCATAAACCTAGCAAACATCAGTACCCCTGTTGTAGCCTCAACCGTGCTTGGTGCCGGTCGAACAGTTGGCTTTACGAGTATATTTAGCGACCCAGTAACCAGCGTCGCCTACCATTATTTCTGGATCCAGAATTCAGAAGCGAGCAATGATATTCACCCCCGTATTACAATAGCATTCTTCCGCTCCTCCGTCCTGCAGAATCCTGCAAGTGGCGGCGGCAAGATACTGGTGCTGCATACAGTACTCGCGGCGAGAATCAGTCCTAAGACAACCAACGCAGCCACAATTACTCACAAAACTCAACCAGCACAATACCGGTACCCACAACAACTCAAGTTAATGCCACAGTCAAAATCACAGGTCCTATCACTAGATCTCATGCACCTAGAGAGAAGGAGGGACACAAATATACAAGCCTTAGTACTAATAGTCTCTATAAGTTAGTTGTGGCTGTAATCGCAATCACTACTGTGGTTATCATGATTGAATTTTGCGGAGGATCGTGGTTGCCTCCGTGTCTCGGGACTTAGTACTCTCGCCGCGGGTATGATACCAAGAAGGTAAGTGCTAGTTAGTTGCGCGTTTGTGGGGATGCCCTTCAGGATGGTACAAGTACTGTAACCGGTACAGTGCCCTTATGTCGATGTCCAATGAGTGAGTGGGGGCGAGGAACTTACTTCAGGAGCTCGAGAAGTTCCTGCTAGCCAGAGAATACCCCGTCGAGTAAGGGGACTATAAGAGAGATAACCGGCTGCCAAGTTTGACTGGGTTTACTGCGAAGAGAACGAGTCAGTCTCAAGCCTACACAATTGCTACTTTATCCCTTTTTCTAGACCTGTTTTTGCTTTCCGAGGAAACGAAGCTACCGGTATTGCGCGGTGGGCCCTGGGTTTCGGCACCCCCCCCGCTGGCGAGCACTAAAACGGACTTTGCGCCCAAGCAGTCCCCTAGAATATTCCGAGATCACAAACACCGTAGAATCCCAAACAGTTATGTTGCGTGCGAGGTAGTCCAAAATTTCCTTCTCTGGAAAAATGGAGAAAAACACAGGGAAAGATGAGCGGTTTAGCCCTCTGAAAGAATTTTAAAAAAACGAAAGGATACTAGACCTTACCAAAAGAAGCAATTCCAACGACATAGCACCGAGCTCGATTACAGTATTTGAGATTTTACGGTAGTTCAAGTGTGGCAATCGTACAGGTGGCTTCTACCGGTCATTGGTATATAGGTTATCACAGCAGAGCTCCCCCTGCCATACACCGGGAGGTGGGGGTAGGTTCATATTTTTTGCAAGCCCCAGCGCCTGAAAATGTGAACGTGTTCTCGCCTCCAGGTATATTATACTACCTCTGGCAAAAGACCCTAGGTTAATCTAAGAGTAGGTCATCAATTACGCCAAAAGGCTTCCAAATCTGAAATTTAATTATCAAGAAAACTCACCATCACTATCACATTACGCTGGTAACGCATTGGCACTTATCATCTGTAAGGGGGAGTTTTACAGGCATTTCAGAAAGAAACAAATCCCGCCCCCCGGCACACTTTTTCAATGTGCAGCAGGAAAATACGGACTAAACAAATGATCTAATCAAGAGAGAGAAGCAACAACTACTTGTATTATTGGCTCCAAACCCAATGCGCGTGGCTGTAAGGATAGAAGTAATAATACTCAAACACGTGAATCAAAAGAGCCTCTATTCTTTGCTATACCGGTCTTTCCTTCTCTACGGCCTCCTGTCACAAAGGAAAGGGAAGTATGAAGAATATCCCCCGCAATTTCAGACAGCAAGAGAAACATGTATCCTGCCGTAGCCCAGTCCCATTCCACCCCCCGCCCACAGCTGCACCGTGCCCAACCAACTTCCGCAATTAACAGCAGCTATGCCATCCTGGAATCGCACTTGCGCAACCTCGAAGCTTCAGGAACGAAAAGATGCTCGCCCAGATCCCAGAGGACGCAAGCAAACCCATTTCCTCGATAGAAGCAACCTCCTTACTCCAGCAGGTCCTTCTTCCTCTGCCACCAACAGTTCATCTCCGGCCTCTTCCTCAAAGGCCCCCATGACATCTTCAAAGCTCCTCAAATATCCCCTTATAGTGCGAAGTAATAGAGCTAGTGTCCCGTCTTCTTTAGCCTCCTGGATAGGAAAAATGCGATTCGTCAGAGCGCTGTACACTCCCAGCATCATGGTGTTTGGGAATTTCAACTTGATAGCGGATGGTTTAAGTAGGCGTAAGAGCTCCCGGCCGTCAGTCGTGGGTGGGCTTTTGAGAAGAATCTCTCGAAAGGTGTCCAGAAAGTCGAATATATTGATGAATGTCTTTCGAAGAATCTGAAATAATAAGCGTTAGGGGATCTTGTCATCTTGTAACCGGGTCTTTCGTGGAACGCACTTTCTTTGCAGCATTCTTCCCGACGTTCTCCTCCCCCTCACCGTATAGTACGACCAATACTTGCCACGGCGTGAATCCGGTAATTTGGCAGAGTTTATCGAGCAGTAAGTTGAAGACCCTTTCCACAACCTCATAGAACCCAGCGCGCAGTGACTCGAATTCAGAAGAGTGTTTCCACAAGGGGGGGTGCTCCAGGTGCGCGTAGGTCCGTTTCCACTTTCGTCTTTTGACATCAACTAGTTTCTCGAATTCAAGCTCAGGCGGCCCTCCCCGGTACCTATACCCACGACATTTCTGCCCCCTTAGCCAATCCGCTAGATGATCCACCTCTTGTATGCCCGGATCCGCGTCGTATACAGATTGCTCTCCCGCATCCAATTCCACCGCCTTATTAAATTGTATCGTGACCCTTAAAAGATTCGCTTCTCCCCACCCCCTCAGCTCTACCAGACGTTGAAACTCCGATTGCGTAGGGGCATCGAAGTCGTAGGTGAACCGCTGGTATTCGTATTCTCTGAAAAACTCGATGACATTGGGACCGGCCAGACTCTCCCTCAGATCCTGCTCTCTTTCGGCGGCGAGCAAGAAGAGAGTTTTGTGTCTTCTGATCTTCGAAGGGCCCCATTGCCGTGCCTCGCAGAGACGTTCAAATTCTTCGAGTGCAGGCCTATGCGGGTCATAGGTGTATCTGGTGAAGTTGTATTGACTGAAAAAATCCCGAAGAGGCCCATTTGGTGGCGGCATTACGATTAAGGTGCGAGATCTCAAGACCGAATTGTCGCACTTCGGAACCCAAGACTTTGCGTAGCACACTGACAAGACAAAGGATTCCTCGTTTGTGCAATCCGCTGGGAGGGCTGGTAGGGTTTTCTTGTGTGGTATTGCGGTACAAGGTTGTGAAGTGTAAATACCGCTCTTCTATACCGTTGTGATGGCGGTGGTGGTCTGCTATCTTTGCTACCGTGCAGTGCCCATGGGCTTAGTAAACTTCGGTATCCCTTGTGGTAGCCCCAACCGTGCCTGGTGCCAGTCGAACAGTTGGCTTTATGTTTAGCGACCCAGTGACCAGCGTCGCCGACCATTATTTCTGGATCCAGAATTCAGAAGCGAGCAATGGTATTCACCCTCCTTCTTAGTATTCTTCCGCTCTTCCGTCCTGCAGAATCCGGCTGGTGGCGGCTGCAAGATGCCGGTGCTGCATACTCCCTGCAAAATTAAGTCCTGAGACAACCAACGCAGCCACAATTACTCGTACTCACAACACTCAACCATCACAATGCCGGTATTCATACCACAACAACCCAAGTCAATGCTGCGGTCAAAATCACAGGTCCTACCGTACCACCAGATCTCATACTGTACTCCTAGAGAGAAGGAGGGACACAAAATATACAAGCCCTTGTACAACTAGCGGGTGGAAGGTCTTGGCACCCCCGGCAAAATTGTCATGAAATTGACCACGGTCGCAACGACATCCACAGCCATAACCCACCATGCCACCATCACGCCCTCCTAAAAAGTACCT
>Ga0307509_10004151_pt1 | contig 21153 bp, 18 predicted proteins | sample 10_EM_MG_FD_202245 | JGI IMG/M metagenome (GOLD analysis project Ga0307509, IMG submission 202245) | Populus trichocarpa ectomycorrhiza microbial communities from riparian zone in the Pacific Northwest, United States - 10_EM | ecosystem: Host-associated > Plants > Roots > Unclassified | place... | reverse complement strand
CAGATTGAGCTTTATTCTCAAGTATTTTACATAATTTGCTATTTAATACTACTTTAATTAATTAAAATATATTGACAAGTTGTTTGACAACTTAGATAAATAGTGAAAAATAGACTAAAAAAATGCAATATTGCTAAGAGTTGAACATCCAGCCTTGGAAATTGATTTTTAGTATTTATAACCATTTACCCTCACCAAATACAAGCATTACATGGGTGCATCGGATAGGTACATCCTATAGACGCTTTGCACCATACCTAACTGACTTATCGAAAAGCATATTGCTATTGGCGGGCCCTCATGGAGGCACGTACAGGTGATGGAGATGATAGGTGAATCAGGAGCTCACGATTGACGTAGCTGCCTTGTCACCTGGACCAAAAAAACAAGCTCCAAGGACTGGTTAGTAAGGGCGGTGCCCCGCAAAGTCCCCATACCCTTCTAGCCACTATTGGCAGGGGACAGGGTCTCACGAGCCCACCAACTTCAGTATAATATGAAAAAAACTGTAGTAACGGTTTGCAATGCCCTTAGATGCATCTCCGAAAACAATTACTCTGCTGTTAATAGATGCCGCTCTTAAGGTGCAATGTGGGCAACGAGAACTTTACGGATCCAGCAATAACTGAGCGCTCACACTTGTGCAGCGCCAATGCAATACGGGCTTCAGATAGGTACAGTACAGATAATTAGCCATATCATTGCCTAATCCCTGTACTCAGATACGTCTTGCTCGAGCATCTGTCACTTGTGCCTAAGGACTGATTCACAGCCCCTGCTTCCGTGTGCTTATTGCCTAAGGCAAGCACCCGAGTACTTTACATGTCCCACCGGAAAGTTACTGTTAATTTAGAATAACTAGCAAAAATGAACCTGTCTTGTAGATGATAACATCTCTCGGGGCACTTGTTACTGGTTCAAGTAACTACGTTCTAGGCAAACTGCTTCTGACCATTATTAATTGCCCTAACCTAGAAATAGTACTTCTAGTACCACTTACGACGTGCGAGCTAGTAATTGACATACCAATGCTCGAGTGAGGATAAAGAATCCCATGAAACTAATATTGTGGTAACGGAGAAAAGAAATCGAACAGCATTATGCACCGTGCGACAAGATATGAAGCTCTATTTAACGCATGATCATCGTCCTAGGTAGTTGAGACGCCGGATGACACTCGAGCCGCCTTCCGTAGCTATGAGCAAAAAAAAAAAATAAAGTCAAAAATGATCCTGGTCGGCGCCTGGAATATGTTAGACCGGAGGTAGTTAGAACTTGCCAGTTTAGCCACGATACCTCAAAGACACAGTGACCTCCTAATATAAAAAAAAGGCCCCTTAAGCTAGTACCGTAAAATCTCGTGAAATCCACCATCTCCGGTCTGTCACGTATATCCCAGCTAACACTGCCAAATGACACAGGCTATACCGTGTCAGGAAAGCACTAACCCTTTTTGAGAACTTTTGACTCAAACCCCAGAGATTAGGACCCGCCGGAGATTGTGGATTTCACGAGATTTCACGGTACGCGAAGTGTAGCACAATTAGTACCCGTACCGGTCAAATTGCCGTAGTTACCCCTTTGGTAAATAAAAAATCGTAAATGGCCTGCGGAATTTCTCCTATTCTAAAATCAATCAGCTTAGCAGCAGATTAGAAACGAGAATATCCACTAGAAATGTTCACGCACTAGCCTATCCGAGTGTGCCGGCATTACTCTGTACTGTACCTGTACTCGTACTCCTGTGAACCGGTAGTATAAAACGTACGGGGAGAGCGTGTTAGGCAATTAGGGGATTAGGGGAATGAAAAAAATAATAAAGGGAAATTACCCGGCATGCTGAATGGATATCACACTCGAGGAGGTTTGCGTGTCCCCATTTACTCCTAAGCTTCGGTGATAACAATTACTCCCAGGAATGGGCCTTTGAGTCCTAAAAAAAAAACCAAGTATATTGAGCCCTACTCATCTAGATCAGCGAGCCTAAGGCATTGCATTATTGATAGTTTCGGTTTTACAAGATTTATGGAAGAGAGTATAATGGCGGTTGTTTGCCTGATAATGTGGCCTGGTAATGTAGCTGAGGAGATGGTTGTTTTGCTCGTTGCTATGATAGTACAAGTACTAAACGGCGCTTAATAATAATTACATATTATATAGATTATACGTATAGTAATTAGAAGTAGTGGTTGGGAATAGATATGTAAGGCCCAAAGTTTCCTCTATGCTGTCTAAACTATTGCTTATACACGGGAGCCGCTTCTCGGTTGGATATGAAGTTCTCTGTCAGGGTTCAATCAATCATGTCATTCCAAGGAATTAAGGCCTTGATCAGCAGACTGTGAAATCTTGAGGGGAACTTACTAGCCTTATATCTAAGGGCCGAGATACTTTCTACTCTTCTTTATTTATTTCTAAAAGACCGCTATTTGAGCCTACCCAGGTTGATTGGCAATTGCCGCGGAGTGTTTTGCGAGAAATCGAAGTGTGGTTCTCATACTCTGCACGCTTGTCTCACTTGGGCAACAAAAACTCGGATCCCCACATACAAGTACGAGTACGGTACTGGCATAGTGCAGGTGCAGCATTCACTCCCCCTTTCCCATCCCTGACAGAAATATATCGACAAATAGTACTCGAGTAGGGTGCAAACGCTTCCAGGGTTTCTCGCTCTAACCCTGCCCTAATCCGGTTCCACAAGGGTTTTTTCTTTTTCTTAGTCATCCCCACCCGACACTGTCATGACCTCCCGCACTTAGCTGCCCTGCAGGGTTCCGCTTTTCCTTCCTCTCTCTCTTGAGCCAAATAAATAAAACAAAATGCTACCCCGTAGGTTTGTTGCGCGTAATAATCACCCCAACTCCCCGCCACCCATCATCACCAAGGCCCACCAAAATGGCAAACCATAGAGATTCACAGGAACAATCCCTCCATCCAAACCTTTACAATTACAATGATCTCTTCACCAACCCCCGAGATATCCGCACCGACTATAGATTGTCGTCGGCCTTCGCCGGTAGAATCGGAGGGAATCAGCGGTTCACGATTTCGAGGGAAGATCCTTTGTTCGACCAAATCAAGAAGGACATACCTGATGCAACGACCGAGGGGACGTGGAAAGAGTTGTGTGATCTGAGAGGGCTAGGGAAAAAAGATATTTGGAAGTCTGGTCTCATCGAGTTCTGGGGTATGCTTTGCTGAAGCCTCTGCCGCGTCCTACTATAAGGTTCAAGAATTGCGTTTGTTAATACACGGCATTGTAGCGACATTATTCAATACCCTCATCTCGGGCGCTGCTGGAATTTCCTTGGCTAAATATGGGTAACCATCCTCACGGCGATGTAGTGCTGAATTACCTACTCACTTTTTCTTTCTTTTTAGAGCCAACTACTCCCCAATTACTATGGCAGCAATAGGAGGGCTCTCGATATTGCTTACTCTACCGCTGTTCATTCACGCTGCCGGTCCTGCCTCTGGAGGCCACATCAATTCAATGATCACCATCGCGACTTTCACCGCCAAGCTCGCTGCCCTACCTCGAGCGATGGTCTACGTTTTCATGCAGTGCCTCGGTGCAGTCGCGGGTGGCTTTTTGCTGCGAGCTGGGCTGGGCCAAGGCGCTACAGTCGGGGTAGGTTAATCACTCTCACCCCCCCCCCCCCCGAGTTACCTCTCCCCTAACTTTCGTGATCTCAGGCAGTGGTCCCGGGGTGCTACTGGGCACCAAACGCAGGGATATCCAACGGCCAGGCATGGGTGATTGAATTTTCGGCTTGCTGTACGGTGCTATTTATCGCTTTCGGGGTTGGTCTCGACCCCCGTCAAAGGGATATTTTCGGCCCCGCGCTAGGGCCCATACTCATCGGCTTGGTCGTTGGTATAACAGAGTTCATAACTGGTATCATGAGGCAAGGGTACACCGGCGCTTGTGAGTAAATGCAGACCCTTGCAGCTGCGGAAAATGAAGCTTATTGATGCCTCTCGCAGCGATGAACCCCTCCAGGTGCCTTGGCCTCGTCGCCGCCACCCAGACCTTTAGGGGCCATTGGATCACCTGGTCAGCGGGCATTGCGGCCGCTTGTATCAATGGTCTCTTCTATAACCTGATTCCGCCCTATCATGCTGAACAAACCCAAGACGAGGAGCAAGGCAACCGCAAACAAAGATAGTGCTCACCTAGGCCATCGGAAGAAGCATGGAGTATTAAACCCAATCGAATTTGCTGGCCTCTATCCTAAGTAGACCTTTTAACCAATTTCTTAACTTCCTGCGGGAAGATATTATTTTATGATACTTCTTATTTCCTTGCCGTGTTTGTGCCTTTTTCCGTCATGTGGACTAGTTTCTTGATTCGTCGGGTTCATTACACCGCTTCTCTCAATTAGTGAATATAATTGAAAATTTTGGAGGTAATCTAACCAACCACATTACCTTTGCGAACAGCTACCACCTAGAATGCGGTTCCCAAGATGAATCTGGCATCAGGTGCCGGTGGTCATTGCGCTGTGGGTTGTGACCAGGATATCAATCTAGGAGCGGAGAGGATACCGGCAGAATTATTTGTAGCAAACTACTTGTATTGTTGTTTGGACAGCCGGGCACTGGTACATTTAGAAGGATTGAATTAGACGTTATTTAAGGTTGACTCCGGTTTTTCAACAGTTTTCGGAGCTGTAGTTGCACACTGGCGAGTAGGGTGGTTTTTGATACACTCCGTAGATCCCAGTGGCTTGTGCCAAGGGACACAGTTTGCAGAGGTTGACTCAAAGTGACAGGTACTCCACCCGAGTATTACCTATGGAACCTGGAGAACTGCACCACCACAAAGTGCCCATCACTTTCTGCCATGCCTTAGCCTCCACGTGATCTGGATCGGATAAATGCCTCGAGAAATTATCCGAGAGAGACAGGGGTTAAGGGGTCCGGGAAATTCGAGTGACAACACATGACAAATGCAGGGATGCGCCAGCCAATGACGAAGGAGAGGGGCGGGCGGGAGGCGTATTGTTTATCTTTTTTTAGGCCATCTGGTGTCCTCATACATTGTTTCTCACAACGCCAATTGGAAATCACCCAGGACCTCTAACTGACTCTTTCTCATTTCCAATTCTACCTGAACCAGTCAAGTCATCCATTGGGCCCGAGCTTGCATGAGGGCGGCGGAAAGATCGCCACTCTGCTTCAAACGGATCCTTCTCGTCTGATCTACGCTCCCTGACGAACTCGGGGGCATCGGTCACAGGAATATCCCGCTCAAGCCTCAAATAGATAGGGGCCACCCGTAGCTGTGGCTTAACTTATCCGTTGATCTGTTCATCTTGCTGACAAGCAAGCTAGGTAGGACAGCGGCAGCAGGGTCATACCCCTCGCCCCGACAATTCTCTTAATCCCCCTCTTCCGAGAGTTTGAGTCTCTACAATTCGCAGCCCTTCGCTCTCCATCCCTCCCGCAAATAGAGTGAGTCTATTGTGGTGATTTCTGTTCCTCTTTTGCATACCGCAACATGGCCACCCTTATTCGCAGGGTAGCGGTACTACTGTTCATTAGCCTATCCCCAGCCACAGCAGTCATTCGCCCTCGCCTTCCCAATGTCAATTCGTGCCCGGGCTACAGGGCCACCTACGTCAAGGAAACTGGCAGCGGTCTCACGGCGGAATTGCAACTCGCTGGAGCTGCATGTAACATCTACGGCAGGGATCTGGAAACCTTGAAGCTACAGGTGACATACGACTCAAGTATAAATTTGCCCCTCTATATCAGACACGCAGTCGACTAATAGTTTCTCGCAGAGTCTCGCATTCACGTCAAGATAACTGATCCTGAAGAGAAGCGATACCAAATTCCGGAAGAAGCATTCCCCCATTCAGACAGCGAAGCTACTGGTTCGGCTAATTCGTCCGACATCATCTTTGCCTACACCACTTCCCCCTTCGGCTTCACCATTATCCGGCGCTCCACCGGTGAGAAGCTGTTTGACACCACTGGGGATACGCTCGTCTTTGAGAGCCAGTACTTGCGTCTAAAGACCTCATTGCCCACAGATCCTAACATCTACGGTCTCGGAGAACACACTGACTCTTTCCGTCTCCCTAATGTTAATCACACCCGTACTCTCTGGTCTAGAGACTCTTACGGTGTCCCGCAGAAGAGCAACTTGTACGGAAACCACCCCATCTACTTCGATCACCGCGAGTCGGGTACCCATGGTGCCCTCCTTTTAAACTCCAATGGTATGGACATCAAGCTTGAGACCGTAAATGGCCAGTCAAGCCTAGAGTATAACGTCATCGGAGGTATCTTGGATCTCTACTTCTTTGCCGGTCCCGAGCCAGTTGCTGTTGCGAAGCAGTATGCTGAAGTTGCTGGACTTCCCACTATGATGCCCTACTGGGGGTTAGGGTTCCACCAGTGCCGCTATGGTTACAGAGATTGGATTGACGTTGCTGAGGTAATATATTGCCGAGTGCTCGATTGTGACCATAACTCACACGGAAAAATAGGTTATTGCAAACCACTCAATTGCCGAGATTCCCTTGGAGGCTATGTGGACTGATATCGATTACATGTACAACCGCTGGATCTTTACTCTCGACCCTGAGCGATTCCCTCTTGACAAAGTCCGCGAGATTGTCGACTACCTCCACGAGCATGGCCAGCACTACATTGTCATGGTTGACCCAGCCATCGCTTACCAAGACTACCCGGTTTTCAACCGTGGTAAGGAGGATGGAATTTTGCTCAAAGAGGCTGATGGTTCTATACACAAGGGTGTCGTGTGGTAAGCCATTGATTCAGCTCCCCCCCTCCCAGAAATCAAAGTTGACATTCGCCAGGCCTGGTGTTACTGCGTTCCCCGATTGGTTTCATCCAAGCACTGGTCCATTCTGGGTTGGCGAGTTTGCCGAATTCTTCTCCGCTGATGCTGGTGTCGACATTGACGGTGTCTGGGTTGACATGAACGAGCCCGCTAGTTTCTGCAACTACCCATGCAACGACCCCGAAGCCGACGCTATCCAGCAGAATATGCCCCCTCAGCGCCTCCCTGTCCGTGAGCCTCCCAGAACTATTCCTGGATTCCCTGGAACCGGAAAAGCCACCATGCTTGTTCACAGCGCTGAACGCAGAGCACATAGAGGACAGAAGGGTGCCTCTATAGACCTCATCTCTCCCCTGTATGCCATTGCTAACGACGCACCACTGGGACTGAGCGACCGCACTGTCCACACCGACATTGTGCACTATGGAGGCCTTTCTGAGTATGACACTCACAACCTCTACGGAACTAGTAAGTCCCTCATACACGACCCTGGTACCACTGACACTAATTATTTCTAGTGATGAGCTTTATTACCTATGAAGCTATGCTTGCCCGCCGCCCCGGATTGAGGCCCTTGATCATCACCCGTAGCACTTTCGCCGGTGCCGGTAGGCGTGTCGGAAAGTGGCTCGGAGATAACCTGTCCCGATGGGATCAATAGCACGCCCCCCTCTCCTACCATTTCCACCGGATTTATCTAATAATCTCTAGTCGTTGGTCTATTGCCGGCATGCTCGGCTTCGCCAGCATTTACCAAATCCCCATGGTCGGCTCCGACGTCTGTGGCTTCGGCGGCAACACCACGGAAACCCTCTGCGCACGCTGGGCCTCTCTCGGAGCCTTCAATCCCTTCTTCCGCAACCACAACGGCGATACCTCCATCTCCCAGGAGTTCTACCGCTGGCCGCTTGTCGCCTCCTCGGCGCGCAAGTCAATTGACATCCGCTACCGCCTACTAGACTACATATATACTGCCATGCACCACCAATCCACCGATGGGACCCCACTCCTCAACCCCCTCTTCTTCAAATACCCCAAAGACACAAACACCTACCCAATCGACACCCAGTTCATCTACGGGAACGCGCTCCTAGTCTCCCCAGTCATCGAGGAGAACAGCACGAGTGTAGAAGTCTACCTGCCGAAGGACACTCTCTACGACTTTCACACTGGCAAGAAGATCAAAGGCGAGGGCAAGAACATAACACTTGCAAACATCCCCTTCGACGAGATCCCATTGCACATTATCGGTGGGAACATCCTGCCCTTCCGCTCCTCCAGTGCATACACCACTACCGAGCTCCGCACCCGGCCATTCACGATCGTAATCGCACTGGACGAGTACGGCGAGGCGGACGGAAGCTTGTACATTGATGATGGAGTCAGCATCCAGCAGGAGGCCGTCATTGACGTCATTATGGAGTACAAGAGAGGGAGGTTGAGCATTAAGGGGAAGTTTGGGTTTAAGGGTGGGAAGGACGGCGCTAGTGTTAAGATTGAGGCGGTGAAGGTGCTTGGTAAGAAGAGGAAGGATGAGAAGAGGGGTGGGGAAGAAGAGGAGGTTGCTGAGAAGAAAGTTGATGTGGAACTTGTTGGAGACGTCGAGATTGAAGTCTGATTATGGAGTGTAGGTATTAAGATGCGTTGGGGGCGGGGGGACGCATTGAGCAGGATGAAAATACACCTTCCAACTTTCCCTTTTTGTTGACATCACCACAATATCGGTGTTGGTGCTAACGATCGCCATGATAGCGATAAGACCCAATACGACACCTAACCCAACCTAATCCAACACATCCTAAACTCCCAACCCCCCGGCGCAGTATATAAACCTCCCCTGCCCAACAATTCCCTCTATTGACCCCTAATCGAACACCTAATATCTTGACACGAGCTTGTATAAAATATTTTTCCAGGTGCATATATGCGCACAGGATAGCGTGCGACAGCAATCACTATAGGTTAGGTAACCGGCATGGATATCTTTTTTCCACAGTGATAAGTATCACACAAGGCTAATGCGATGTTCGAATATACGTTAGTGTACACCCTTCTCACCTGGAATCTGTCTAAAACACCTGTTTGCAACTTGGTATGTATAATATCGCAGAAATAGGGGTTGTAACCATGGAATCTGGAGGCAATGTATGGGCCTGGGGCATTATTCTACACAAGTGTGATCTAGATCAACATGAGATATCACTCGAATATAGAGGAGGACCCGAGAGCGCACTGGCACAGTATTATAGCCTATCGTACTACCCAACCTCGTGTCGGGCTCGTGATTGATAGCTTAGTCAGGCTAGGCTAGGCTAGACAAGTCCTGGGGGTCGCCCTGTGCACAGCCAACCCCCCTCCACGCGACCAATACTCCCCAAATAAAATAGAATGTTAGGTATTTTTGCTACATACACTCCAGCCCCATCACTCTCCAGCACCACCATTCCCGCCGCCGCCGCCCGAAACAACCCCCCTCAAATCCTTCAAATCCGGCGGCAGGAACATCGCTGCAGCATCCGCGCTCCACCAGCTCTCGGGAGAGTAATACTCCATCCACAAATCCTCGTCGGCGATCTCCCGATTCTCCGCCAGGAACCTCCTCACATCGGCTAGACAGGTGTTCCTATCCCACAAACTATCCCCGGCTGTGATTTCAAACACGGCCATTCGTTGGAGCATGATCTGCGCCCAGAATGTTTTCTCCGTGACGCCTCGGGGTGAATCGTTTCTTAGGAGTTCGTCTTTTACGAGGAGTCTTGCGGCGGTGCCGAGGGAGGAGGAGGAGGAGGAGGCAGGTGCGGATGGGTTAGGAGATGGGGAAGGGGGGGTTTGGGGGGGGGGTTGAGAACGTATGACGGTCCACAGTGCTGAAAAATACCACCATATCATTCCCCCGTGAGAGCGTAGCATCAAGCTCGGGTCTTGCATGTCGGAGAGAGCCCAATGTTCGGCCAGCATAAGCTCCGTGTCACCCGCAGGCGCTTTCCCAATAGCTTTGTTGCGTACCTCTCTTGCCGCCGCCGCCTTGACATCCACGAGGGGAATAATGTTGGGTAGTGGTTTGACCCCCGGAGGGACGAACTCGGCCCGGGCTTGAATACTCTCCCATACCTTCTCTTTGTAATATTCCCGCCAAATATTCCCCTGCACAAGATCCGGGAATGCGAGGGCGAAAGCGTCGTACGAGAGACGAGTAATGTCGATATTTGCCCCCAAGCCCTCGATAGCCGCGTGGAATATTTGTATGTAAAAATAGCCTTTCGTCGCAGAGTAGGGCCCGACAGTGAGATCTCGGACCCTCTGACGGATGATGTGGCGATTGAGGGCTTCAAGGGCATCGGCGATCACTTTTCCGCGGCGGCATTTGGTGGTTTTGGTTCGCTTTAGGGTTAGGAAAGCGAAGATTTTGTAATGCCCGTTCGGGTCCGAGGAGATATGCGAAGAGAGAAAAAGAGGCGTTTGGCCGCTTGGACGGAAGTAGGTTGGTAGTGGTTTGAGGTCTGGGAGACGCCAGGATTCTTTGGCAGGTGGGGAGAACATGAGTTCACGGGAGTAGTAGGTTGCCCATAGGGACGAGCTCAATAAGTGGGTATTCACTTGTATGAAAGCCTCAAAATCGGTGTGCTCGGGGATTCGGGGAGGATTGCGGAGCTCCATGAACTTGAGTATGGATAGGTATATACTGTGGAGATAGAATGTAGTCATGGTTCTGCGCTTGGGATTAGCTCGGTGGTCTGTTGATATCAGGTTCGAGTCCTACCTGTGAACCGTGTTTCTAAATCTCTTTTCGGTCCCTTCAACATGAGCCCTCGCAGCATCTGTAGCCAACATCTTATCTAGTATTTGCAGAAAATCCTCTACGGCATCCCACAGACCCAAGCCGGATCCAAGACCCTTTATGAGCACGTAGAACCCGCCTCGTACATGGGCCCGATGGCCCCATACAGGCAAGCTCGCAGACTCCATCATCCCAAAGAATCTCTCCGGCGTGAAGCCAACATAAGGATCGTCCACATGCTCCGGGGCAGGTCTATGAACAGTCTGCGCAGGGCGTCCAGGCTCGGGAAGAACAACGGGGTTGACATTATTCCGTTTAACACCTGCTATCAGCGCATCCAACAGTTCGTCCACTCCTTTATCTTGATCAGCGCTGAAGCCAGCACTCATGACCGAAAACAGGCCTTTAGCAGCACCCATGGGGAGAAGAGTATCCATAGTCTCCTTAACATGCCGCTTAACAGCTGCTTCTTGAAAGTGCTGAGCTTCAGTTAACAGGTCCTGCTTCGAAAAGGCCACGAGGATAAAAACGACACCGACTCGCACCGATTCTGTCACTTGAGCTGTGAGTTCATCAATGGTGTCTTTATATCTTTCTGTATCTCGGATACATTCGCTGGTATTAACGAGGAAAAGTACTGAATGACCGGGAGTCGTGTAATGACGTATAAGAGGCCTTATTTTGCTACAACCTCCAATGTCCCAGAAGGTGATGGTATCCTTCCCCCGGGGCACATCCTCACCTGCGAAGTATTAGCAAATGGCATAGGAATTGAAGCGGTTCTCTCGTACAATTGAATCCGATGGTAGGAATAGTTACCACTTTCTCGCCCAATTTCATCCGGTAGAGAAGTGCGGTCTTCCCGGAGGCATCCAGGCCAGTAATCAGACATCTACCCGCTGGCCCTTGGGCACCGTACAGAGATCGGAGGTACGACGTTAACTTAGGCATGACGGCTAGACTAGCCCCTACCTTGCTACCGGTCCCATAGCGGTATATAAAGACAGTTGCAGATTTGCGAGCATCTGTCCTGATACTTTTAGTGAGTCACTTGATAGATTTGAACAGCTTTCAGTAAAGTTATCCCCAGTCTAAGTCAGGTTCAACTCTTTTTGAGCTGCGCCTCTGTTCGGGTTTAAGCTCTCCGAGCTACAGTGAGACCTTGAAACGTGTCGTTGTGCACCCAGAGCTTGGATTGAGCAGGCTTCATAGCATCTCTGGAAAGTCAAACACGCTTCAGCCGCACTTGGGTTAGGGTTATTTGTCGGGTTTGCTCAAATGATAAGGTGTTCGTGACGCATCTCAACGCGTCGCCCCCCTAACACGTCCCCTGTTATGTGATACAATGCCCCACCCCCTCTCGTAACCTAAGCTCGAAGGCGACAGATCTCTTATCAACACCATGTTGATTTCCGCAACCCCATGTAAGCTTTTAACGTCGAAGAGAAGGGTTAAATGGATTAGCCTCGTGTAAGGCACACTGTGCATCACGAAAGGATTATACAAGTACCCCTCTCCCGACACAAGTGCCGTAGAATCTCAAACAATTAAACCGCACAAGGTAGTGCAAAATTCCCTTCTCTGGAGAAGGGGCGCACAGCGAGAGCTGCCCCTCTGAAAGGCATAAAAAAAAATACCAGGCCTTACCATAGGAGGAAACCTGAACGACACGGCACGAGGTTCAACTCCAGAAGCACACAGGCACCAAGGGCATTATGAGAACGCTTCTGACCAGAACACTGGTATGCCAAAGGAGGATATTGGTGAGAGAGGTCTTGAAAATAAGAAATCCCGAAATCTGATGTTCCTTGTTTGGTTCAGGTGCTAGTACCCGACGGTGGTGATACAGAAGCACTCGCGCCTCTTTTGGCTTCCATCAGCTACGGTATTCTCCTCCAGCTTCTTCAAACTTCGAAAATGAAGGTATGTACCATATCCCGATCGCTATGATAAGCCGTGTTAATCTGCCAGGTTTTGGAGGCGAGAACTCAGGGCGGTGATTACCGCCTTCGTAAGGGGGGGGAAAGTCAGAGGTCTAGGACATCTCCGCAACCGCGTTGAAGCGAGGGTCGGAGGGCGGATATAAAACAGCTCCCTCATATCAACCATATTTTCATTCCCGCAATCTGCTTGTGATGCCTCGAGCTGTACGAGCACGCCACCCAGCCACACTATCCTGTGGAGGCTTGTAAATTTCTTAATATAGTCTCCAAGAATCTTGTCCTGGTCGCAATTTTCACAGCAGCTCCCTCTAAGGCAATCGACTTTCATATACCCGTAAATTCTTAATCCTAACGAAACATGTCTGTCGACCTGTGGGTAGGCCTGTCGTCATATGAATGGCCCCTTGGCTACAGGCAAACCACCAATCTTGTCGGAATTCATTAATTGTCAATATATTCTCTTGGGATTCTAAAGTTTGAACATGGCTTGAAGCACGCCGCTACCAACTAGACAACACTTTACTTGTAGTGTAATAACTACCGGTACTGGTACTGCATTTCGCAGCCCGATGAAAGCCTCATAGCCCACAAGGCAGACTTCCGCCTCCATGAGTTCTGGAAGCACCACCGAACACGATCAATGCAGGCACAGCCGATAAACTTGGCGGTCTTAGGAATTTCAGAGGATTTAGCCCAAGGTAACAATGATATCTTGGAAGTTGGAGCAAGGCAATACTCTGGCCATTTACAGAAGCCATAAAATCTCTTGAAATCCACTACCGATATCAGATTCTGGGCGGAAACCAGCCTGTCTGTCTGTCTACGATAGGTTTATCCCGACGGGTTAAGAGAATTTAGAAATACCGGCTGATCAGATCCAACACATCCAGTAGGCTAATCTTACCCTGCGCCAGGAAAACGCTAATCCTTCCCGGGGGCTTTTGTCTCTAAGCCCTAAGGCCGCAGGGCTCGCAGAGATAGTGGACCCCGAGACATTTTGAGGTATTTAGCAGGTCAGCTGGGCATGTTTTATTTGGGCACTATTACTGTGCTTTTGTGCTGTGCATTTTCGAATCGATTCCAGTTCAGCATACTTGTACCTGTGTTTGAGGGTTCAAATATACTTGGCGATTTTTAAAGTGGATGGAACGTGGGTTACCTAACTGGAGAACTTGGCTACGGCTCTTTCCTCAAAATTAGGCACCTGCGGAGGCATTGGTTATCTCATAACAGGATCATCTAAATTTCCTGTTTCTGAATGCTTAAAAAATGACCTGGGGTGTCATCCCAGAGGAGGAGCTGTGGTGCGAATGAGGAACATGCTCCGGTAGGTGGGCATTCCCTTCTCGTGTTCTAAGGTGTGCGCAACAGACAAAGATGAAATAGCTTGTACTTGTAGTATAAGAGAATGATGATCGTAGTTGCCTATAACTTCGTTCTCTGGTAAGAAAACTTATTCGGCAAAGACAGAAATAAATACAACAAAGCAAAATCAATTCCGAAACATATCCTGTTTGCCACAGGAATTCCTGGTTTTCATAACATTCTAACAATAAACAAAGGAAGGTAATGTGGAGGAGATTCGCTGCAATCTCCCGGAACAAAAAAGCATTTATACCGGTACTAGAGACTCCCGCTCTCCAGAACTTTTCACTAATATTAGAATGCCCAAGCATGTTCCCACATCACCTCCATAGCCTCCATATAGTCCATTAGACTCTCCCCCATCCGTGCCAGTTCCCCCTTCACCTATCTTCATGCATCAACACCCCCAAGCCTCTCGCATCCAAGCACTGCCATAAGTTCAGAGACCTCCAACAACTTTCTGCTGACAAAAACTTCCAAACATGAGCTTAGGTCCTCGAATAAAACAAACGAGTGTTTGAAAAACACACGCCAGCAGAGTATCGATGAAGGCCTATATCAAATTTTTAAATGCTGTTGCCGGACTATCTAAATTTATGTCACTATACCAGCGATCGGGCTACAGTACTTTAAGGCAGCAAGAGAACACACGGAAAGAATCAACCAAACTATAAGCACCAGAACCTCTCCACGCAGTACCTGCGCCGTAGTCCGGTTACTCCCATCCCCGGAACGAGCAAAGGGTTGTCTCATCTGGTCTTGAGGTAGCTGCCCAAAACGAGAATAGACTATTCCGAACCCATGGGGATTTCCTGTCAAAAATTTCTATTTAAGAGGCACACTGGTTCTTAGTGCTAGCGAGCACGATATTCTACATCGTCAGTCAAGCTACCTACTCCCGGTTTCTGCTATGCTCAGTCAATAGAAGCAGTAGCTTCACTGATTCACTGATTTTGCAGCCGTATATAGGAGAGTGTAGTCATTATGCAAGGTACCAAAGCTGTGAATATCCTAAGGATAGATTGCATAGGAAATACATGCATAATATAAGAGTACAGTACAGTCTTGGAACAAGTAGTCCAGCTTCTGCTGACTGTAATTCCTCTGCAGAGGCAAAAGTCAGAACCCCTAAGTCGGGCAGGGTAAGTCCGAAGCTGGAGTAGCAATTGGCCTGACTAGTATTGAAAGCATACAAAAACTACTTAACCACGACATACCCGGAGGTTATATCTGCTCTAATGGACTAGCCTCTCAAGAACTTATTCGGTAAAGCTATCAGCACCATGATATTCAGGTTACCTCCGATCATCCCACACAGATTTACTTTTTTTCCCCACCAACTTACTAATCTTTAAGCTAGAGGCGTAGTCGTAAACTTGGCCTCCATCTCCCTACCGGCGTAGGGTGTCCTTGATAACCATCATACTCGATAAGAACAAACACAAAAGAAACAATATCTTTAGTACTACGCCTTGAAGCCAACTACGACATACCACCTACAACAGCAAACTCCCCCAATAACCTCTTAATACTTAAATCAAAATGATAGCATTCGCAAGAGCATTCATTCTTAACAACCCAATTTACCTTCCAGTTACATGTATAAACTCTCCCAATCCTACTTCCGAAATCACTTTTCTGCGCGGGGTAAGTAGGATACCAGTATTCAGAGAGACTACATGCCCTCCATAAACTCTTCCATGCCCTCCCCCTCGCCACCCTCCCTATACACCTCAAGTTCCCACGGTAGTCGCCAGGCCTTTCACCATATATAAAGAATTCAAAGTTCTTCCCCCACAGTCCTCCACATGAAGGTCCGGAGACTCCCTTCGCACCTACATGTACACATGCATTTCTACCCCCAGCGACAGTCCCCCCTCCATACCATCGGTACTTCATTCTCGAGCCCTGGACATACCTTAAGCAGTGAATATTTGGAATTTTTTTCCAAGAGTGCAGGTTTTCGGAGAAGGTAGACTTCCTTTACGGGGGGGCACCTTGGTCGGGCAATATATGATCCCCTACGGCACCGCACCCCATATCGAGTATTTAAAGCTTGGATGATGAGACTGCGCTGGAATAGGCCCAGTGAGTTCCCCTAAAGATCATTCCGTGCTTCATCCTAACAAACGTGTTCGAGATTAGCCAGCCAGGTACCGTAGTATCTATAAAATTATTCTCTACGCAATGAAAGAGTGAGCACGCAAGAGCAGTTCCCAGCTATTTTTCCAATACAAACCAGATTCACACCCAGACATCTACGATAGAAAAGAAAAAAAAAGACAAAACAATGGAGATACGGCGAATCGAACGCCGGACCACCTCTATGCTAAAGAGGTATTATACCACTAAACCATATCCCCATGGCATTCTCAAACAAGAGTGCATGCAGAAACAAATTTCTCTCGGCTTGGGCAAATAATTGAGAGCGGTGTCCTGCAGATTAAACCAGGAGACCGGCCCACGAGCAAATACCGTAGAAATCGAAGAGAAGGCAAATATACTCCTCCCAGTAAGTCACCGTGTATAATGTCCCTTTCGCCCTGTCTCAACTTAGGGCTGTATTTGCAGTGTCTCCCTCTCCATTTAGCCGGACGTAGAGGAATTTCAAGGTCCAGACTCATTTACCTTCTAGTTGCTCGAGTATCTACGGTATACCAAATCAGTAACTTGGAAATGGGCGAGCTTAGCGGCAAACCCCATTCCATACAGTGGATAAAAATGTGCCAAGTAACCACTAGGTTAGATCGTCCTAAAGTCGTAACTCAACAGCCTCGTCATGAGTGGTCACTCGTAAATGTGCTTCACCAAAGTTGTTGGAGATAAAGTGTGCAAAGGTGAGGGACCGAAGGGACCTGCAGGATACGATAACTATAGGGACGGATGAAGCGGTGGTAGGAGAGGATCAATATCCTGTGTCCGTGGCACTTATACCCATGGGAGATATCCGTTTACAGTTCTAATGATATGAGTCTCACTACTCCCCGCGGGGGCGTACTCCCGTCAAATCGAAGCAATATTCCCAACAGAGGCTCAGCAAACCTCGTCAACAGTTCTGCGTTGGCACGACTTCAGCGAAATATTCTACGTTGAATTGAGGTCAGCGTATCGGGGGCATTCTCTATCCTAGAAGGTGGAGGGAAGTAGACGCACAGACGAAAGGACCTCCAGATGTTTTGGCAGATTTTGTTTCATGGATTATGATAGAACCGCGGTTCTATTTCCATAACTAGCTCCGTCAAGTCTGTATTTGCGGACAGGGACGCTATCATTATTCAAAGTCCGGCTGTCGACACAGCAGCTCAGGTTTGCATACCGGTATTAGGATAAACACCGAGATAGAGAGGTCCAAAGACGGTGTCCAGTAATCTCAGTGAAAACTGGAACGTCGATTTTGCATCACATGAATTCCCACCGTCTTCAATTACTCACACCAGGCTCTGACTACCGGTATGAGCAAGCAAAGCCAATGTCTCTCCATGCACTTGGTAAAAAAAATAGAGGAATTGCATCATATGAAAAAGGAATTACACAATTCCAACAGCTGGTAAGTTAAATGTTAGGAGGCCCTAGAATCAAAGTAAACATGCTCCAGGAAATGCGATCGGAGCAATTGAGTTGGTGGTAGGTTGCCGTATGGGGGTAGTAGTCGGGCCGGGGGGGGGGGTTGCGGATGGTTAGGTGGGCACCCCCAGTGCCAATGGAGCAACTCACCTATATCAATCCAGCGGGGAGAGTATGGCGAGAGAGTATGCTTGGGGTTTGACCAGATTCCGGAGCTGCCCTTAGAGATTCAGGGTCATATGGGAAGGGATATCTTATGAGTCAGGGCTTCACGTCAGAGCGGTTTGTGACGCAAAACGCTTCTCTGAGGGTTCAGATACGGTACCGGTAGTGGAGGCATTACCTCCAAGCTAAATTTAGGAAAAGAGTACCAATGTTAATAGCTTCTTCCTCTCGCGCTCTTCAACTCTTCAGTGCTCAACTATAATAACCCTAACCCTAACTATACCCAGTTAATGGTCAAGGGAATCGAGGTTCTCTCTGGATTGGTCAAGAGTGCGGTTCTGTGCTGCGCTATTATTCCCCACTGTTAGGCTCAATTGTTAGCGAGAACGAATCAATTTAGCCTCGTAGGCGGAGCCAATAAGGGGAAAATGCGAAAGCACAACCAATCCTGCATCCAAAGCTCAGATCGAGGGAGAACTAATTTACCAACAAGGCTCTCCCAATCTCCTGGGGAGGAGAGGTCTGCACGGCCTCCCTCAAGGCCGTTCACTTTATTTCACTTTCCTACTGTGATCCCTCCATCATATTCACAGCAAGAGCCGGTTTCTTGGCAGGATGGATCATCCACCCTCCTCTACTCGAGTACTAAAATTCTTCTTCACAACACAGGAAACACGAAATGTGATCAAGTATCTCCTAGACCAACAAGGCACTGAATATTTCGTGCTGGCTCTGTTTGGGACATAGGTGACCGGGGAAGGTTTGTGCCTCCTGCCTCAGTATTCCCAGTGGACGTCTGAAGTTTACAAATCTGCGAAAATTTGGTTAGCAAAGAGTTAATTGTCAACCACTGCCTCAAACATTGATGGGGCAGTGGAAATTTACAATGCCCCGCTGGTACAAAGATGGTGAAAATAGAGTGCTATGATAGGACAATTGCCAGAAGATAGATAACGAGCCTCATCTTCTTGGCAGTGAGGGATAAGGTGAGTGGTGGGTGAGTCATTTAGCCCCACACCCCCGCCGTCACCAAGAATGACCACACCTCAAAAGTACCATGCTGCGAAACTCGCCCAGCACTCGAACAATTCGACGGAATCGACTATATAATACCTATCATACACCAAAATCCGATCTAATCAAACCGGCCCCGCACTCAGCGCACTCTGCCATAACCATAATTCGCCATGACGCTCCTACTCGACCTCCCAAATGAGCTCCTTTTCCACATAACTCGTTACCTAACGCACAGTGAGATCTTCCACTTCCTCCGCGCGAACCGACGCCTAGCACAACTGCTCCGAACCGCGCAATTCGACTGCCTCCGCCATTTCCGCTCGTTAGCCTACGCGCGGAAAGCGCTCTTCCACGCGGCGGCGCGCGAAGACACCACCACAGTAGCCGAACTCGTGCGCATCGGTGCTCACTACTTTGCCAGGGGTAGGGCACCGTTCCTAAACTACGCGATTGGGACAGTGTGCAGCGCGGAGGCCATAAAAGTGTTCCTGCGGTGCGGGGTTGAGGCGGACAGTACCGACCTCCGGGGCCGTACCCCACTCGCGATCGCAGCGAGGGCAGGGCGTGTAGATGTTGTTGAGATCCTGCTGAAAGAGGAGGGGGTTAGGGTTAATATGCGATGCCGAAAGGGGAAAACACCGTTCATGTTCGCAGCCCTGGCCGGACGTGTGGATGTCATGCGGCTGCTTCTCGAGGATGGAAGGGTGGATGTTAGCGCGCCTGATCCGACGCCGTTCGTGAACCCCGGGGCTCACTCCACGTTACTCCACCGCGTCGTTGCCCAGGGCTTGTACAACGTTACCGAACTTCTCCTCCTGAGCCCCAAGATCGACCATGAGACCGAGTTGCTGGGGAGCAGTTCCAGCACGGTTCTGTATAAAGCCGTCGAGATGGGGCATCGAAGGCTGATAAAGCTCCTCCTGGATGACGGGCGCTCGGATCCAAATTTCTTGAGTAGTGGCCAGGCCCCACTTCACTGCGCTGTCCGAGAAGGCCGCCTAGAAGCTATGCTCTTGCTGCTCGCTGACCCGCGTATCGACATCTCCATAGCGTCCTCCCTAGGAGCCACCCCGATGCACATCGCCGCGAGGATGGGGCAGAGGCCGAACATTCTGAAGGCACTGCTTCAGGATGGGAGGGCGGATGTTAACGCTAGGAATCCCCGGGGGGAAACATCGTTGTTTGTAGCGGTCACCACAAGGGCGCGAGCTTGTGTTAAGCTTTTACTAGCGGTGGAAGGGATCGATCTTTTTACTGCTAATAATAATGGGTTGACATTAATGGCGGCCGCACGGACAACACCCTCACCTGTGGATGGGGCCATAGTTACCATGCTAAAGGAATCTATCGACAAGAAGAATGAGAGTATGAAGGCGGAGGCTCGGTTGCTAGAATTACAGGAGGAATTGGAGAAACAGAGGGTGGATAAGCCTGAGCCTCAGGCAGGGGATTTACAGACCGGCGCGGCATCCAGCAAGGTGCAAGTCCAAGTCCAAGAGGTTGGAAGCAATATTAGAAGGAAGCAGATGAGTAAATTCAGGCTTCGGTTTACGTGGCTCACGAGGCTGTTTGCGCGGAGACGGAAAATGAATACCGGTACATGAACGGGTTACTGGAGGAAGTGTCATGTCAAAAGCATTAGATATTGGGGTTTTGATCGGTTTTTTGGAATGTAGTTTTAGTCATTTGCCGCATTCAGAAAGTACGATACTGTCGATGCTGACCTAGAACCGCACTCCCGAGCTATCTGTGACCAAAGCGTTCAAACACCGTGTCCAACCTTGAGCAAAGCAACAAAACAAGCTAATCAACCACACACCGGTTCCGGGCATATCCGCCCCAATCTCTTGGGTAGCCTCAGTCCCTTCACAAGAAGGAACCGACCGTTCTATGATACTGTAGCAGAATCCTTCTCTCATTCTAGAGATTTCTTTGCCCAAACTAGCCTAAAGATGTAATGATACCCTAGGACCCGTGGCTTCGAAGCCTACCAAAGCTCGAATTTTGACCCCTGAGCGGAGATTCCGAGCAAGATACCGTATTGTGGGTTCAATGACCCAGCTGACATGGCACACCACCACGGAGAAACAGAACTTCTGAAATGGTTGTACTTGTACCGTGACAAATGCACCTTACTTCCGGTTTGTTATAGGGAGTTACAGTAGTACCGGTGTGGGGTGTTTCGTTGCACTTCCTCTAGTTGGATGGTGTGTTCGACCGAGCCGTATCCACCCGTGTGCTGTGTGGTTGTGGTGCACTGCTATACTCTGCAATAACTCGATGGAGAAGTAAGCTGAAGGCCAGATGCCTGCCTGCGTAGACAAGAGATAGGTAGAATGACAATAACAGATATCGATAGAAATAAAATAGAGACGTAGTACCGCAAGAACTCGAATAATTGGACGTCACACAAAGCGGTTAACTTAAGGTGTGTATTGCGAAGTGGTCTTATGTCTCAGTTAATATGGGTTTCATTATTTCTTGGCAGCTAATCATGCAGAGTT
>Ga0307509_10004150_pt1 | contig 21160 bp, 32 predicted proteins | sample 10_EM_MG_FD_202245 | JGI IMG/M metagenome (GOLD analysis project Ga0307509, IMG submission 202245) | Populus trichocarpa ectomycorrhiza microbial communities from riparian zone in the Pacific Northwest, United States - 10_EM | ecosystem: Host-associated > Plants > Roots > Unclassified | place... | reverse complement strand
ATTAAAGCTATGATAGTGTTTGTATCTGTAGTTACCTGTGGAAACTGCGAGGTGACGGTGCGGGTCTCGTCACCGGCAACAAACGATACGCGCGAGCCACGTCGTGCACATTCGCCCATCAAATCTTTCTTGCACGACTGGCAGCACACTTTTCCGAAAACCTTGGGATCGCTCGTCGAAAATTCTCAGTCGCAGCCATCTCGGACCTATCTCATTCATCAGCTTGTGCTGAACGCCCCTCCGATTCCTTGCAATCATGTCGGTCATGCTCACGAAGTTCGAGTCCAAGAGCAATCGTGTCAAGGGTATGCGCTCGTGATAACCTACCCTCATTTTTCCTCCGTTCAAACCTCGTACAGGGCTCGCCTTTCACCCGACGCAACCACTCCTCGCCGCATCTCTTCACAACGGTAGCGTCCAGTTATGGAATTACAGAATGGGGGTCCTGGTGGACCGGTTTGATGAGCATGATGGTACGGGTTTCCTCGAACGCGTTATTCACGAACCTCAGGGATTCTCTAGGTCCTGTCCGAGCCGTTGCTTTCCATCCAAGTCGGCAGTTGTTGTGCACCGGTGGAGATGACTACAAGATCAAGGTCTGGGGTGAGGTTCCTGCCATTCGTTCGCCGAGTTCAACAGCTGAACCTCCGTAAGATATCCGACCACAAAACCGGAGGTGTCTTTTTACTCTGCATGGACACCTGGATTACATCCGTACCGTCCAGTTCCACCATGAAATGCCGTGGATTGTATGCGCTTACTTTCATGTCCATGGCATTCGCTCATAACGGACTACACCCTATAGATCTCAACTTCCGACGACCAAACCATTAGAATTTGGAACAGCACATCTAGGAACTGCATAGCCATCCTCACCGGCCATTCGCACTACGTCATGTCTGCTCAGTTTCACCCCAAGGAAGATCTGGTCGTTTCCGCCTCAATGGATCAGACCGTCAGGGTTTGGGACATTTCAGGTCTTCGAAAAAGCACTCCGAACACGGCACCCGGAACCTTTGATACTTTCGACAACTTCTCGACCGTGAAGTACGTGCTGGAGGGTCACGACCGTGGAGTCAACTATGCGATGTTCCACCCCACGTTACCTCTCATCGTTTCGGCTGCGGATGACAGGCAGATCAAAATTTGGAGGATGAGTGAGACCAAGGCTTGGGAAGTCGACTCTTGTCGAGGACACTTCAACAACGTCTCTGCCGCTTTGTTCCACCCCAAACACGAACTTATCGTTTCCTGTGGGGAAGACAAAACGATTAGGGTCTGGGATCTTGCCAAACGCACGGCTGTTCAAACCTTTCGGAGGGAGCACGATCGATTCTGGGCACTGGCGGCTCACCCAGAGCTGAACTTATTCGCCGCCGGTAAGTCTCCGCCTACGTCAGAACGGTGAACCGTTACTGAACCCGACACTAGGTCACGACAGTGGTCTTATCGTTTTCAAGCTTGAACGTGAGCGACCCGCGCTTGCAGTCCACGGGGACCAGGTTTACTATGTTCGCGATAAATACGTGCGGGCTTACGATATTGGGTCCGGTTCCGACATCGGTCTCCTCAGCGTTCGGAAATTTGGAAGCCCATACATCCCTCCTCGTACATTGAGCTTCAACCCTGCTGAACGTGCCGTTCTTTTGACGATATCATCTGATAATGGATTATACGAACTCACGGGCCTCCCCAAGGAGGCGATCGGGGAGGTGAAAGACTCGTCCAGCGAGGGCAAGAGGGGCAGCGGTCAGAGTGCCATCTTCGTCGCTCGTAATAGGTTTGCCATTTTAAATAAGGCGACCCAGGTCAGCTCCCTTCCTTCATTCCCAGGGGAACCCAGCCGACCTTTTTCTAGTTGATTGAGGTACGCGACCTCTCCAATTCGGTGATCAAGACCATCAAGGCTCCAGTTCAAACGAATGAGATCTTCTACGGTGGGACCGCCAGTCTGATCCTCAGCTCCACAGCCTCGGTCGTTCTGTACGATATTCAGCAACAAAAGACCTTGGCTGAGATTGCCACCCCACCCGTGAAGTACGCCGTCTGGAGTGCAGACGGTTCCCTTGTCGCGTTGCTCAGCAAACATAGTACGTCTTGCGGTCTTACATTCAACTTCCGAGATCGAGCTTTTCTTCAGCCATCTCGATCGCGAGCAAGAACTTCTCTCAGCACACGCTGATTCACGAGACCATCCGTATCAAGTCAGGTGCATGGGATGATTCCGGGGTCTTCGTTTACTCCACCCTGAACCACGTCAAGTACACGCTACCCCAAGGGTATGTAGTTACTGTGAGATCAACGCCTGCGTTGCTGAAGTATTGGTTCACAGCGATCACGGCGTGATTTGCACTCTCGATAACCCGGTTTACCTCACTCGTGTCAAGGGAAAGATCGTACATTGTCTCGACCGCTCAGCTCGTCCACGGACGATCACCATCGACCCAACGGAGTTCCGCTTCAAACTAGCCCTGATGCGAAACAATTACGAGGAGATTCTTTACATTATCAGGACCTCCAACCTCCTAGGCCAGAGCATCATCGCATATTTACAACAAAAGGGGTATCCGGAGGTTCGTGGTTAACCTCTCGGAGCCCTCAGTTGGCCTCACACCCAGTAATAGATCGCGCTCCATTTCGTCCAAGACAAGAGCACCAGGTTCGACCTCGCCATCGAGTGCGGCAACCTTGATGTTGCTCTCGAGACTGCCCGGGTCATCGACAGATCCGACTGCTGGGAGCGTCTCGCTCAAGCCGCTCTCAAACAAGGAAACCACAAAGTAACTTCCCCCTTGCTGTCGTATAACACTTCTGATTTGAATGTACAGATTGTAGAGAAGGCGTACCAGCAGACAAAGAACTTCGACCGGCTTTCGTTTTTGTACCTGGCCACCGGGAGCATGGAGAAACTGACAAAGATGCAGAAAATCGCGGAAGCCAGGGGTGACCCAATGTCCCGTTTCCACAACGCTCTCTTTACGAATGATATTCCCGCCCGGATAGCCGTCCTGAGGGATGTTGGACTTTGTGGGTACATTCCCCAGCTCTCCATTGGCTAATTTCTAACCCACCACTGTAGATCCCCTCGCATATCTCACCGCCAAAACCAGTGGGCTGGATGGGCTTGCTTTGGAAATTCTCGAAGTTGCCGGACTATCTGAGGCCGATGTCGATGACGTCCCATCGTTCGGCGCTTCATCTCTTAAACCTCCGGCAGTCGTGAACAAGACCACAGATCTCAACTGGCCGGCTATCAACGTCGGGGAAAACTACTTCGAAAATGCCCTCGCCAACGGCGCCCTGGAAGGCGGTGAACCATACGTCAACGGGATTGATGGCGCAGCTGCTGGTAGTTCCGCCCTCGACGACTGGGCGAAGGACGAAGAGGTGCAAGAAGATATCCCACCTGAGGAGGGTGGTTGGGACCTTGACGCTGATGCAGAGGAGGGAGAGGAAGAAGAGCCAGAACCAGAACCCGAAGAGGAGCTGGGGGCTGGTGCCACTCCTGGCGTCAGCGAGACAGCACTATGGGTGCGGAACTCTCCATTTGCAGGGGATCATGTCGCTGCGGGATCTTTCGAGACGGCCGTACAAGTAAGCACGGATGCTTCTCCCTCGCAGCGGGCCTCGCTCACTTCTCGCGTGAACAGTTATTGAACCGGCAGTTCGGTGTAACCAACTTCCCCGCGTTAAAGCCTCTGTTCCTAGCGGTGTACCGGTCTTCTCATACCTACCTATCCCCTATCGCCTCCCTACCACCATTACAGCTGCATCTCCGACGCAATCCGGAAGATTCCTCCCCAAGTCGCTTCCTGCCTGTTTCCGCCCGTACTATACAGTCAATTCGGACGGATCTATCAGAGGGCTTCCGCCTCGTGTCAGGGAACAAGCTGCCGGAAGCGAAGGCGGTCGTCCGAGCTGTGCTCCAAGCCCTTCTGTTGGTCTCTGTCTCTTCCGATTCTGAGGGAAAGGAGGTGAGTGGGATCATCGTCTGATTTCGGGCAATTGATAATCTGTGATAGTGGCGAGACACCGTCACCTTGGCTCGGGAGTACATCCTCGGCATCTCTATTGAACTCGAGCGGCGTAGAGTGGTGGAACAAGATCCCGAGAGTGTGAAACGCAACCTGGAACTCGCCGCTTACTTCACACATTGTCGCATGCAGCCACCTCACATGCAAATTGCGCTGAGGAGTGCTATGGGAACCTTCAGCAAGGCTAACAATCACGCATCAGCCGCCAAATTTGCCAGGAGACTTATCGAGCTGAATCCTGATCCCAAGATCGTCGCACAGGTAAACCGACTGTCTGCTGGTTTGTGTTCGTGTTACTGACTCGGTTTACTCAGGCTAGACAACGTGTGGCCGCTGGGGACCGCAACCCAAGGAACACCGTTGAAATCGACTACGACGAATTTACCGACTTCGAGATCTGTGGAGCGTCCTTCACGCCGATATACAAGGGTTCGGAATCCGTCCGTTGCCCATATACCGATGCCGCATACCTCCCAGAGTACAAGGGTCATCTCGACCCGTTGACTGAACTGACAGAGATCGGTCTCGGTTCTTCGGGATTGCCTGCGCCTTAGACAATTTGTCCTGATTCCAACATCGCGGGTCGCTTCTTTGTCACTCGATTATACTACAATGAATTCTCTTCGGGCGATTACGCGTACAGTGTCCAATTGCAAAACAGTTCGACAGCTAGAGATATCCAGCAGGGAGGAATCACAACCGTTGTTCGTCGGGTACTCCCAGAGTAGCGAGCGCAGACCTGATGCTGTTGATGAAATCGAGCAGCATTGCCCGAGTTTGTTCTTTTGGCGTGTCAGTAGGCGTAACACGGGACGAGGCGACGGGGAGGGGCTGTCTGCACGATATAACGCGTACCAGCACAAGATCTTGGGGGTAGTGAAGACCTGCCTTGTGCTTTTTCTGTTTCTATGATGAAGTTGATCTCCTTCTCGAGTAACTCGGCGGTCTTATCGTGTTCGCGGGCGGGACAGACAGACGCCCAAGCCTGGGTTTCGAGAACTACGTCGAGTAAAGCCTTGGCTATCTCTAGTGGGGCGGGACTGGTCAGATTGTGTGGCGAACAACGCTAGCCACTCCCCACTTTGCTGGAACTCGGCATCTCGTGAGCCTTCTGCCTCGAATGGCTGAACTATGGCGGCTTGGTGGTCGAATGGTTGGGGTTTCTCTGCGGCGATGTCGGTGGCATTTCGTTTTCCTGGCATGGTCGGTTTTGGGTGTTTGAAGGAAAGGTGTCAGATAACCACGTGGGTTTGTTTGGCATCAGCTTTGGAAACAAACAAATCGGAACCGCAACCACAATCAAGGCCCTCGTGAATGGTTGAAACGTTGATCGCTCGCATGGTACGCCCAACGTTCATACATCAAGGGTTATCTCACCGTGAGTTCTCTTTGAGTCGCGAGCGGATCTCACACTTTGGTCGAATTCTGCACAAGGCACAGGTCACCACCGCCCTATCCTCCTAAGCACACTGCGGAATGTTGGACCTAGTAGGGCCCGCGTATCTCCTGAAAACGAACGGCTGACCCTCGTCGCCGAGCTTGGTCGTACACACAGCTCGTGTGCCCCCCTGACGACATTTGGACACACTCCACCTGGGCCGGCTAGCGTTATCTGTTCTAATCCGGGATGTTTCACACGCGTTCGCCAGGGTACTGTGTTGGATCTTTGGCTCGCGATGCGTTGGGGCCGACCTAATAATACCCGATTAGCAATAACCGAGGTAGGCCGTTTGTTGTTTCAGTTCTCATTCCACGTTCCTCGCGAATGAACCAGCCGGCCGCTACCGGAGTTTTGTGGCGACCAACAAGTGCTACTGCGTGAAAACCTACCGAAGCCCTTTCCTCGGGGCCGCATCCTAATTTCCGATCCTCCCGCAGTTTCCCACACACACTTTTGCGGGATCGGGTTGTTCATTTGTACAATCTAGGGGTCCAGAGACAGCGCCGAACCATGGACGGTTCCCAGCGTCTGCAACACTTGAATCGCGCGCGATCCCACGATTATAAGGGTGTGACGTACCCTTGTTCAATCGCCAGTGCCTGGGAATGGCGACCTGAATGCCACTGCCTTCATGTACGGCGGATGCTCTGTTCCCGTCATTGGGTGCCTAGGCGTGTATGTTGTGTCACTGATTCATCTACCCAGTGTCATAACCGATCCGCGTTCGGAACCGGGGTTCTACTCGGGGCTCGAGTGAGTCCAATTGGGGATCAAAGTGCGCTCCTGCGAAAGGGTCAACTGGGAGGAGGAGGATCTTCGCGGCCGCATATGCGATTGATTTCCGAGGTTATTGCGTTCTCTTTCTCTCTATTGATCTAGGACGGCGGGTTTCACCCGATTGGCGACTCTACCGGGAGTGCCTTTGCCTTTCGGTTAACCTCATGGTGGCCGGTATCTATCGCCACTGGTAGCCATTGGAGCTTGAAGTCCGAGACACCACGGGGAAGTTAAACCCGGTCGCCGTGTTGGAAACCGGAAGACATGCTCAGAGTACGGTCGGTGTCTTGTTGACCCTAGCCACAGCAGGTCTCAAGTTCGGACCCGCCTAAGTGAGCCAAACTGAAATTCTCTCCTTCTCGCTCTTCTGTAACTTTTCTCCTAGACTTCGGCTTCAATAAGTTATGTCGACTTTTCCAAGTTGATCCGGTGTTTACAGTGGGGAACCTGATCTCGTCTGGTCGGTGGACAGACAAGTTGGCGGTCTGTTTGCTGATGGTGCCCTACCAAAACTGTTTACAAAACGTGTAACTGCGCGAAATCTTTGTGCGTGGATCTTAAAATTGATTATAAAGTTGAAGGTGGGGGGATCGTCGCGCGGAGAGCGGGAGTGAAGAATGTCCAGTCTCCAACGCGTAAAGCTCCGACGGTCCTCCGCCGTCCATTTGAGGGGTAGGGTTTTCAAATAAACCGCCTTTGTGCTTTAACACGAGTTCGACTGTATTGCTGAAACTTGTGGAGTTAGAACGTTGGTTGTCCCTGTCCGTGGTCGAAGTCTTTGGACGGCCGCCTCGTACGAGGATTCCAAGTACGCGGAAAATATTGCAGGCGCTCCAACCAGCGTCTAAGGATAATCTCTTTTAGTTTGTGGCTTCGGAAATGTGCCGTGGCCCGGTTGGCACGACAGCGTGATGGTGGGGGTTGGAAAATCCTTGGTTTTTTTGAATTACGGGGATTAAGGAACTTGATCGTTTTTGGCAACTACGAGCCGTGGTTTGGTTGTTTCCTACTGCCTCCGGTTTACTGAGCTCAGGCATCGCGGGCGTCGGGATTCCCGTCCGATCGGTGAGTGAACGTGGGAAAGCTCAGATGATGAAGGATCTTCCGCTTTGAACCTTCCGGCATTAATTGTGTTCAAAATGTTCGCATTATCCCCCGTCCCCGCCATCCGCCAAGGTCTCCTGAGTCTTAGCCCTGGTACCGAACCTTCGCAATGAAAGCTCCGACCGGGTTTGTCCGCGTCATCTGCGTCTCGAGCATGCGCAGTTTCCGAATACCTCGCAATTTGCGGTTTGTGTGCGGCGACAACAGAGGATTCGCAAATTAAGTGCCGAGGCACACCGAACCCCTCGGCCCTCAATCGTCTACAAACTCGAGTATACTCGGGCGGAGCATCAGTTGCGCCTCAGTGGATTCCTCCGTGAAATCACGGCCACAAGATGAACCACCTCGGCGCGGTGTTCTCGTGGCGGCCGTTAACGTTTGGTGACGGGTGCTCTGATCTCCTTCGGTTCCGGTTCATTCATCGTTAACCCAATTCACAGTGATCTGACCCAAATTCCTCGTTCCCTATCTGGAATATGAGATTATACGGATTACAGACTTCTGTGATGAACGCGTGCCCTCCAACATTTCCAACTCGGAACCGCTGGGAATTATAAAGTACACCTGGCCCCACCTGCATGCCACCTCGTTCCTCGCGAGAGGCCCTCAAATAGCCTGCTCTCGCTATTCCGAACTCTATCCCCCCTCCCTCCCTTTCTCTCCCTCTCCCCCCACCCATGCATCCCGCTGGACTGTCAGTGTTTGTCCGGGATGTCCTCACCACAGGACTATTCTGGCAGATCTGCGTCCTCGTTATTCTATTGCTGCTCCTGTGCGAGTATGCCGTCCGCTGGTGGACCGCCAATAAGGGCGACATGCCGACACCCTTGAACAGCCTATCTATTTCTACCATCGTTCCTTTCGTTCGCAATCGTTACGACTTTTTAAACTGGGGATTCCAGAACACTGGGGAAACCGTATTCCGGTTTCGCCTGTTAAATGTACGTCACGCCGTCTGCACATTGATTACGTCGCTTACACGTTTTTCATAGAAACCAGTGGTGGCAGTCTCCGGTGAAAACGGCAGATCAACGTTTTTGACGGCCAAGGGTTTCGACATCCAGCCTGGCTTCAAAGATCTGCTCGGCGGTGTACGCCTTTTTAGTCCATCCGTCGCAGCAGTCTCACTGATCACCGCTACGCCACAGATCCCTATGATCAGGGGGGTGACTTCAGACCTTCACGGAAAGACTATTGCCCATATTTATCGACGGCTGGCCATGGTACAGACACAAGCGAGCCTTTCAAACCGTGTGTGAGATTCACTATTCCGCCAGAACCATCACTAACCCTCGTTCATTAATAGTGATTCCACAACTTTTGGCAGACTGCTGTAACACCATGGAGGCCTGGGGAAAACGTGGCCGGCTCGATCCGTTCCCGAGTATCTATCATGTTCGTATTTCCGTCTTGTGATCTGTTCCCGATGCAGCGGCGCTTACACACCCCTTCAGCTTATTTTCCAACTCACCGTTCGATCCTTGACCGGGACAGAGATTGCGGATGACCCTGCAATTGTTGCTCGGCTGAAGCACCTGTACGACGAGGTCGACGAAGGTAACACTCCTGCGGCTATCTTATTGCCCTGGTGGCCTGGTCGGGGGGCGATCAGGAAACTACTGGCTACGAAGAGGATCTACGATATCATTACTAAAGCCCTGCACACGCGACTGAAGAGTGGCAAGCCACGAGACGATACACTGCAAATGTTGTTGGATAGCGGAGATGACCACATCGCGGTGGTGGGATTCACTATGGGATTGATCATCGCGGGTGCGCGTTCGACCGGTACAACAGGTGAGCGGCTCGTTTGAGGAGCTACTTCATCGCCTGACCCCCTGTTTCTATTCAGCGGCCTGGTTGTTGACGTTCCTCGGCGCGCACCCCGAGTGGAAGGCAAAGGCCCACGCGGAGATCGGGGCGCTCATGTTCGCCCACTCATTAACACCTTACAAGGCTGGCGCTCCCCTCTCCGATCTCTCGGCCGCACTCGCCCAAATCCCGTTGGACGCATGGGAGGGTTCGACGCCTGTCCTTGATGCCCTGATACACGAGACAACCAGGCTGGCGCAGCCTCACACCGCAATGCGAAAGAACATGGGGCCGGACGTATACATTGACGGGAAACTCGTCCCTTCTGGGCATTACGTCGTCTATCCGTTCAGCGACGTCCACCTGGACGAGGAGTTATATCCCGATCCGTGGAAATTCGATCCGAGTCGTCCCCGTCCTGACGCGCGGTTCGCCCATGTTGGCTGGGGAGGAGGTACGGCCCTCTTAGCGTTTTCTCTCCCAACTCGTCACCTAATGCTCTTGCACCTTTTTTTAGGTAAGACCGTCTGCCTCGGCCAACGGCTGGCAAAGCTTGAGATGAAGCTGCTTTCCGCAATGTTCCTTCTTGGAATGGACTTTTCCGTTGTTGATAAAGGAGACAGGGTCTTGGAAACATTACCAAGACCAAACTGGAACGATATTCTCGGTTGCAAACCCCCTAAAGATTCGTGTTTCATTCAGTATCAGGTAAATTATTGAACGACTGTAATGCATCGGTGGACTCTTTTTTTTTTTCTTTTTTTTCTTCTTCTCTCATTCCTCTCCGCTTTCTATTTCATTCCTCTCTCTTGCTCCGGGTAATTATGGTTTCTGTACGCATCTGGGGTCGTCATTATTGTACTGTAGGATATTCACTGATAGTAGGGTTGCTGTATCGTACTATACCAAGGACACTCGGACTGGTAATTTTAACTTTTAGATGAACGTCAGTTTGTCTTCTGCTCGCTTTCGGCTAGTTCTTCCATTCCCCAACGCTTTGTATTCTTCACGCTCTGCCACCCTCTTCGATTCGATCCAAGCCTGCTTCTCTCTGAGTTCCCGCCGCAGTAGGCGAGCCCTCTGTTCGGGCGAGGGTTCCCATTTGCTACGCAATATTCGACGTATCGCCTCAGGACTGACCCGAAACCTTTCAGCCAGCAGTGGGGTTGAAAACGTCTCGGGGTCATGCATGTGCAAAACGCGCAACCCGTCCATGGCTTGTCTGGAGAGTTTGTGAGGTGGTGACCAACCCTCCGGGAATGAACTCTTCATCCTTTCACGGTGGAGTCGAGCGGCGGTCGGAGTTGGCTTTCGCATAGCCAATTTTGAAATGTGGTGGATGGGCGACCATTCTTGCTCTTCGAGTGATAACGACGGCTCTTGGGCCGCGCTTTCGGAATGTGGCTTCAGCGAGGGGGGAGGTTTTGGGGTATAGGTCATCCAGTCGCGCTTCGACAATACAGACGAGGTAGATGAAGGAGGGGCACGCGTCCGGCCGCCGTGGTCCTCGTCGTAATCGTCAAGAGGTACGGAGAACTGAATCTGAGACGCGGCAGTTCGAAGTCCTCGGTGGACTGTGCAGGCGGTCCACTTTTTTGACAGGCATTGAAGGAATTGTATCAGCACCATCAGGCAACTGAACCCGCCGCGCGGTCGAAACGTGCTGGCTCTATGGACGGCCGACAATAGTAGGGTGTGAGGTGGCGGAGGTGAGGTGCGGCGTATCTTTCGGCAGTTTGCGATTCCACGTTACGATCGCTGGCTGAATTCCTTGGTTGCAGGCCGTTGCCATTTCCCGCATATATCTTTCTTTCTCGTTCTATTCCTCCTTTGTTTGTCTCGGGTTTGGTCTATTGGTAATCTCTCTATGGCTGACGTTTCAGATCCAAAAATACAAGAAGGTTCGTTTCCGAATAACGTGCCAACTTTGGGACGAAATACCAATCCCAACTCCGTTTTTTCATAGCATACCTGGACGTTCGGTCGGATAAATCAGAAACGAATTGGCTGCTGCTCGATTATGAGGCATGAGTTTTTTTTTCCTTTCACCATTTCACCCGAAGAGTTGCCACGACGTGCTGACTTGGCTTTGTGACAACCCAGACCGAACGTTCCGACAAACTTCTTCTTACCAAGAAGGGTTCCGGCGGCCTGAACGAGTTGAGCGGACTTTTGGACGACTCCAAGGCCTCCTATGGATACGCTCGTGTGAGCTACTCCAATGACAAGGAATCCCAGCGGGAAAAGTTCGTCCTGATTGTCTGGATTGGCAAAAATACCAAAGTCATGAGGAAAGCCAAGGCGCGTTTCTTCTCCCGGTTTACAAACCGGCACACGATAAACCCTGGTCCAGATATCCGTTCACTCCGCAGACATCAAGACTGTTTTGAGGGTGTTCTCTATAGAAGTCGCTGCAACAGAACGCGACGACCTCAAGGAAGATCCCATCATCATCCGTTTGCGAAAGGTCAGCCATGATTTATTCTCTGTTTCGTCCCCGGTGACTAAAATATCGCGCGCATACAGGCTGGTGGTGCGAGCTACGACGGCGTGTAACATATGACACTTCACTCTGCGAATGAAATGCAACTCATTTGGGTCCCGTAAAAAACGCCCCACACATCGACTTCATGCCGCATCTGGGGTGGCGTTGGGGACAAGGAATTTATCCAAATTGTGGATTGTCTCCCCCTCAAGTCGCATCCCCACCCATTCTGGGAAAACTGATCTCAGCAGAGGGAATTATTGAGATGAAGGGGCTGATCGTCACCTTCCATACGGGCCGCGCCCAGGGCGTTCTCATAGAATTCGATGGAAGGCCGGTTCCACTATCTCTGCAGTCAATGGCTGCGAATCGCCGGCTTTCTATTCATTCACCTTGAGGACAGACCAATCCACTCGGGGACACCCCTGCACGTCGCACAATGAATGGCTGTACGCGCCCTAGAATGAAAACCCAGACCTTCTCTTGTGCAATTTTCCCCAATTGCCCAAACAGCGCTTTGCCGATTCCAAGCTTCCTGGATGCCTCCTTCACGTAGAGGTCCTCGAGCTGGACACACAGTCAGACCGGGCTAGTCTCGGCTTTCCCTGAGAGGATATTCACGTATATTCCTGGCTTGCCCGTCCACGTGGAGAAGTTGAAATAATAGAGGGCGAAGCCAATTGGTTCGCCTGACTTGGACAAGGCCAACAGGGCATACGCAGACGGTTTCTCGAAGAGGTTTTGCCTCAACTGTAGTGCGGATCCAGATTGGGCAAGGGCCATCTGCTAAGGCTGGGAATCGGGCTCACTATCTCTGGGGTTGCTTTCACTTGCTCTGGAGCCTTTTCATATACGGCCTGGGGATCAGCTCAGGGTGACGATATGGTGATATGGGACATAGAGACGGGCAGCACACACGAGCTCAGTAATCAGGTCTAGAATGGTTTGCTACCGTGCGATCAGAGACGATTTCGACACACCGCCCAACTCCGGACTCACGACGTCTTCGACCGTTGCCTCTCTGATAGAGAATTCAGCCATCGTGGTTCCAAGAGGCTTAAAACCTACGATGACCACGAAACAGACGCCACCAATGTGGCTGAAGATCACGGCAACTGCCGGGGCGGTGAACCTTGTTTTCCACGATCCACGACGACCTTGGAATCTTACGCTCCCTCCCCGTAATCCGTAATCCGTCCACCCCGCCTTGACAATGGATCCTGCAAAATTAGCCAAACTGCAGGCCAAGTCTAATGCCACCAGGATCGGTAAGCGTCCCTGATACGCCGACGGATCGTGGCCTTTTCTTCTGATCACATTCCTGTCTTTGCTTTTCCCGTCTCTCCTTCGTTCTGGATTGCAATTCCACGGTCAATTCCGCGCCCCTTCAGGTGGAAAGGGCACAGTCCGCCGAAAGGTGGTCAGGAAAACCAAACCATCGGGTGCCCAGGACGATAAAAAACTACAGGGCGCTTTGAAGAAGCTCAACGTCCAGCCCATCCCTGGTGTGGAGGAGGTCAACATGTTCAGGGAGGATGGAAATGTGCTGCACTTCAGCGCTCCCAAAGGTGCGACCCGAATTCAATGTTTTGGGACTCCGCCCCGCCAATAAGTACGCGACTGATCGTGTGTCATCTAATCTGCAGTTCACGCCGCCGTTTCTGCAAACACCTTTGCCGTGTACGGAACCGGACAAGTGAAAGAGCTGACCGAACTCGTTCCCGGTATCCTCAACCAACTTGGTCCCGACTCCCTGGCTTCGCTGCGTAAGCTGGCCGAGTCCTACCAGGCCATCCAACAAAATCAGAAGCGGCCATCCGCCGGGGAAGACGACGACGACGACGTCCCCGATTTGGTGGAGAACTTCGATGCTGCTGTCAATCTTGAGGACAAGCCTGCTGAGGGGGCGGAGACCAAGTTGGAGGAGTTGAACTGATTTTGCGTACCCGGGAGAACCATCACGACCCCACATCGCTGTTGTTTTGCACACTGTATTATCTGAAAAACATCCCACGTTTTCGCCCACCCTTGCGGAGGTGCCAACAGGCTGAGTGGAGCGGCGACACTGGCGATTCACCTTTACCATCCAGTCCCCAACCCAGTTCAAGCGTATTCTACCTCGCCCACACTCGTCCCGGGGGGTCCGCTGTGATATCGTTGAGCAGGAAAGGTGGTCGATCCCTGTGGGATGCCGGGCCGTGATTCCATCTGATGATCCCACCCTTGGCGTATCCTCGATGACATTTCCCCGCGGAGATAAGTGGATAAGTGAAGCTTGAGACGTCGCTCTCAGCATCTCATTGGGCGAAAAATGGCCGGGACCCACGAAGTTGTCAAGTTTGGTGAACCATTCTTTAGTAAGTTTTTGGATGATTCCGTGTCTCAGTCCAAAGGTTCACTCGAATAACCCTCCATTCTAGACTCAACATGCGAGATTGGAGACGGGCTGAGCTACCGTCCAGAGGATAACACCCTCCACTATGTTGACTTTTTCTCGGTCCCACCCGAGGTCGGTACGAGTGGGTTTCAACAGTCCGGGATGTGCGACTGATAAAACGTTCGGGCTAAGATGTACGTCCTACCGTTGTCCTCATTCGACCCAAACACGACGAAGGCCGAGATCCGTACCCCGAGGGACGCAGTCACCGCGATCGCGTTCCGGAAAGACCACCCCGGATCTTACATCGCAGCAACAACTCTTGGGTTCGCATTCATCGATGAGAAGAGTTGCGCGATCCAAATGCTTAATCGTAAGCGATCACACCCCCGTCGACATCCTGTCGCTTAGAAGGTTGATCCGGCATCATAGAGCTTCTTCCCGAGAGTACTAGGGAGGACATAAGATTCAGCGAAGGTGCTGTGGATTGGGAGGGTCGGTTCTGGGCAGGCGAAGCGGACCTGGAAGGTTGTCTACACCCCTTGAGCGACCATTCACTCGTGCCCAAAGGTCGTCTGTGGAGGTTCGACCCGGATGGGACCGTGACCCAATTCCTGAGTGGGATCCACTACTCGAGCGGGATCGGGTGGTCGCCTGACAACAAATACTTACATGTACTTATTATAACGACGCGGTCGGACGGATTTCCAGGAGGTTCGATTTCGACCCCGAGGCTGGAACTATCAACAACGGCATCGACCTCGCGGATTTCAGGGAACCCGACGACTCGCCACCCCCGAGGACGGCCAAATAGCTCCCGGGGATCTTGTTGGGTGGAGAACCGCGTGGGCTGGTGACGGATACGGAGGGTAACGTTTGGATCGCACTGTGGGGCAGGGGGCGCGTGTTGTGCTTCAAGCCCGATGGTGAGTTAATCCGGGAGGTGAAGGCAAATGACGCCCGGTACATGACTTGTCCAGCGTGGGCCGGGGAGAATCTGGATATCCTCTTCTGTACCAACGCCAAGGTGTGGGGAGCAGGTGGAGCCAATGGAGGGAAGTTGTGGAGGTTCGATGCAGGAAAACGGTGGGGCGGCTGTGGTCAGGCGAAGTACAAGTTTGCCGGGTGATCCCAAGGGGAGGCACGGCTGTATTAATCCTTTGTTTGTGGTTTACTGCGTTTGTGGTCATATATCTCTTGAAAGAAATCCTCCCCGTAATCAAGGAAGAGTTCGGCCCCTGCCTCGATATCGAAAACTAAAGTCCGGTTCGGTCAGCCTACCCAAGGCGGACGTGAGTTGAACCTACGTGCGAGTATACCAATTCGTTGTTCCCCGTTGACAAAGGTAACTATGTTCCCATGAGCGACTGGTCCACCGACAGGAGATAGCAGCAACACAACTCACTCCTGGCGTAGCAATTCGGAATGCTAGAGTGGTTGATGAATCTGGAGTGGTTCCCGGCACTCATTGCGTCGATACAGATGTTGTCATTAAGCGTGTACGTGTACTTCCGTCCCGTATAATCGCCGAGGAATCTTCGAGGGGGCGTCAGGGGACCGGCTCAACCGAAATAGAACTATATGGATCCTCACTGCCTGTTAATATCAACCGTTGTTGGGAAAACCAGTTCTCCTGTGTATTCTGGGTGGGGTATGGAAGGTCGGCGTCGTTTCAGAACTCGTTGGAGATGGGAAAGGTTACCGATGATGAGCTCATCCTCGCGCACGGACTCGAGTAAAGCCGCGCCGAAACCCCACCGACTCTTGATCATTTGAACATACTGGTTGAAAGCGGGGTTAGAAGCGTCGGAGTTGGCAACTCAACCGCACCGGTGGACTTACCTTTCCTTCTTGCTGGATCTGACAATTCCCGCACTTCGTGTCTGAGTCTGTGACAGATGTTCAGGCGGAGTCACTCTGGAAATATCCGAGACAAACGTACTCCTATACTGGGAGTGTTTAGTGACCCCATGAAACGAAAAGCGTCGATTATGTTGCTGACCTGGCATCACACGAAGTACAAAGCTCAGGATCGCATTCCTGACCGCTTTCAATGCATGGACACTCGTCACCGCAGATATACCCCGTTTCGTCGTCAACCGCACGACACCGACAACCGATCCTCCGGTTACCACCTTCCAGGGTTTCTGCTCAGCACCTTGTAAATCGGGGGGAACTGAAAAGGCTCACAATCCACGTGGCAACCACAGTTACGATCGCAATAGCTCTCAGTATCATAGCAGCTACAGCCGCGTCCGAACCTACAAGGCCCAGCGTGTTCACATAGGCTCCTGTTTTCAAGCGTAAGAGTCTGGGGCGCGATCGTCCTGGGGAACATACATTCTTGCGTTTCCCCAGCCACTCTTCTCGCCATAACCGCGCTGCGCGACCTTCCGCTTCCTAGCCGGCTTTTGTAGGTTATCCCTCCGAGAGATGATATCCGCATCATCTATTTCCACGGCTCTGTGCATGAACAACTACACGTTTTAGTCAAGACAACACGCGAACGATGATCAGGCCTCACTTCTCGACAAGGTTTACGGCACAAGACGGCCAGCCGACAAGGGAGCGCATCGGGGGTTATCCCAAGGACAGTCCTAAACTCTTCCCAGTCCCAATCCTCCCACGTTATTTCCTCCGACATGTCGCCTCTCTCGATGTTTCGGAAACATTTGGGTCCGCAGGCCTTCTCACAATCACGCCATAGATCCCCCGCGGTCTTTGTCGCGATTGGCGGGGCCTGTCTCGGGTATGAGTCCTCTGTAGGTACCAATCGTCAGCTTTCCCCTATGGAATGCGAGTTTTTGGGCGTACTGTTGTGGACGGAGCAATAGAAGTCGATACAGCCCAGACTTGGACAGAAATCCCCGAGCAAACTGTTCAGCCGCCCGCGTAAATCAAGGGTATCGGGCACTGGTGGTCGAGGAAGGGGAAAGGAATTCGTCCGCGCGGAACCATTCCACTCGAATAGATCCCTGGGACTAACGTTACCCCCGAAGAACATTCATACATGGCGAATATTGAAATACCGTTGGGAAGCATCGTGGATGAGTCCTGAGCCACCAAGTAGAGTGAACGGTAGGACATCAGCTTCATCGATCCTCTCGAGTTCGATCCCGTAGTCAAAATGTAGTCGATGTGCCGCCTCGAGCACAATAAGTTCTACTGTAGTCCAACCAGAGTTCATGGGATGGATAGACGAAGGGAGGCAACGCGATGGATGACTCACAATCCGCATCCATTTGTTCGCCACCCTGCCACGCGAGGGTCTTGAAGAATTTTTGATATGTCTGCTTGTCGAAGCCAGGCTCGTCCGCAAAGGGTAAGAATTGCATGTCATCGGAATCGTCCCCCCGAAAAATAGACTTATTCGTCGGAGCCCAGCTCTCATACTCAGGGTAGGGTTCCACGGAGGAGGGTGGAGTGAGGGCCGGGACACCTGTTTCAACACATATGCGGGGGATTTGGGGTTTGGAAGGGTCGGGGGTTGGCGTGCTGACACTTGATGCGGGGGAACCTAGGTGGTGTATACCATGGGGCGGCTCTACCGTGCTCTCCGACCGGGTGGAGAGAGTACTGTCCTCGGCCACCGAAGTTGCAGCCAGTGATCCGATGGTGGCTTCACAATATTCCGCATCTGCCACGCTGAATTCTTCCCAGACTCGAGAGAAGACCTCTAACACCAGAGGCTCGAGGTCCTCTAGGTCCGGAGGTGGAGGGGAGGGTGTATCGGTCCGTGTCATGGATGGGGTCAAGGTTGAATTTCCCCACGACACGATCGGAAGCTCAACATCAACGGTGATCGGCACTGACCGTCACGAGGTCGGTAGACCTGATGGCAAGCAAAGTAGATAGCGTTCCCCTCGGGGGAGGTAAGGTATGTAAAACATTCGAATAAAAACTGTGTTACGTGGAAGGAGTTGAAGGTAACGAGCGGCCGATCTCGGCGAGTCCCCCCAACAGCTAAGCCTTGAAAATCCTCAATAACCGAGCCTCTGTGACAATGCGAGTTCTGCACAGGGGGCATTCCCGGGTCGAGCCCATGACGAGTTCTGAGCACCCTCTACACATAGCCATATGCCTATGCGGCGGGGTAAATATAGGAAGAATGACGAGAAATCAAGATCACCCACCCGCAATCGACGATCGCGATGTTCGCCTCCTCATCCTGACAAATAACACAAAGGCCATTCCGTTCGAGATTTATAGCCATACCGGGCCGACTAGTGGATACGGGGGTCGACTTGGGGGGAGTCTGGGTATTCACGGAACTTTGCTGTTCGGGAGGGGTTGGCATAGCCGCGGAAGGGGTCACGTCCTCCGTGCGAGCGGTGGGTAAAGGCTGGGTGGTACCGTCAGAATCTGCCAGAACTTCAGGGCATTGTCCGAGGACTGTATCAGGGGTAGGTTCGAGGACCACGTCGGACGTCTGCAGAGGTGGTTGGGGTTCTGAAGCTAGGTGCAGTTCATCGAGTGGTTCCGTGTGCGTGTCCACTTCCAGCTCCATCCGTCTGAGGCGTTCTTGTTCCTCTTCCATTTGTCTGAACATCTCCTGGCGCTCTCTTTCTCGCCGTTCATCTGCGATGAGTGTTGTTACTCTCTCAACCAGATCCGACTTCTCGATCAGTAGACGGGTGTTTACATGGTTGTGGAAGAGAATTTCCTTCAGCACGCTCACGGGTAGGGATCTCAGGTCCTCAGGAGCCACAGTCAAGAGTTGGTCGAGTGTAGGCGGCGGAGGCGCTGTCGTAGCACCATGAGAGGTCGTGCGAGGCCGGGTGAATTGGTTTGGTTGTGGAACATTCAGGTTAGATTGGTGTGGTCGAGAGGAGGGGTTTGTAGGTTGGGAGGGCCGTGGTCTCGTGTTGTATTGAGGTTGTGGTTGCGCCTGAGGCATACTTGTGGGACGTGGGGTTCCTGGAGGAGGAGGTTGCCGTTGTGGTTGGAGGTCCGGCCGCGGGAAAGAGGACTGAGGACGCTGAGGACGATGTCTAGGTGTCGGGGCTGGGGGCGCTTGCCGCGAGAACAACCCCCGTTGACGAGAGGTGGACATATTTGGGACCGAGTTCTTCCTGTAGAAATCCTGTCCGGGATCATTTCATGTGACAATCAGCTGATTGGGATGTCGTACCACGTACCTCGTTCCCCGGAGGCAGACACCCGTTTTGACCCTACGTGGGGTATGAACGACCGAGAGGTTTGATAGGGACGACGGACTCACTCGATATGACATGAGCCTATCCACCAAATCGTCCTTCTCAATGATTTGATCAGACCGTAGGTTGTACGCACCGGCATACTTCTTGAGCTTGCCGAGGGAGAGAGACTTTAGGTAGTTCCTAGAGCCAGCGGTGGCTGCGGAACAGATGAGATGAGAGAGCTCCGAGGCCGAAGGAGATCGACCCACTCGTCAGATTGTCGATGCAGAAGGCACAAACAGGAGCAGGGTCGTATCCAGAGCCCCCCCGTGGCATGAGTGCATTGTATCCAGCGCATGTCGAGCAGTATGAGTAACCTTAGTGGATTCCGTTTAGGATGGAGAGTGCGGGTGATTTGTAATGGCGGACTCCTTACCGCAGTGGTTACATTTCTTGCTCCGAGCGAAGAGGATGTTAAACTCTTTATTGCACTTTCTGCAAGCGTGTTCAGGGCCGACGGGGCCTGGCGGGGGACCACTGAGGAGCGGTAGACCTCTGGGGGTGCTCATGGTGGAATGTGGATAAGGATCAAGGATGGGGTAGCTGTGGTGCCGTGGGGACTGACAAGGATTTGATCGGAGTATCTATCGGGCGCTACGGCCGCGCGAGGCTTTGCCCTTACCCAGCCCAGGCTGCGTCGCAGGCCGGCAGCGCACCACGCGACGCACGTCCCCCACCACGGTGGGTCGGTCGTTGGTTTCTGTGGGTTGGGCACATCTCGAGGTCTCCCAGTGGTTTCGCCTGGACTGACAGGGCCACCTTGGATGGCGGCTGGGATAAGTTCCCCCTTATACTGCTGCCAGGACATATACCCGCCCGCCCCCTAAACTCTTTTCTGTAATATCTGTGCGTAGTGGCAATCCACCCACATCCCCCACATCCCCCGTCCCCTAGGCTAAGATCCATGGGTGGGCCATCGTGACCGCTTCAGGGCTCTCCGGCCACACCCCACCTCGCCCTGAACAACGTGGCTCATCGTTCCTCCGTCCTGCACCCTCCACACCAACTGTCCTTACAAGGCCCGAGTGACCCGTTACCAACGCATTCGGTGAGTGTCATGGTTTGTTGCACATGCTCTCATCGCTAATCTCACACCACTATAACGTGGGAACGCGGAACGTTCGTGTCTGGAGCAAGAACGATAACTTTCGCCAGCTTCCCGTCTCTCCCGGCCCGGCCGAGGTCAGATAGCACCGAACGCACGTCGACTGACATATCCTCTATGATATGTATAGCCAGTCTTACCGAAAAAGTCGAGAGGTATACCAATATACCTTTACCTGCTTAAGTCATCCCTCTAACGTTGTCGCAGATAGGGTTGGAACCATGCGGCTTTTGTGGCGGTGACGGGGCTGTCTGTAAAACCGGCCCATACGTCGCACGAACACTTCGAGATGATGCCGCTATGCTTACTCGTCGGGTGGTTTTGATGCGATGAGATCGGATCGAATGCTCAATGGTTTGATGGCCTTGGGTAGCTTGCCGGGGAGAGTGGGTTCTGTAACCAAGGGCATACGTTAGAGTGCGTCGTCTGCGCCCTCAGCTGGAGGTTCATGGACCTCGAGTAGCTGGGCTTAGATCGCTTGCATCACGTTTGTGTTCGTTTAGTTGGTCCAATTACTATACACGGATGAGCGGCGAGGGGATCCGTCCAAACGGGTGGATGATACTTTCGGGGTCCTACCTGAATTCAGAGAGTCGTGTGTCACCCAATGTGTTGCCGCGCGTCCCCTGATCGACTCCGATCAACCTGTCAAATAGACTCCGCAATCCCGTTCCGCCTCCGCCAACCCCCGCTGCGACTCCCATCCTCCCCCCATCCACGACCACCTGATGAACCCCCCACATCACCGGGCCTCACAACCCCCAACATCTCATGTTGTGCCTGGCGCTCCAGGTGTTCCCGGCCACCCTCCGTATCCTAATTTCGTC
>Ga0307509_10004149_pt1 | contig 21161 bp, 22 predicted proteins | sample 10_EM_MG_FD_202245 | JGI IMG/M metagenome (GOLD analysis project Ga0307509, IMG submission 202245) | Populus trichocarpa ectomycorrhiza microbial communities from riparian zone in the Pacific Northwest, United States - 10_EM | ecosystem: Host-associated > Plants > Roots > Unclassified | place... | reverse complement strand
TTCACAAGGCGCGCTCTCTCCACCCTTGATACACTTGAGTTTTTTCGCCCGGCTGGATAGAAGATGGAGGGGTGAAGGAAAGATTGAGGGATCGGCACGGCAGGTTAAATAATCGGATATGGTAAGGTCCGGCGCACCAATTATCGCAAGACGTTACGAGTCGGGGACGCTTTTTGTGTTCGCGTCGATTGTTGTCCTGGGGATGTTCCAAAACGAAGTGCAGGTCCGACATAGGTCACGTCCGGGGTGGAAGAGGTGAACCAGGCGTGACGGTTTGGACGTGGAGTATATATACCATTGATCAAAGCTTATAGACCGCCGACCTGCATCAGGTTCTTTGCGCGAAGAAAACTAAGCATGAAGCGCCTGTTATTGATCCTGGAATGACCCCCGTAGCGTCGGAACGTGTTCCCGTCCGCTGTCGTCAGATCGCACAATGGACGCAGATGCGATCCGAACACGAAGGCACCCCCCTCCTTCCCCTCCTTCCCGTGGGTTCTCGAAAGAACTGAGGAACGAGGGGAAAATAAAAACAAAATTTTGTGCGTGAGATACAAAGTGGCCCAAGGTCACGAAATCGACTTTTAGTTGACAGTTATCAGATTGAGCGGCCCGTGGACGTGCCTTTGAGCGACATTATCATGAGGAGGGTCATGCATACGTTATAAGTCGTAAATTTACCCACGCAGCGTACCAAATATCTGCGGTGTGGTGATGCAATGAGTGACGAAGATGTTGAGATGAAGAGACGATTCATTGGCCAGGCACGCCTCCCGGCCGATAATGGGCCAACGACCATCCAGCGGAAGGTGACATCTGGCCTATCTCTTTTCGTTCCGACAATCATTGGCTGCTCTTTGAGCATTTGATCCCCCCAGCAATTGAAAGCAAGGAGTCCGTGTGACCCACGTTGGCTGGGGGGGGCAGGTTAGATCGAGGAACGCGGGTTGAAAGAGCGATCTGCTGACCTTCGCGGACCTTGGATGGAAGGTGCGGACTCAGGACGATTCCACTGCCGCCCTCCGCCCCGTTCATTATCTGCTGACAATTGAGCGGGAAAACAGAAGAAACCGAATGCCGGTCAGCTACTTCAGGCCACCAGGAGCCGCGAAGGGATAGGGTCTGGAACCCAATTCACAATGAGAATCGCATTGAACACAACAGAAGCCCTTGACATTTCCATCAAACCCCATCAGCATCCTCAACGACGTAGCGCATGTATCATCAAACTCCACGAACACGATAACGCTCATTCGCGCTTCGGAAATTATCCACGAGCACCAATTGCTCGTACACATTACATCAACGATCTCAAGAAATTCTCTACACGGGCCGCGCAGTCCACCCCGAGTTCCAATTAATCTGTCCGTCTTTCCCCAGTTTCCCCCAACCCGTCGCCGTCTTCCTCGTCATCCAGGGCAAACAGAACGTGGCTGTCACCTGCCTGATCGCGAGAGCCCTACATTCAACAGGTTTAGCGTTACGTGATGCCACGCCACTGGACAAAGGGGTTCGAACCGCATTATGTGCACCCTGTCCGTCGGAGGATAGCGGAGAGGAGGGGGGCAGTGGTCGTGCTTCCTCGGCACTAAACCGTGCGTTCTCGTGAATGTAACCAAGATCAAGGGCGACGCCACCGGCCTCTGGATCCTCGTCAGATATCGGGTTACCATCGGAATCTAGCGGTACTTGGGAACTGATCGATTTGTGGTATTTGTGGTATGTGTACAGTGAAATGCCTAAAGCGGATGGCGCAAATCAACCTTCCCTTCAAGGTGAGGATTGAATGTGGCGGAAATAACTTACCGGCGATAGTTATGCCCACGCCAGTGATGTTCAATGGGGTCAATTCGTCACCAAAGACTATCGCGGAAACCATGATAGTGGTAACTTCCTTCGCAATACCGGCGATGGACATCGGAACAACTCCCGCCCGTTGAATGATGCTGGTCAGTCACACGGAGGTTAAAGAAGTCACTTGTGAATGAGGTAAAGAAACTCACTAATACTCGCTGAGTACCATGCAGAACGCCACAATGCCCGGAGCGATCAAGTAGAAGGTGGTTCTGGTTGCATCCCCAAATGAACCATAGAAGTCCCTGAAGATCGAAGACCAAGATTCGATTATAATGCTGATCACACCCAACGTAAGTCCCATCGTCGGGGAAAGCCAGAATAACGTTGCGGCCGGGTTGTCCATGCCGAGTTGCTTGTTCTTGAGCAACAAGTGGGTCAAACTCCAGCGCAGACCACTGAGAGCGCTCGCGCTGATGACCAAGATGAATCCACCGAGGACGAAGTGACTCTCAGTCGCGACCATCAGAAGTACCCCGGAGAATATCAGAAATATCACTCCGACGAGGCGAAAAGAAAAGGTCTCCAGGCGGAATAAGAATGCGAAGGTCAGGACGAAAATTAACGATGAAGATTTGCACATAGCTAAAGATATTAGTCAGAGCTGTTCCTCGGATCTGTATCGCAAGATCCCTTACTGTAAAATGATAGGGTGATGGTCTTCATGGATAGATTTGAAAAGCCGATATCAAGGCTAGTGGTGACAGCCGTAGGGACAGCTTTCTGTCTGAAAAATCAAGGTGATATCAGCTTTTGGATCCGAAGACGCTGATCGGATGGGGGGAAGCCCGAATCCAAAGAACATGCACAGGGCGAAAAACGTAACGGAATTTGTGAAAACCGGCAGGGTCCACATCCCGACGAGCGTACAAAGCGAAACGACTTACAGATAGTCCTTTGGTGTCGGCCGAGCCTTTGGCTTGAAATGTCGGGGCCATAGCGCTCTGATTAATGCTGCCAGCGAGAACTGGATGAACATGTGCAAGGTAGTGACGAAGAGGGGTGCAGGGAACCCAAAGAGCTGGGGAGAGAACATCCATTTGTTGTACACGGACAGTATGGTGGCAAACAGGTACCTAGCTGAACCGTTAGTGGTCTGCGCGGAGTAGGAGCGGCCTGGTACTCACCATGAGGCGATAAAAAGTGAGTTTATTACTGCGTTTCTCCACCAGAGTCGTTTCTTTTCCGCCTCCGTGGCATAGTGAACAGCTCGGGTATCGTGTAATGGCTCATTGTCGAGTGTGGGGTCGTATATTTCGCGGTCTTCATCTGCAGATGTGCGTGCCCTCTCAGGCTCAGAGCTCAAGAGGGTGTATTGTTGGGGGTTTGAGGATACCATCGGCGGGGCTGGCCATGACCAGGCTCGCCCGAGCACGTGCGCTCTACATGAGCGATCGGCCCGCGACATGCCGCCCACTGTAGTGCGCGAAGTTACTCTACTGGTTTATCTACATTCTCGGTCTTAGGGGGATCTGATTTGGGAGGATCTCGCCTAGGTACCAGGGACGAACGGGTGTTGATCAGCGGGGTTATTAAAAAAGGGGGAGGGGTGCAGGTGGGACACGAACCACGTTCGCCAATGGTCAAACTGCTTCTGGTTCAAGTACTCTCGCCACTGGTCTTTGGCGACCTCGGAACGGAACTGCGCGTGTTGTAACAGCTCGAGGTGATGGAGGGCGTGGGGGTACCTGGTGAGAGATGTCAATCACGACCCCGGGCTGTTCGAGGAGACGCACTGTACAAATCGTGCGTATTCCTTCTCCTTCCAATAGAGGAGGTAGTGCAGGTAATTCACGAATGCGGGCTGGTTCAGAATACCCTGCTGTGCAAGAGAATGCAGATAATACGGGTTTGCGAGAGCTTGGACGAACTCGAGCTCGAGCTCGAAGCGGATCCGATTCGATGTCTTGGGCTCATCAACCGACGCCTGAGACATCTTGACCTGGACATATGCGAAGTAAGCGTGGGTACCTGGAGGTCCCTACACTCTAAAGTCTCAGTCTCACCTTGTGGCAGATCGAACCAAAAAAGGAAGGTCACGCGTCCCGTATGTCATTCACCATTGTTGAAACTTTCTCATCCCGTTTCTCCACCTACCATGAGCTCCGAAGAAAATAGCGGCTGGAATTTGACAGAGTCTGGTATCTGACGTCTCTCTCTCCTGGACTTCTGGCGTATTGTTGACCCTGAGGCATTCTAGACCCCGGCGTGTTCACGTGAGGTTGTTCATCATCTTACCGACCAGATGACGCTGAACATCAGCTGAACTACAGGGAACTCCTCAAGTCTCTGGGGGTGCCCATGGTCTTTGATGATCTTTACTCTCTGGATCCATCTGCCCTGGCGGATCACCAGCCACTGCATGCCTTGATCTTCCTTTTCAAGTGGACGTCAGACTCGCCTGACCCAACCTCCGGCGGAAGCTACGATTCAGATTTTCCGGGTTTCTTCGCCCACCAAGTCGTTAACAATGCCTGTGCTACTCTCGCCGTATTGAATGCCCTGGGCAACATCCCCTCCCTCAAGTCCGGTCAGCCACTTGGAGAATTGTTCAATTTCACTCAGGGCATGGATCCACAAACACGCGGACTGGTGATCACCAGCGCAGATTGGCTCAGAGAGCATCACAATTCCCTTACGCCACCATCAGCAATCTCTCTTGATGGTTTGGGCCTCCCAAAAACCACGGAAGACGCGTACCACTTTATCGTTTATATGCCGTTCATGGGATGCGTGTACGAGCTTGACGGGTTAAAGGCTTCGCCAATCAAGCACAGTGCTTACGAGGAGAGTGGTGAAGGTTGGGCTGGGAAAGCGAGGTCCGCATTGGTATCTTCAAGCCGAACCGTTCTGATCCAACGGCGTTTCATAGGGAGGTCATTGAGAGCCGGATAGCCACGTACCCGCTTGGATCTCTCGAGTTCTCATTGCTCGCTCTCCATGACGACCCGCTACCAGTTTTACAGGAGCAGTTGGCTGTCGCCCAGACCGCGGGGGATCAGTCACTGGTCGTAGAGCTGATGGACAAGATTTCCGACGAAAACGTGAAACGAGAGCGTTGGGCGGTCAGTGGTTGTATTGCACACTTCTCGCCCTCGGCTGACATCCTTTCAGTTTGAAAATGCTTTGCGGCGCCACAATCATACTGGTCTTACGCACGCCCTACTCAAATTGCTCGCCAAAACAAACAAACTTGGCCCCGCAAAAGAAGGTGCGAAGACGAAAATGACTGAACGTCGCGAGAAGGCAAAGGCAAAGGTGGAGGCTATGGATGAGGATTGAATCCTTCAGTTTTCACGGTCTGCCGCTTTGCGTTGTTGGGGTTCACAACCTGGCGCGGCTGTTTCGTTACGGCAGACGGAGGCAATTCATGGTTGCGATTACAATCAACTTGTGCCGGGTCGTACCCCGCCGGATCCATCAACCCCACTACTTGGTTACCCCTATAGGAGGAGAACCTCGAGTTCTGATCGTTGGAGAAGTTTACCGAGTGGGACTCCTGCAAGGTTGTGATGAGGCTCGGCTGCCAGAGTGTGAAATCGAAGTCCGCCCCGTGTAGCGCCTACGGCTAATGGGTAATCCTTTAGGCCCCAGATCCTTGCACGAACGCGGCTGTTATTGTCCCTTCCGCCCCATCACCGCTGCTGCAAACGCGGGACGTTCTCCGGCCTACCTGTGCCCAGAACATGGACTAGACGAACCCCAGAGAACCAGATGACGTCGAGTGTGTTAAATTAGATTCCAGGCGGCACCTGAGTGATAAGAAACCCATGTGCTCGAGTTTTGAGTGGGGTCACTAGGCCATTGGTCGCCTCGGGTTGATGGGATATGAAAAGCCCTGCGTCCGAGTCTGCATAATATGTGATCGGTGCTTACTACCACTTGTAGCATGATCCCACTCCGGTCTCCGAGTGGCTTGCCTCAGCTGGGATTATATATACGCGTTCAGTAACCTGCCCGGACTCTGACCGGGACCGCCACAATGGCTTTCGCGCTCACGTCTACGACCCGTTTACTTGGCGGGCATCAGATCCCATTACTGGGGCTCGGTGTGTATCAGAACTACGACGCAAGGACGTCAGTGCTGCAAGCGCTAGAAGCCGGCTACAGGCATATCGACTCGGCCCAGCTTTATCGCAATGAGCACGCCGTAGGCCAGGGCGTCGCAGAAAGCAGCGTCAAACGGGAAGACATCTTCGTCAGTAAGGAATATTCCATCGGTAGATGCTTTGGAAGAAACTCACTGTGATTCCTTACCTTTGGTTCTTCACTTCCTCATTAGCGAGCAAGATCACGGGGGGGAATCAGGGATATCAATCAACTTTGAAATCCGTTGACGCGAGCCTCAAGAAGTTCGGGTTTGGTGAGTTGTTCCACGATTCCGACCCATCATCTCTTGCTTTGCAACTATGGTGGAATATGGGCTGAAACCCTGATGTACGCGCAGATTACATCGACCTTTTTCTAATTCACGATCCCTATCCTGGTAAGACCAGGCGTCTCGAGACGTATAAGGCGTTACTGGAGGCTCGCGATGAGGGGAAGATCCGTAGCGTTGGCGTATCAAACTAGTGAGTTTGCCCGCCACACGGTGCGAGAACGCTGAACGGATGGCGCGTGTAGTGGAATTCACCATCTCAAAGAGATCACCGAGGCGGGGTTCGAGCCCCCGGCTGTGAACCAGATCCAGGTAAGGTCATAGGTTAGACTCCCAGGATATCCACTCTCAACTCATTTCGAACCGCTTCTTTTGTGCCACTGGCAGCTTCATCCATTCTGTCAACAGAGAGAGATCGTGGATTATTGCCACAAGAATGGCATCATATTACAGGCGTACAGTCCGCTCATCCAGGCGCGGAAGGGGATGTTCGATCACCCCACCATCACGGCCATCGCGGACAAACATGGGAAAGATAATGCTCAGGTACTCATCCGCTGGACTTTGCAGAAGGGGTAAGGTCTCTCCCTTGTTCTGACCGTGTCACATCGTTTGTTGACCGCGGTGGCCTTGCAGGTGGGTAACCCTACCCAAAAGCTCAAATCCAAAACGAATCGTGTCGAATGCGGCTGTTTATGATTTTGAGTTGGACAAGGAGGATATGGCAGATCTGGACTCTCTCGATATGGGTGACGATGGGGCTGTTCTGTGGCACCCTGTCAACGCTCCTTGAAGAGCTTTCCGGAAGTGGCTTGTAAAGTAAACGGTTATAAACTGCGCAGTCCATGTGCGAATGAACTTGACAAACCCCAGAGAATGAGATAACGCCGAGTGTTTTAATTTGGATTTCAGGCGGCACCCAGGGACCCCATGTGCTCGAATTTTGAGTGGGGGTGGCGTGCCACTTGAGTTGATGGGATCTAAAGTCTCCCGCTTGCATATCTGATCGGGGTAAGCACTTACTGACGCGACCCACTCCGGTCTCCGAGCGGGCTTGCCTCAGCTGGGATTACGCGTTCAGTAATCCAGCCGAACTCTGACCGGGACTACCACGATGGCTTTCGCGCTTACGTCTACGACCCGTTTACTTGGTGGGCATCAGATCCCATTACTGGGGCTCGGCGTGTATCAGAACTACGACGCGAGGACATCAGTGTTGCAAGCGCTGGAAGCCGGCTACAGGCATATCGACTCGGCCCAGGGTTATCGCAACGAGGATGCCGTAGGAAAAGGCGTCGCGGAAAGCAGCGTCGAACGGGAAGATGTCTTCGTCAGTAAGGGATATCCCATGGGATCATTTCAGCAGAGGCTTCGGAAGGGACTCACTGTGACACCTCACCCTTTGGTCCTCCGTTTCTTCATCAGCGAGCAAGGTCACGGGAAGGAATCAAGGATACCAATCGACTTTGGGATCCGTCGATGCGAGCCTCAAGAGGTTTGGGTTTGGTGGGAGTCGTTTCGCGATTCCGACCCATCATCTCTTGCGTTGCAACTACGGTGGGGGATGGGCTGAAACCCTTATGCACGTGTAGATTACATCGACCTTTTCCTAATTCACGATCCCTATCCTGGCAAGACCAAGCGTATCGAGACGTATAAGGCGTTACTGGAGGCTCGCGATGAGGGGAAGATCCGCAACGTTGGCGTGTCAAATTAGTGAGTTTTCCCCCCACACGGTGTTAGAACGTTGAATGAATGGTGCATGTAGTGGAATCCACCATCTCAAAGAGATCACCGAGGCGGGGTTCGAGGCCCCAGCCGTGAACCAGATCCAGGTAAGGTCGTTGGTTAAATTCCCAGGGTACCGCTCTCAACTCATTTCGGACCGTCTCTTTTGCGTCAGCTTCATCCGTTCTGTCAGCAACGAGAGATCGTGGATTATTGCCACAAGAATGACATCATATTACAGGCGTACAGTCCGCTCATCCAGGCGCGGAAGGGGATGTTCGATCACCCCACCATCACGGCCATCGCGGACAAACATGGGAAAGATAATGCTCAGGTACTCATCCGCTGGACTTTGCAGAAGGGGTAAGGTCTTTCCCTTGTTCAAGCCGTGTCCCGTTGTTTATTGACCGTGGTGGCTTTGCAGGTGGGTAACCCTACCCAAAAGCTCAGACCCAAAGCGAATCGTGTCGAATGCGGCTGTTTATGATTTTGAGTTGGACAAGGAGGATATGGAAGATCTGGGCTCTCTCGATATGGGTGATGATGGGTCTGTTACCTGGCACCCTGTCAATGCTCCTTGAAGAGCTTTCAGGAATTGCGTAGCAAAGTAAACGGTGATAAACTCATATATCTTACCCCCACCCCTGATACAAAACAGACAGTCTTTCCTGAAAAATCACTCGTGAATGACATGAATGTTGTTGAGGAGAGGCGATTTGACCGTTCGTCGGCCGCCACATCGCCGTCGATTCTAAGCGCTTAAGCAACTGATCGGGTTCATACTCGGATAGACTCAACCACGACCATCTCTCCAGCTTACCATGGAATTACTTGCTCAGGAGCTCCTCGAAGCTATTATCAACCACGTACCACCTACAAATGCGCGCTGCTGCTCACTCGTTGCAAGACGCTGGCGAAGACGGAGCCAACAACGCTACTTCAGCGAAATTATGTTCACCCGAGAGCCTGAGGTGGTTCGTTGGTACACAACCGTCCCGCAGGATCCGGATGGAATCCCTTCGTATGTCCACGACGTCGAGTTTCAATCTATCCGTTGTTGGCGTGACCCCACGCTCCTCGGGCGGGTGCTCAAGTGCTTCAGTCGCTTGAAGATCTTGACGATCTCGGAGACCGGGATTCCGCCCGATGAGGTACGCAAGGTCGTATCGTCTGGCGAGTTCGGACGGGACATCATCTCCCTCACCTTTATTTCCCCCGTGTCCACGGTGCAAACGTTGGTGTCGCTGGCTCTCTCGCTCTCGAACCTGAGGGAGTTGATGATCGACTCCATCATGCGGGCCGAACCCCCGGCTCTCACCTCTCCGGACAAAACCTGGCAGGGGGGACCCCTGGAGTCATTGGAGCTGGCTTCGCTCTGGAGTGAAGAGTTCGAGTTCATCGCGCTATGTGGGGTCACGACCCATAGGCTCGATCTGTCTGTAGTGGATATGACGATGGAGAAGATAATTGCGTGTTCTTCGGAGACGATACGGGAATTGATGTTCCAGGGTACATGTTTCCTATGGAATTGTTTCTATGGAGCGATGTTGACAAGTTCGCCAGACCTAGACCCCCATATAGGGCCCGTGAACGCATTCCCCCCGATAGTTCACCTCCCGCCGCTTCCGGTCATCACCTCCGTGAAACTCGAAATTCGTTCGGGTACCCTTTCTCCTCGCCTCGCGGATGTCCTGTCTTGCATCCGATCAGTTCCAGCCCTATCCTCCGTCACTTTCAAATACCCGAAAATGAGCGGTGTAGAAGTTATCCACGCTTCTTCTCAATGGATTGATGTGGATGAATCGCTGACGCGGTTGGCTATGGAGGTGAGGTCCAAGAGGAGTTTAGTGGTAGTTCTGACACCGTGGCCGGAGGGGAATTCGAGTTGGGAAGTGTACTTACCTGAGTTTCGGAGGGCTGGGGGTGAGCTTAGGGTAAGCCCTGATGCAGATGTTCAAGGACTCATATCTGGTGGGATTGAGCCGTAGTCGCAACTTTACCTCTTTGTACAAGGCTCGAGAACCAGATTGTATCTCCCCAGCAGCGTGGATTCTAATGGGCAGACATTTCATACTCAACCTCATTACCAGAAGCCTCGCCGCGACATCGATCGATCGGGATACGGTTTTTCACTCAACCACCCCTACCTCACCACCGTACCATGGATTCACTCCCCCAAGAGCTCATCGATAGAGTCATCGACCATCTTCCATATCACGAACTACCTTCCCCCTCCCTCGTTGCGAAACGTTGGAGGCGGCGCAGCCAACAACGTCATTTCGATTTCATCATCTTCTCGTCTGAGGATAGGATGGTGCTGTGGGACGCGAACGTACCGAAGGACCCAGACGGTATCCCTTCCTACGTTCATCACGTCCAAATCCGGAACATCCGCTTCTGGGATAACCCCGCGATCTTTGGGCGTGTGCTCAAAACCTTCAGTTCGGTGGAGAGCTTGACGATGGCCGGGGCCAATATTCCACCACTTGACGAGGTCCTGGGACCCGTGTCGTTTGGCAAATTTGGGAAAGGACTTACCTCCCTTACCCTCTTTTCCCAATCGTGCACATTGGCCACGATCACGTCATTCATTCTCTCCCTCTCGAACCTGGAGGAATTGTTCATCGAGCATGTTGGGACCATGTCGGAAGAGCCACTTTCGACCCTCCCGGATACGTCGCGTAGGGAACCGCTGAGATGGCTGGTGTTACAGGAGGTCCCGAACGCTCTTGGGGCGGCTCTCGTTCAATACCGGTTCACATGCAACTCCCTCGACTTAGACGTGCGTACCCACGCCGTAGAGTCACTTATCGCACTTTCTTCGGAGACGCTGGTGAAGCTCTCCCTCCAGGGTAGGCGATTCGTGTGTGTTTTCGGAGAGAAGTGATACTGACGGATCCACCAGACCGATCTACTTTCACGATAGACCATAGTTTCGCCATTTGGAAAGTGGATGTACCCCTCCCCGAGGTCCACCTACCACCGTTGTCTGCCCTTGCGAGGGTGGAAATCCAGCTCTATTCGGAGGGTATTTCTGGCCGCCTGGTGGATCTCCTTTCTTCGATTCATTCAGCTCCAGCATTATCATCTGTAACCTTCACATTCCCCGTGCGACACGGTGCATCGGTTTTCCCTCCCCCCGGCCCCTGGGTTGGTGTGGACAAATGGCTGGCACGGTTGACTGGTGACCGTGGTAGAGCCGAGGGAGGGCTGACCGTGATGCTGAAACCCTGGCCAGATGGAGATTCGAACTGGGAGGGGTACTTTCCTACGTTTAGGATGGCGGGGGGTAAACTTACGGTAGAGTTTGCCAGTGCTCCTAGCTAGTAGAATCGGGTAGTTGTGCCCTTTGCGCCTTTAGACTAGAAAGTCGAGAATTTCGCGACCAGATATCTTGATATGGATGTTCTGCAGCATATTTTCGTTTTGTTAGGTTGCAATACATCACAGGCTCGGAATGGATGGTATGGATGTCCAAAAAAAACTTGTCGCATTAAGCCTGGTAAGACTTCGGATCCCCGGGTCTCGCTCGACCCTGCAACTTGGTGGGGGGAACCCCCCCCCCACGATCCAACCACCCAGTAGCTCTTATTCCGAGTGAAGTTACGGGGAAAATAACAGGCGGTGATAAATCCTAGAGTGGTTCGGGATTGGATTCCCCGGAAGTCCGCAGTTCTACCAATCGCCTTCTTTCCCAGGACCACGTCGCGTGGTTCAGATGGGATAGCACGGTCCCCACATCCGGACGTGCACCGGGCTCGACTGACCAACAGCGTTGAACGATTTCCCACAACTCGTTAGTAAATCCGAGACTCTCTATCGCTTCTGGTTTCTGTGGCCGTCCGCCATTCATGATAGCGATTATCACCGCTCCTATGTTCTGAATCTCCCAATATGGAGGGTTTCCGCAAAGAACCTGACACAGAAAAGTCAAACCTTTGAGCGAGTAAGAACGACAGCATCCACACATACCTCGTACACGAGCATCCCGAGAGCGTAACAGTCAGACCGCTTCGTCGGCCGGTAATCGGTAACCCCAAACTGACCCGGATCGAGTAGTTCTGGACTCATCCACCTAGTGGTCCCACCGGCGGCGAATGGCACGAGAGATATATTTGAAGCAATGGAGACGAATGAGGGATTGGTTGTGGCGCTACGCTCTGCGGTGACAATGGTTGAGAGGCCAAAGTCGGCGAGGCAGGCGCGGAAACTCTTGTTAATCAGGACATTTGCCTATAGTAATCGGTTTGAGTGGTTGTGCGTTGGGTGACCGATCGAACCGCACCCCTTTCAAGTCTCCGTGTACCATATGAAGGCTGTGCATGTACTCCAACCCATTTGCAGCGTCAACTAGCTGGATTGACTAATCACACTTGTTTCTGCGGGGCGCGACGCCATCACTCACGAGTTGGACGCGGTTAATCCCTTTGTGCCTTTCCACAAACTCGGCGATATTACCGTGATCCATCCATTCGGATATCATGGCGAGCCGGTGTCGTTCTAGATTTACACCCAGCAACGGTAAGATATTCGGGTGTCGGAGGTGCCTCCACACGACAGCTTCTCGGCAGAATCCCTGTAGACGCCGTGGTCAGAAGTAACTTCGGCAAGATACAGAAATAATATCTTCACGCTGAGAGACTTGTCAAAATCGCTGGTCAAGTAGAGGCGCACGATCTTTATAGCCACTGGACAGCCCTCGTGTTTGTCCCGGAATACGCTCGCATGACCCCCGTCGTACTCTTCGATGAGCTCCCCGTTTAAACAGTTAGTCATGTGCATAGATTTGGGTATCATCCGTTGACGGCTACATAACTTGCACAAGATGTTGAGCAAGTCGTGCCGATCCCGATCGGATACGATATGGTCCAGCATCTGGAACCCACGTTAGCCCGGCGCAGAGATCCTGGAAGGCTGAAGAAGTTACCCCGTCGATTTTATCGATAAGGTCCTGATCTGGTCGCCTTTGTGATTCAGCGGCAATCCCAGCCAGGTTCAACCTAGACGATGAGGAGCTCCCGCCTGGATTGCTGCTCAGTGGGCGATTTCGAGGGATGGTAAATAGATACAACTCACGGCGTTCCGGCTGACCGGGTGATATACTCGGACGCCTGAATGACCCGGGAAACTTCGAATTGAGGTAGTGCATGAGGCCTTTCCGTTTCTTCTGAGGGGGCTGGGACGGGGGAGGCTCGTAGCGTTGGCTGAGATGGGGGTAAATCTCGAATACATATTGGTCGCCGGGTGGTTCCTCGAAAGGTTTAGCAATGACCTCCTGGGGTCCTTCCTGTGGTGGGTCGCTGTACCGGGCGGATGGTGTGCTCGGACGGCCGGGTGGTCCGGAGGCAGTTTGTGATTCTGTGGGACTCTCCGGGATGGTATCCGAAGATGGTGGAAAGATTGCACCTGCCCCGTTGCTCGATGGATAATGTCAAGGGAGGGTGAAAAAATCGAACTCACAGTCTTCTGAGTCTGACATCGGCTCCTCAGAGTCGGAAGTGACATTCTCGGCCAGGGCGCAAGGTGGCATGAGCCCATGCCAGTTTGCCGCCTCTCTTCCAAGATGCGTCACGACTTCCGTAACCTTTGGTCTCAGTTTCGCGTCGCCGCCCCAGCAGCGTTGGACAAAAACCCACAGCAGATCAGAAAACCCGACAGATGAGGCGTTCGCTGGTCCGGCCGGGCGCAACCCCTGGACCACGGACCATCCCAGCTCGGTTTGCCGAATAGTACGGAATGGGGTTTCACCTGTGAGAACCTGGGAAATGTAAGTAGGTGGACGATGCCCACAACCCTACCCGCATGCCTGGAAGATAACCAATCCGAACGCGTAGATGTCCGCCTCCGGGGTGGGCGCCAAATCTTTAGTACCAAACTTTGAAGGGACCAAGAGTTCTGGAGACATGAATGTCACCGTGTCACCTGCTAATTTTGCACTGCATGCCATCGGCTGGACTGGATCGAAGACCATGGTCATCAAACCGAAATCCACGAGGCAAGCACGAGGAGCGGCGTCGTTGGAGACGAGAATGTTCGCCTGTGAAATGTCAAAAAGAGACCGGTTGCGAAACGAAGTGATACCGACCCCTTTGAGGTTCCCGTGTGGGAGATTGGCGCCGTGGAGGTACTTCAGGCCCTGTGCTGCCCCGTGCAACTATCGTCACATATGAGTGAAGGAAGTGATGAGGAAGGCGACGTCACGAACTAGCTCTAGTCTGTTGACATGATTCTTTTTGATGTACTCCATAATGTTCCCGTGCACCATCCACTCTGACACGGTGGCGAATTGTCCCGCCTCCATGTCCCCGTAAACTCCAACAAATCTCATGACGTTCGGATGAGATAGTGTACTCCAGAGGACGACTTCCTTGCAAAATCGCTGGGGCAGAATGGTTGAGAACGCACTCCAGGTGGTCGACAGCAATGCTCACCTTTCTTATCTTCAGGAAGTCGTCCTGCGTTGCAACCCTCATAGTCTTTACTGCGATGCGGTGTCCCATACACGTTCCGGACCGGAGATCTGCAAATCCATTGGAAGCGAGTATATCGTCTGAGACCTCGATCTTTTCCGTTATAATCATGCAGTCCGGTAGTTGCCCATGAGCTCCAGCAAGTCTTCTCAGCATGACAAAGAAGGCCTGCTTCTCGGCGGGTTTGAGGTCGTGCACCGCGATGCCCTGACGAGACCGCCTGAGGCAGCGAAAGGAGCATATACAGATGGCGACTCACGCAGTCCAAAATCTCAATACATAACTCCGCGTCTTTGTTGTCCAAACGCGAGATGAAAACCCCACCCTCCTTATCGGCCAAAATCTCAGCCAGGGTCTGCACGGCTTGGACTTCGTCGATTGCGTGGGTCACGTCCTTCCATAACTGCTTGTAATCTTTCGTCATGACCCTTCGGGGAGGGTTCGGATGCGTCCAGAGCGGGTAGTGGGGAGGTACGGGAGGGGAGCTAGTTGTGCAACTACACCGGGTGCGTTCCTGTCTCTGGCGAGCGGCTGGGGGAGGCGTGGTACACCATTCCTCGGCTTCTCCCGGGGTGCCTCTGGGACTTCCGGAGCCGGTTTCCTCACTTCTTCGTTCCAGCTCAAGATGGGAGGCCTGAACGGATCAGCGGCGTCGTGCCCACAACATTCGTCGGTCACAGTTTGAGATCGCCGGGTGAATTTAGCAAGAGGCCGCGAGATTTGACAGGGGAGTGACAAGAGAGTGCGACCGAAATGTGCAGGGGAAAAGATCGGAACCCCAAGGAAAGAGAAAGAGCCATGGCAGCCAGCTGATCGGTGCTGGTCTGATCCGTTTCCCCACCTACTGAACTGTAGTTCGATGTAGTATGCAAGCGTTCACCGGCACCCGTCCCGCTCTCCGCCCTCCTTTTGCACGACATCCAATACCGCACTGACACGCGGCCTCCGAACTCGACATCCACCACTCGCAACGTGTTTGCGGCCGCCCCGTCATAACGTCTTCCCGTCTCTGGTGAAAGTTCGAGCGGGTACCGGTCGCGTTGGTCAATGTCTAGGGGGGTAATGGTCCCTTGCTGGGGAACCCGGCGAATGCGCGAGCACCAACTGTGGATAAAGGGAGCCTCGTGGCTTTGGACAGCGGCAGATTAACCCGCACGGACGGGGCACCTCTACTGAGGAGCCACATGGATCAACAATAGAACCCACCAAATGTATGCATGTCCCTTTTCCTCATCGATTCCCATCATTGACAACAGCCTGCAGTGGTTATAGAAAAGTCTACACGCCCATTCACTCGTGTTTGCGGGTTGTTATACCACATTCCCAGTTGTCCCTGTCAATGCAATCGGGCTGGAAATGCGCCCTAATCACTCGGCGTGGGGGGCTGGCGGCTCCCCGTTTATGACGCGCGGCGCGGCGTCGATGGCTGATTGGCAGGGTTGGCAGGGACGGTTGCCAAATAGAAGGACGGTTTGAAAGTGGAGATGAGGTTGTTGTGGTAGGACTGGTCTGCCGTTGAAGGATTTCCGGGTTTGTTCGAGAAGGCAAGAGGGGAAGTTCAGGTTATCAAGATCCTGGAAACGATGTTTGTCAATGTTCCCTAGGAGTTCTACTACACCCGCCAATAACTCGTACGTGTGCCTGGGAGCCGAATGTTAAATGTTGGGAAATCGTATATGCTACAACGAATCCGGAAGCTCGTCGCCCACCGCAATATCCACCCGTGGTACAAACTTTTGAAGCTGAGAGACAAGACGCTGGTTCGGCAAGTCGACTGTGCGATTGACAATCGCTACTCGATGCAACCGAGCAGCGGTCGAGTGCTCTCGTTTCGCTAATATCCCTTCCAACCCGCAGACTGCTTCACCGGTCACTTCACAGTCAAGGAATGCAATGGTATTGAGTGATGGGCATAACACTGGCTCCCCCGCCAATGCAGATAAGAATTCGGGTCCAAGCCTGCCTCCGGTGATAATGAGAGTTTCCAGTGCTGGTAGTCGTTCCAACGCCCAGGACAAGCGGGCTTGATTTCCAAGGGGTAGGTGGAACTCGCGGACAGCTGTAGTGGCGAACAGGGTGAATTCCTCGTAAAGTCTTTTCAGGGTTTTTTGGCTGTAGAAAGAAAATGACCCGTTGTTGCCGGATAGGTGAAGCCACCCCGGGGAAGGCGAGTGCTTGATGGTGGTTATGGGAGCGAGCAGGTCCTGGATGTGTGTAGAGGGGCAAGGTAGAAAGGAGGCCAGATCATGCGTGTCCCAATCAGGGTGACGGACCTCTATCTTTACGCCACGGGGAAGAGACAGGCAGGAAAGCAACACCCTCGTGTTGATTGGAAATTCACAGTCGAGTGATAAGCGTCGGAGTCGAGGAAAGGAGACGCATCTTTCGGGGGCAGTCAACGCCGGGGTACTGGGGAACGAGATGTCCAAATCGAGGATTTCGAGGTTGGGGTTTGATTCCAGGAACCCAATGAACTCTTGGAAAGGGAATCGGTAGCCGGCAAGCTTCAACTCCACAAGCGATTCGATGTTGTGCAGCACAGGATAGAGGGGAATTCCGGACAAATGGAGCGATTTGAGCTTTGAAACGTTCTGAAAGAGTTGGGGTGTGGGGGCTTCCTTCGATGGGAACAAATTGGCCGATTCTCCATCTTGATCAAGCTCCAACGAGGTAAGGTTGAGCATTGGGGAGGCGAAGAAGTTAGGAAGAACGGCTTCCAGCTTCCTGATGAATGGGTACCCGCGCAGGGAAAGATGGGAAATCCTAGGGACATGAGGAAGCAACGCCTGGGTGAAGTCCCCATCCTCCTTTATATCTGATACCCAGATGTTGGCGGTCAGAGGGGCTGCCCCTGCACGCTCCAGACACAGGGGGACCAATTCCTTCCAGTCACTACCTATCAACGTCCAACTCCCAGGATTTGAAGTGATAGCCTCGCGCCAGTATCTGCAGACGTGTGTCAAGGAGACGATTGGTCTCGGATCGGTGTGGGGGACAAAGGCGGCACACAGGGCGATGATTTCAGGAGGGAGACGATTTACAGGTTGTAGGGGGTTCCTCAGGCAAACCACCCCATGCAGAATCTCTTTGACTCGTTTCTCCAGAGCGGCAATCTGCAGGTCATCTCGTCAGCACTCAACGATTCCCCTTTGGCTCGCTGGACCATACCTGGGCTAACGATGTGGCCATGGGAAGCACCGTTGATGGTAGTTTTCTGCATTCCAGAGACAATTTCTTGTTCATTGCGGCGATAAGCTGCTCAAAGGAGAGTTCGACCACAACATCGGAGGTCATGATGGTCACGACGAGCGTTGGGAGTAGGAGTAGACAACGCGGCCCCTAAGGAGAACGAGAATAGATAGTCGCCAGGTCGGACGCTGGGCAAGTCTCCTAAGCTAGGGGTCGCAGCCAAAGACATAAGCGCCGCGTTCTCACGCGAGTGTCGAATGGTTCTCCGGGGGCAAATATTCCCAGGAACCCAGATGGGATCCCTTCCCAGTAGTTCGTCGTGTCCAAGTCCCGGACATCCGCGGTTGGCATTACCCTTTCTCTTCCGCGGTCGGCGTTACCCCACAACCTTTGGTCGTGTGCTCAACACTTTCGGCTCAACGGAGAGCTCGAAGGTTGCCGGAGTCGAGATACCGCTATCTCGAAACCTGTTGGGGCAGCCCTAACCCGACGCCGGTTCGTGTGCAGTTCACTTTACTTGGGTATGTACCGCACCGACGTGCTATCGACGTGGAGACCGAAGGCGAAGTTTCGGTCCCCCTAGATGGGTCGCGAAGCAAAACGCTGCGGCTCTTGGTGCTCCAGAATGTCACCGCCAATGCCATGTCGCCACCATCTTCGGTGCGGTACCAATTCACATCCCGACAAATTTCTATCGATGCGCTCACTGAGAGTCTAAGTGTAATAGAACTTCTTGCATCTTCTTCGCAGAAGTTAGCCTGCTTGGAACTTAAAGGTGTGTGGATCTTTTCACCGGGGAAGTGACGTTGACAGGTTCCCAAGATTCGTGGTCCCTTAGAGGCGACCGGTCCACCCGACGCCCCGCGATTCATGTGCCACAGCCACCCGCCCCCGGGACCTCGGTCGTTGGAAACTACACGAACGACCTATCCGATCGTCTCACGGATGTCCTGTTTTCCATCCATTCAGCTCCGCGGTTGTCCTCGTCACCTTTACGTTCTCGAGGTTGTTCGGTAACAACTTCCCCGTTTTCGATGCGTGGCGCGGCGTCGATGGCTGGTTGGCGGGGTTGGCTGGGACGGGTGCCAAGGAGAAGGACGGTTTGAAAGTGGAGATGAGGTTGTTGTCGTAGGGTTGGCCTGCCGCTGCAGGGTTTCTGTGTTTGTTCGACTCGGAGAAGGCAAGAGGGGAAGGTGTCCTAAAGGGCGAGGGATAGTCACTCACTGTCCGGAAGGCTATACTGTGTACGCGCGGGTCTAGACCAATATGTAACTAGGAACATTCAGGGAAACCGTTACTACACTGTATCATATGCTACTGGTGGAGACAAGATCTGTCGCGTGAGGGGGGCAGACGGGATATTTGTGCTATGCTCTTGTATCCCGCCGGGGTTAGCGGGTACCGGCGGGCGGTCGAACAACACAAGGATTTCTATGACAGGATTAACAGGGTTGACCATGAAGAATCGGTCGTATTCACTTCTCTTCATAGATCGAAGTCTTCTGATCCAATCCCTTAAGGAAGCACTGCGGCGCGCGGTCATTTGGGGTGGGCCACTGGTGTGCACCGGGAGCCCTTCAAAGTGTTACCCCGTGACCGTAAAATAGATGGAGCAAGAGGGACATACATGCTTTAGCGGGGTGAGAATTGTCACCATCGCAGTGGATAACTTCCACGTGCTGTGCAGGTTCGAGCATAGACTCCAGGAAGTAGAATTGGAAGGGTGAGAGCATCTTCACAAACCCATCTTGGCGATAGATAAGAGAGAGGTTGCAAAGTACGTCGAGTGCCACTCCTACTCCTGTTGTGCTGGTGAGGGTGCTCTGCAATCGACGCTCTTCGATACCGCGTGGGAAGGCTGCGATCGCCCCAAGTATGTCAGGAGCCGTAGTCCCTAAACCCTGAACCGTTCGGGAGAGAAGCAGCGGTTCCATGGCGTCCTTCAGGCGCTGGTAATATTTTATCTTCAGTGCATCCGCCTGGTCGCCGCCCCACGCCTTCAACAGCATCCGTTCGTCCCAACCGTTCTCGCGCACAGAGCTGGCCAGGAAATCGATTGAAAGCGGGTGAGAGTCCAGTCTCGCAATGAGGTCATCTACTGCAGGCGATCTGTCCACGTTGCAGAGCCCGTAGAAGGCATCTCGTGCGTCACTCTCGGAAAGGGTCGGGACCTCAATACGGTGAAAACCAGGAATTTCGGGGTGCGCCCTGCTGGTAGTGAGCAGGCAAACACGATCGTAGCTACCAAATTCTTCGATCGTTGCGGAGATATCTTCAGCTTCCGGGGCCAGTGGGTCGAGGATAGAGTCCACACCGTCCAGCAGCAATATAAATGGAGGCGAGGATTCTAGGTGCGCCCGGAGTTGCACCATGTTTGTGGTATGGCTGGTGTGAATCGCGCCGCATAGGTTCTTGAGGAAGTCCTCTAGCGAATTCGACACGTTGTTGCAGTACACGAGGTAGCGGCACGGTCCGTACTTGGCTTCGGTTCGGTCGTGGTGAAGGAGAGCGAGGGCCACGGAAGACTTTCCAACACCGATCGGCCCAAACAGAGCGGTGGATGCAACCTGGTCCGTGAGATCCAACACCTCGTTCAAAACTTCTCGGGGAAAAAGATTCGCATGGCTTTGCGGGAGGGCGGGAAGCGGGGAAAGCTCCGGTGGGGACCCTAGCACGTCGCTCGATGCGGCTCGACCATTTCCGGCGTTCTCGGTGCTCGCCGATGCATCTGGGTGTGTTGGCTCAGGTAGGAGGGATCGAGTTCTGCTGAATGTGAATTAAGAATGGGAGCAGAGCAGACTGAGATATGACGCACTCTGTTTCAAAACTGTGGGGCACAGTTCTGTTACTCCCGATCATATCCGGAGTCTTGGCGATGGTAGGTTGTGGTTCGGCGTCAGAAAACGGGGGTTCTGTGACTTGCAACTCGGATTCTGTGGGATGATGGGTGGGGGGCTCGGGGGGAACAACAGGTGGGGTCACAGCGTGCCGTGTATAACTACATGAACCATGTCAGAATATCGGTTCCGCAGAGAGAGATGCCGCTGACCATTCGCGTAGAAGCCCGACCACTTCCGCCATCACTGGCCGGCGGGCAGGGTCTTGCTGCCAACAGCTGAGCGTCATGTCCCATATTGGGTCCGCTAGACCCAATTCTTTGCCCTCCCGCGGACGAGGTGGCCGTTCGCCACGTATGATTTTTATAGCGGCGGACTGGGTGTTGAATTCGCTAAACGGGTAGTTTCCTGTAAAGACCTAAAAGCAGGAATCAGGTGTTGGGCGAGCGATCCGCTCCCCACCTCTGATACTAGCGGGAGGAAACACGGGGACCAACTTTTATCACAACCATGCCAAAAGAAAAAACGTCCCCTTCCCGTGTGATTTTGTCGGCTCCCATGAGAACCTCCGGCACGGTCCACCTCGGAGTGTGCCCCATTGGCTCGGATACGAGGGTGGAGTTCACCTCGCGAACGATTGAAGCGAGGCCGAAATCCGCCAAACGGGCGTGGCCGTCGTGGTCGACGAGAATGTTGGGCTAGCCA
>Ga0307509_10004148_pt1 | contig 21170 bp, 22 predicted proteins | sample 10_EM_MG_FD_202245 | JGI IMG/M metagenome (GOLD analysis project Ga0307509, IMG submission 202245) | Populus trichocarpa ectomycorrhiza microbial communities from riparian zone in the Pacific Northwest, United States - 10_EM | ecosystem: Host-associated > Plants > Roots > Unclassified | place... | reverse complement strand
CGTGCTTACGCTCACAAAAGCGGGAAAGAGGCTAGGCTCGATTAGACCGAATATTATGTAATAATACATATATACATTTAATTAAGTTACCGGGATGTGTGAAAATTTAGGGGGGTTATCCCGGGTCGACGCGTCCGAACGGCGGACGGCAAAAGGTTTACAGCATTGCATTGCATTCATTGGGCACGGCGCTTCGCTCCCACTCAACCCTCACAATCACCCCCAACCATTATTCTTTTCGTCTGAGCTAGCCCTCGCGGGGCCTCCGTCCCTACATAATTTTCTCATTCTATTAGGCTGTCTCTAATCAGCCCACTTCACTATGCTACCACAGGTAGCTAATCACATACTCCACCATACGAGTCGTGCCGTTGCCGCCGCACAGAACCAGGCCGGTCAGACCCTTCGGAATGTCCTCGGTTTTCAAACTGGCACCACCCCATCCTCGACAACCAGTCTAGCCCCTTGGAATAATAACACTGGCTCTTCGAGTTGGGGTAGCGGAAGTGCTGGTGCTGGTGGGGGCCCCAAATTTCATCCCGGTAGCAGGTTTTACTCGGGCTATAAAGTGAGTCATCTTTCTCCCGTGGCGTTTACGTCTCAGTCAAATCCTGATACCCACTTTTAGCAACCGAGCCGTGCTGTGACTCAGGCAAATTCCTCTTCTGCAGACGCGAGTATTACCCACCCAGATGACTCGGATGAGCCCAGATCGACTCCCCAAGCCTCCCACAGCTCGACCCGCGTCACGCGGAAACAGCGCACCCGTAGTCAAAGTTTCTCCCTTGGATCCGACGCCGTTGCAACTGCTGAACGTGCCGAGAGTTTTGATGTTTTGAAAGCTGTCCAGCAACACGCGCGTCTTCACCACGCTTTCGCCGGGTCGCGCCGTCCCCAGCGCGTCCTGGAGGACGTTGAACTTGCTTCGCGTCCACCCACTCCACGTCTTATCCGTCGCAATTCTTCGGCCTCTACCGTTTCCGTCCCTGGTGTTCTCGATGATGTTCCACCATCGCCACGTCCCACAGTGTCTATCGACCCAACGGATGCAGCTCAACCACAATCAGCTCTCGCCCCAGAACTTCGTCCCAAGTCCCCTGCCCCACGTTCGCGACCTTCTACACCAACCTCCGTGACTTCTTCAGTTCCGAAGTCTCTAGATCCCTTTGAAGTGCATGCAGAGCTTCTGGAGCTACGGCGACCCGATTATGAGTCCACCGTCGACCAATGGAATAACGTTCTTGACAAGCTCGTCGCTCTTCGCAGGCGAAGTGAACGGCCGACGGAGATTCTCCAGGCCTACAATGACATGGTGACGCGTTCCATCTTGCCAAATGCTCGTACCTACGCGACGCTCATCGGCGTGCTTACCACACGTGATGAGGAAGTCTACTGGCAAGTCGATGTCATCACCAAACGCATCGAGAAGCGCCATGCATTAGGTCTTTCCGATCATGCTGAGAATTTCGTCGACCAGCGACGCATCGAGGCCCTCCGTGGAGAGCAGAATTTCCCTTCCGCACTGCGACTCTTCACGACCGCATCGTCACACCGCGGCTACGTGCTCCCATCATCGATATACGCAACTCTCCTCAACTCATGCGCGCGTCATCAAAACGTCAAGGAAGCTATTCGCGTCTTCCACCACCTTGAGAAGCGTGGTCTCCCCAAACCTTCCGCCTCTGTCTATGCCCACCTTCTCGACGTGTATATGTCGGTTAATGACGTCAAGGGCGCACGTGTCGTGTTTGACGAATTCCGCAACGTTTGTGACCAAGGCAAAATTCCATGGGACGAAGCGAACTTGGGGTCTGCACGGGCGGGCCATATTCGTGTCTGGAACAGCATGATCAACGCGTACCTGCGTGCAGCTAACCCTGGTGCTGCACTAGATCTCCTCAGTGAGATGCTTGACACAGCGGCCGGAGTGGAGTTCGGTCCCAAAGGTATCCCTGCCCCAGCAATGTCCACCTACGCCGTCATCGTACGCGGCTTCTGCTTGATGGGAGACCCCTCCAGCGCTGTTTCGTGGTTCGAGAGACTAGTAGACCAAGGCAAGGACGTCAAGGATGAATGGGCACCAACTTTAGAACCCCCGCAGCCGACCATTGCGTTCTGGCGAGACACCGTCAGCCAGCTCTGTGAACTGGACCGTGTCGACGATGTCAATCGCCTGTATGCGCGTTACGCCGCTCGTTTGGATAGCCCCAACAAGATGCCAACTTTCATGCGTCGTTCTACCTATCTTGCTAATATGCGATATTTACGGGCGCATCAAGTTGGTGAAGAACAAGGGACTGCTCACCTAGATCAAGCCCTCTCCGCTCTCGGCCCGCGTGAGATATGGAGTTCTCTCTTTGCGGATGTGCATGGGATGAAGGCTATCGGGGAGCTCATTGGGATGTATGCGAGGTACGGTCGAATTGAGAAAGCCATTGATCTCATCGAGCAGGTCGCATCATTTCGTGCGAATGGGGCGACCTGGCCTGCACGGGCACCCCACGATGCCTTGCGCGATGAGAAACCCGAAGTTATCCGTTCGGTCACAGATATGGCGCTCTTCGACAAGGATAACCCCCGTCCCATTTCCCTCTTCTCCGCGTTACGCGTTGTGAAGGTTTGGACAAGCCGTGGAATGCACATAACCGAACGACTTGCCCAGGCGCTTCTCAATGCATACGCGCGTGCCCAAGAGCGTCAGGACCGACTCACGGAGCTCACCATTCAGGACTGGGAAATGTTGGCGTTCTCAGTCAGCACGTATGGAGGACCCTCAACTGGAGGCGATGGTGTCTCCCAGGCCCTTTCGCTTCTGACTGATATGGCACGCTCCGGTACCAACCCAGGACGCGTTTCGGAGGCGGTAATGCACAGCCTTCTTCGTCCCGTCGTCGAACAGAAAGGGGATGAAGAAGCCAGAGCGCTCATGGAAAGCCTTGGACCCGATTTCTCCGCCCTACTAGCCAGCCCCCCAGCCTTTGCTTATAGTCAACCACCGGAACTACCTTCAGCTCAACCTACTCCGAATCCAGCCCCAGTTGACGTTGTAACGATGAGGATTGACGACTATCAAAGTCGTTACGTCGACGAGCTGAATATGTGCCGCGGAAAAGATGACACTGCTGTTGCAGCATTTCAAAGATTCGAGCGTGGCGCAGCGATGGGCATTTTCCCTTCTCCGGAGGTTGTCGGTCGCCTCATTCAAGGTCTCGGGCGTGCTGGCGAGATGGACAAAGTCAACTATTTGTATGGTGTTGCACAAAACATAATCTCGCTATTGGGTACTGCCAAGAACGCGATGTTGGACGGCTGGGCCACTATCGAAAACTCTATGATAATCGCTAGAGGTCATGCTGGTGATGGCGTGTCAGCGGATGCCCATCGCCTGCGCTTACTTCAGCAGGGTATGGCGCCAACCGCAGACGCGTATGGCGCGCTGATCCAGTGCGTCAAGGACACGACGGACGACACGGCGCGGGCGCTTGAGTACTTCCATGAATCACAGGCGCGCCGTGTACAGCCCAACATTTTCCTTTACAATACAACGATCTCGAAGCTTGCCAAGGCCCGCAAGGCAGACTATGCTCTGGAGCTTTTCCACTCCATGAAGAAATCTGGCATCATACCGACATCAATCACCTACGGTGCAGTCATTGCTGCCTGCTGTCGCGTTGGTGACAGCACATCAGCCGAAACACTCTTCGAGGAAATGACCGGCCAGCGTAACTTCCGCCCCCGTGTCCCCCCTTATAATACCATGATGCAATTCTACGTTCAGACCAAGCCAAATCGCTCCCGATTTCTACACTACTACGACCGCATGATTAACGCTGGGATCAAACCAACTGCTCACTCATATAAGGCACGATCATCCTTCGTCGTGCTGTATTTTTACTGATTCTTTGATCGATTCAGCTTCTCCTGGATTGTTATGGCACCATTGCACCTGTTGATATCAAAGCTATGGAGAAGACCTTCTCGCAGCTCGTAAAGGACAATAGGGTTGAGGTGCAGGGCGCACACTGGGCAGCGCTCATCAATGCCTACGGCTGCGTCGGAAGAGACCTTGACAAGGCAATCGAGGTGTTTGACTCAATTGAGAAACATCCTAACACTCTCACAAGTGGGGCGCGTCTGCCGGATGCTGTCTCGTTCGAAGCCCTTATCAATGTGATCGTTACTCTTCGCCGTACAGATCTCGTATCCGGGTACCTCGGACGCCTCAAGCGATCTGGCGTGCACATGACGGCTTACATAGCTAACCTGCTTATCAGAGGCTACGCTTCGGCGGGAGACATCGAACAAGCGCGAGCAGTGTTCGAGTCCTTAGCAGATCCCCCCGTTGGCGTCGCTGCACCGCATAACCATGCACCACATGATGCTTCCGTGGCGCCGCGCCTTTCTCCTGGTCAGCTCGTATATCGCGAAGTAAGTACCATATTAATAACATTACAACCTCTCGCTAATGTACCCTTTTAGCCATCTACATGGGAGGCAATGGTCCGTGCAGAGCTAGGTAATGGTAACCGCGATCATGCAATTTCGCTCATCAAGCGGGTCCAAGAACGGTATGAGTTTTCATCACTCTGGTTGACGCCCACTCACGAAATACTAGACAATACCCCGAGTCTATCGTAAATCGCATTTCGGGCATCATGCTCGACGACGCTGTCTCACCGTGGTCGTCAGGCCCTTCATCCGAGGTTGACAATTTCGCATCTTCAGGGTCCCACAGCCCGTAAAATTGGTCGTATTCACTTGCCCACAGTAGAATCCTTGGATCATTCTGAACGGCCTTGGACGCGTAAGCAAGACGTGGTACGTTATACCTTATGTCACTTATGACATATCTATCTAGCCTTTCAAGCGAGGCGTTCAAAATGTAAATTTAGATACTGATTGTCCTGTATTGCTAGTAGACACATACCAGTTCATACTCATCATAATGACACGATTCGCCTATATATACATTGACACCACGACCAACGTTACACAAATGCTATAAGTGACATGAATGCATGACTTCTCACTGGTGAATCCAGTATCCTTGAAATCACAGAAAGCCCCAAATCTGGCGTCGACCGGCGAAGTTATCAGACCAGCTCACAAAAGATCAGTCACGGTATTGCGAATCGGACTGCAGTGATTGTTAGTCCATCACATACACGTTGTTAATCCCTGACCCGACGGGTGATTCGTTTTCACCCCAAGTTTCACCCTGCTTCTCGCGTCTGATGTCCTTGTTGTTACCCTGGACCTGATTTCTTCATATTGGGCAGCTTTTGTGTCTCGTAAGGACCAAAAGAGATCTCATCACAGATGGTTCTTTCCTTGCAGCCTTGTAGTCGTTCAGCCCAAGGCGTGCCAATGGCATGGGACGGATCTCGGGTTGGCATGCTCAAATCATTGGCACTGGTCGGCCTTGAAGCTTGAAGCTTGAACGTTTGAACTGTGATACCCTCCCATCGGTGCTCTGTACTATGGGCCTCGCCGCCAGGGCGCATCAGCAAAATTCCACAAACCTATTCCACTCATCCCCCGCTTATAACTACTTACTTTTGCCCACCCAAAGTGAGAGAAGCAAGCTGCGCTACTAAGTATCGCATCAGACTTATCTTTTCACTGATGTTAAACATCTTTAACTGGGTAAACGCAATAATCATTTGGCGAGGACGACAACCCCAGTATTGATAATTCCAAACTCGCATAGCAAGATGACGAGATGCTCCGTGACCCCGTGTCGCTCCCTCGTAGTAGTTGAACGTACAGAACAAAATCATGGCACGTGTGTCCTCGGCTTTGGACAAGGCTGAGACAGATCCGCTCAGTTGCACCAAAGTAGGTTGCTATCAGTATGCAACGTCTAGGCGGTCTCAGGCTGGGTGGGGGAGACATCGTTCACCTAGAATCTGATTCATTGGGAACCAACTGAGGGACACATCATACGGCACTCATTTGTTACATTATCAGGCTGTCAGAGAGTACTGCAGTACTGAAGCACATCGTACTGCCCACCTTTCCCCAATGCTTGCATGACAGTTACCCCCCACAATTCAGATGCAACATCAAGTCTTCATTGGAACGACGGAAGCGCTAACCCCTCAGCGCTCAGCTGTGATGCTGGTCTGGGTCCATTAAAGAAAATGAGACGCTGTTTCACGGCGTGAATTCATCTACACAGTTTGGAGGAGATTCCCACATACGTTCTCGAGATTTTGTTTTATCTTTTTTGGAGGTTCTTGTCAGAATTAATGGGAAACAATTCGCCATTGCATCTCTAGGATTTTTACCCAGGAAAATTCCTCTTCCTCTTCCTCGTCCTTCAGGTCGCCCCCAGCAAACGAGACCACTCCCAACTCGGGACGACGAAGCCTTACGACCGTCGCACCATCTTCAACACCTGACACGACGCGTGCAAGAAATAACATCATCTCTGGTGAGAGCGTAGCTGGATTTATGCCGAGTTCCTGCAACAACTTCTAAGCATCATCATCTTCAGAAGTCGCAAGTCGTTGACACACCTGCCACCCGACGATGCATCCGATCGAAAATGTGGTTCTTTTTACCAGCGGTGGTGCATTCACCCACGCCTTCTCCAGCGCCGTGTAATCTAGCTCTGAAACTGCGGCGGTGCTGTCCTGCTCAGGTGTCCTGCCATAATCGAGAGTGACATCGGCCGCATCCTCTTGACCGTATGAATCCCTTTGTATTTTCTTCCGCTTCCGGTCCCATGTTTGTTCGTTATCTCTTGGCCATATATCCTCCTCTACATCCACGCTTGTCACAAACAATCTTGGAGGTAGCTGATCTCTCTCGCTAGGGGGTACCAATGCAGGAGGCGGACTCGGAGCGGCCTCATCATCTCGGAATTTAATGTGAGGTGGTATGCTGGTGGTGTTCTTGAACCCCCGACGTTTATTTTTATTCTTCAGGGACATCATCATCGGTTCGGGCGTGTTTAAAGACTTAGCGGAGCCAAGAGGTATCGCATTTGAACTGCCTGCTGGAGCTGGTGTTGCGACATTATCCTCACGCTCTACGAGACGCTTCTTCCGACGGCGCTCATTGCGCGCGCGGGTCTGCGGCTTCCCAAATCCAGGCGGTACTGGGATAGGCCTGCGATGACAAACCCAGCTCACAGATGAATCTCCGATGAGGAAAAGATCACGTACGTTGGCTGAGATGGCCTCCTTTGGGGCGCAGATGGGGGCGGAGGATAGGGAGGGAGGGGGGGGAGATCACCAGTAGAGGATGAGCTAGTCGAAGTAGTGTCGGAGTCTGAGCTGGATCCCGAGGTAGAGTCAGAGTTGGAAGAGCTGTCTTCGGAAGAGGTATCCGAAGTCGAATCTGAGGACGACGGAGATGACGGTTCTGTTGGCCTGACTATCTGGTGATAGAAGTCATTTCTAAAAGTGGCGCGACTGCCAGCAGCGCCGCTAGTGCTGGGTAATTTCCGGTGCCTTTTCCGTGGTGCATCTTCAGTCACCTCTGCGCCGCGCTTGGGTAGATGCGTACGACGACGCAAGCTTTTGCAGAGGTTACATAGGAGAAATATAAAATAGGCTGTTCCACATACCAAATAAGGTCCCCATCGCGAAGAATGTGGACTGATGAGGAGTCGAGTAGCTCAAACCCGTCGAGCGTGAGCACGAGCTCTGTGGCACGGACGTGTGCATCCCGCAGGGTAGGGACAGATCCACATATGCTAAGTTTGAGTGACGCAACGGTATTCTCTTTATCGACATTGAACCAAGACCTGATTTGAGGCAGATTCGTCTGCTGCTCGGACTCGGACAAGATACGTATTCGCATGAAGACCGTGACAAAGTGTTGGATGATGACATAAGCAAATGCCAGCTCATCCTTTCCTTTCACTGTTTCCTCGTCATTCACTTCCACGTTGTCATCTACAGTAATATTCCCTGGACGTTAGCGCAAGACACCTTCGACAGCACTTGCCACAGCGCCCGTCCTCTATTTCCACCCTGGACTGTCGATCTCTGACAGCGGCCGCTCTGTACTCTAGCGTCTCTACTTGCACTATTTCGCGCAAACCATGGCGAGCTACAATTACGATGAGACGGGCCACATGGCCCTCTTCTTTATAATCACTGTCCTCTTTATGATCCTTGTTCCATTTACTCTCTCGCAGATATCCTTTACCCCGAGTACGTACAGGTTTCTCGTATAGTGCCGACTCTAATCACCGTTGCCCGCCATCTCAGGAGGAGAGATACCCCCAATCGCCTGCGAGTGTTCTGCATGCCTCGCGAAACGTACTCGAATCCTCAAACGTGAGAAGGGTGCTTTCTTCCGACCTAGTATCACAAAGAAGTGTGTCGCTCCTTACTTAACATTCTGAGTGCCGCTGACCGCATCTGCAGGGGCCTTTTCTTATCCTTAGGTTGGGTTGTATTCGGTCTGTTGGCATACAAGGTTGCCACCACAAAGATAGACACTAAGATATACGACCCCTTCGAGATTCTGGGAATCAAGTCTGTGAGTGTTGCGTCTATACCCAGTACCTGTTTTGGCTCTACACTCTTTCGACTCCACTATCAATGTCGTGGTGTTTAGTATCTTACATAACGTTCATTTTTAGACTTCTTCGGAAAAAGACATCAAATCCCACTATAAAAAGCTCTCCAAAGTATTGTATGTTTCCATCTCATCATTTACCCCGTCCCATCGCTCACTACTTACACAGCCATCCGGACAAAGTCAAGCTTACAGCGAACGACACAGCTGAATCTGTTGCCGCGCGTTTTGTCGAAATTACCAAGGCCTATAAATCGTACGCAGCAATCTGCCCAGAATTGACATGGTCTGACCCACCCCCCAGGCTTACTGATGCGAACATCCGGAAAAATTTCCAGGAATATGGGCACCCGGATGGCCGGCAAGAAGTCACTATGGGTATTGCACTTCCCCGGTGGATCGTGGAGGCGCATAATAATATATGGGTGCTTGCCTTTTACGGAGGTCTCTTTGGCGTCGGCCTCCCCTTTGCCGTGGTATGTATTTTCTCTCGAGCTGAGAATTGGGGTTTGGGTTGAGTCATTTTCGTGCATCTTAGGGCAAGTGGTGGTTCGGATCACGCCGGAAAACCAAGGATGGTATTTTTACTCAGACTGCGACAAGCTTCTGGAAGGGACTCACTGAGACTTCGGACGTCTATGAGGTCGTCTCGGTACTCGGCCAGGCAACAGAGTTGCAGACGATTGTGTCAAGGAGGAAAACACCGAGTAACATCCTCCGTGCGCTTGAGAAAGCGATTGAAGCGGAACTTGGTCCTCGGTGGACTCGCATTCGGCAGCAATTCCAACGCGCGATCGGCGAACTTGATGCTCGCTGGGATTCGTTAATTTTACTTTTTGCCCACCTTCATCGTCTCCCCATTGCGGACCCTGGACTCCAGAAACGTGCGCCATTTCCTGAATTGCCTCGCTAAATAACATCCACTCATTACCTCCACAGAGCAAGAGCGTGTTCTCCTACAAACTCCAAATCTTCTCAATGCCCTCCTTTCCATTACGACCACGCGCAACTGGTCACAGCCCACGATTGCGGCTATGCGTCTGCATGCCTACCTTTCGCAAGCTATCCTGCCTGGTTCTCCAGGCGCACGATGGGCACAACTACCTGGCCTAAAGAATGAAGAGATCCGCGCTTTTCCACTTGTTTCCCGCGATTTCATGGATATCATCACTGTATTAGAGGAACAAAAGAAGAGCGCTCTCGCTTCAGATGCGCGAAAGACCATGGAGAGCTGGGGAAGGATAGAAATTGTGGACGCCAGGTTCAGAGGTACGTTGTAGTGTCGTCTCACTTTGAGTGTTGCTTGACATGCGCATAGTCATTGGAGAGCGTATCGTGACCCCCCAGGCGTTGGTACACCTTGTTATGAAGCTCCATGTTATCCCACCCAAAAGCGCTTCAACTTCCGAGGCAAATGGTAACGTTGATACGGAGAATCGACCAACAATCGACACCAACGAAGAAGCTCGCCTTGACGACGCATTCCTCAATAGCCCAAGAGATGTCGAAGACCTCAAGGCACCCACCTCGATTCTCGGCTCTGCTCACTCACCGTTATGGCCCGCGGTCTGCTATCTGCTCCTTGCTCCGGGTTCCTTAGCTGATACAGCCGCTTGTTCAGAATCACAGGCCTAGTTGGTGGATTGTACTTGCCGACGCCAAAAGCGATCGGCTCGTCGTACCTCCGCAGAAGGTCTCTGACGTGCCGTTTACTGATCCAACTCGCGCAAGGGATTATCGCTCGTACAAACTCAAGTTCCAGGCACCCCCCGGCACAGGCCTGTTCACCTGGCGTGTCATCGTGGTGAGCGACACCTACATAGCTGAGGATGCAGCAAAAGATCTTCAAGTATGTTTTCTTTCGTGATGTCTTTCTCTTCTTGGTTGCTAAGTCCCGATTAGTTAAGGGTGGAAGAATTCACAGCACTGGACCCCAATGAACAGCATAGAGAAGATGAGATCTCAGATCCAGAAGAAGATTCGCTTGCGGGCCAGATGGCAGCGATGCGTGGTGGGCCCGTCAAGAAACGCCGCGAAGAGAGTGATGATGAGAGCTCGACAGACGACGAAGGGGATGTGGCTAATGATAGTAGTAGCGATAGTGACTGAATTTTCTTCACTTGTTATTTACATGGAGGCTTGCCCTTGGGCGCAGAGACAAAACGTTACCCTCTATTCAGCATGTAATGGCATTCATATCGTCAACCTTGGTCCGTCGAACGAGCCCTTTGTTTGGAACTCTACGCTTCGACGAATGCCCGATAGATTTCGAATTTCTCCTCCCCAACGGTGACGAAATCGATTGCTGAGTCCGCACCAATAAAGACCACCTCACCTCGAACCGTATCCAGGGAACCATTGTCCCATTGAACTTTACCTTTTCCGCCAACGACGATGGTAATGCTTGGTCCACCAATTGCACGGTGATGTTCTGTTTGTCCTGGCGAAAGCGCCGTAGTCACTACGCTGAACTCGGTAATGGGGGGATCGTAAAGGGTAGATGCCAAGGAAGGCGAGAAAGGAAGGGGTTTGACGACATGGCGCGAAGCAGGTGCAGCGGTATATGTGAGCGTATTCACCAGATTGGGGATGTCGCGTAATTTGGGCGTGAGTCCAGCACGGATGACATTGTCTGAGTTGGCCATGCACTCGATGATGTCTGCAGTATATCATGTGCCTATGATTAACATTCATTTGGAGAGGTGTGGGGAGAGGCTGACCACCAGAGATATAGGCATGCGGCTCCCCTGCGCCAAGGAAGATTGCCTCGCCCGGTGAAAGCTCGACATAGTTCAGTAGAAACGAGCAGAAAATACCGATGTCATTTGGGAACTGGGCGTTCAGGCGTAACACAAGCTCGCGAACACTCTCCACTTCGGCATGAACGGATCGCGACTCAAAACGCTTTATGAGCCTGGCGAGGTGCTCAGTGAATGTGTCCGTTGGTGCGGTCATCACCGCTGAAAATATATCACGAAGCGCCTGCTTCGCCGCAGGTGTATTAGGGCCTGTGGTGGATGCCACACGGCGAAAGTTGTCCAATGCTTCTCGCGGAATCAGTTCCAATAGTTCAGGTACTCTATCGAGATATGTAGCGATGTTTGCGAGAGGGAGAAAGCCACAAAGGGCGGTGAAGGGCGTAAGGGCGAGCGCCATCTCGGGCTTGTGGTTCGGGTCTGCGAAGCCAAGCATGGGTACCCGTTCCAGTGCGCCGGGGAGCGTGGGCTCACCTTTGTAGATGTCTGGCTGCTGGATATGCAGCTTCTCCGCTGTCGCCTTGTCCGGGTGACTCTGTATGCTGAGCGCCTTCTCAATGGCCAATACCTTGAAGAGAAATGGGAGATTGCCATCCTCCGTGCTAAATTTCTGAGAGACCTTTTCGCCAATCAGGTGTTTGTTCTTGGAAAGATAACTGGCCAGTGTTTCTCCAGAGGATAAGAGGAGTGAGGGAGACTTTGGGTGTGTGCCCATCCACAGCTTCCGTGACCGTGACGTTAGCGACGAGGCATGAGATTTATCACCGCAGACACCTACCTCGGCGTAAGGTTTTGATTCATCGATATGAAACTCAGGAATGCCAGCCGACTGTGCAAATACGGCAACTTTGGAGGAAGCTCCAATCTTACCCCAGTCGTATTGCTGGACAGTGGGCACGATTTTGAAAACCTGCATTGGTCGGGTTGTGGTGGCTTGAGCGTCCGAGGGCCATCAGTGGCACACAACGGTCAGCGCTCAGCGCTGGACAATCAGATGACATCGCACCAACCACGCAGATTGGGAGCCGTTTCTGTTATCAGATCAGATTGCAGTTATCGCATATAAAGGAACAGGGTCTTCACACCCTTATTGTGTCTCTCTCACATACAGTACCTCAAGCTATGAACAGGTCAGTCGGCCCATTTACCATGGCAATTTCAACTCCTTTACTCAGCGATCGAAAGGGGTCCCATCATTCTTGTATGTTCTGTCTGTTCCACCATCGGCAGTTTCTGCATTTACCTACTCGTTTATTTCTCAGACCATAGATGAAGTCGAGGTACGTGATAATCCCCAGCTCATTATCACTACCGCAGTTGTGTGACGTTCTGATCCATTGCAGTATCTGCTTGATCAACTCGTAGGGGTCCTTCGTCTGCTAATAGATCAATCTACTCATTTACTTGCGCAGCCACCTCCCTCCCTGGACGACGATGGGCTTCTTCAGAAGCTTCGTAGGCGCTTAAGTGAATTACTAGCATCGCTTCGTGCTGGGGCTGAGGGTAGTGGGCATACAACTTAGCAGCGAGATATTATCGATCAAATAGAAGGACCACTTGATTTATGTCATCATCGAGGGCACTCTGAGGATCCTTTGGGCCTCTCAGCCAGAGAAGCTTCAAGCATAATGCTCAATGAGAGCGACAATCATCTGCGCGGGGTATCATTGTTACTAGACCATGCCGTACGAATCCGGAGTTGATGGGTTTGGTATGAGACGAAAGCCACGAAATGGACAGCTCCTAACTTACAGTAGTGACGCCAATTCGCACGGCGCAAGCCGACTGGAAATGAATAAATTAAAGGTCCGACCGGGTTGGACGTCAGGCTACCGATAAGTGGCACGAAGGCTAACGACGACAACGAGCCACATAAGACATGGTAAGCAAGATCTTCCTTTGTGGTTGTGAAAGACTGCCCCTAGATGTTTCTACCATCTTTCCAAATGTGTTGTCCGGATTTCACGGGGTGTACATGGGCGGATGGCGGCTATTCTACTTGGATGTTATGCCCAAATTGACACCCTTATTTACAGGCCAAGGCTAAAGCAGCACCAACATCATCCGGTGGCGGTAAAGCCGCAAAGAAGAAGAAGTGGTCGAAGGGAAAGGTTAAGGACAAGGCACAACACGCCGTCACCCTTGACAAGACCACATATGATCGTATCCTCAAGGAAGCGCCAACCTTTCGATTCATCTCCCAGAGTATCCTAATCGAGCGGCTCAAGATCAATGGTAGCCTTGCGCGGATTGCAATTAGGCACCTTGAGCGGGAAGGCGCGATCAAGCGCATAGTCCACCACCATGGACAGCTGGTCTACAGTACGTTTGGAGTCTGTCTTTATGGATACGGTTTTCACATGCGATATGTCTCTAGCCCGTTCTACAACGAGCTCTGATTGAGGCCTGTATGTTTCGTCGACATGCATTTGTCATGCGAACGATCGGTTGTTCGCTTATGGGGCCGACAAAAATGCTATACTTTCATCACTGAGGCGCGCATGTTTTGAGCTACTATTGAGGTCTTTGTGATGTACGGTCGGACAACAAGTGATAAAGCTGAATGTAAGATGAAATAGAAGAGGGACGCAGGGAACATTTTCAACGAATTGCAATGCCATTCGTTTGACGGTCACATCGCAAAATTGGATAGATTCAGCAGCACCGCACGTGATCTGCCTGCCCTAAACACGCAGAGTAGAGGTGATCCGTTCTGAGTCGCCACTCTTTGATCTATTTCCTTGAGCTTGCCATCACTCTGCGTTATCTCTTTTACCTGCAACATCACGACTGTGCAGTTGGTCTATTATGGAAGACGAAGTCGCTGCTCTCGTGTGTACAATTCTCTTTCGACTCTGTCGCCGCCTTATCACCGGTCCGTTTAGGTTATTGATAACGGTTCTGGCATGTGCAAAGCTGGCTGTGAGTTGCATCTGTCCCCGTTAACGTAGCTTTGCGACTGATATTCGTACTATAGTTGCTGGTGAGAATGTATTGGAAGTTCTTGAAGTGCTTTGATCTCATTCTTCCTCAGGCGATGATGCTCCCCGTGCCGTTTTCCCGTTTGTATCCCTCTCACTTTTGCCTGGCTCGTACTTAACTACGCGATTAGATCGATCGTTGGCCGTCCCCGCCACCAGGGTGTTATGGTTGGAATGGGTCAGAAAGACTCCTATGTTGGGTTAGTTTTCCTGTCACGATTACACTGCCCATGTCAGCCTCATTAACATCTTCAAGTGACGAAGCCCAGTCCAAGCGTGGTATCTTGACCTTGAAGTACCCCATTGAACACGGTATCGTCACGAATTGGGATGACATGGAGAAGATCTGGCATCACACGTTCTATAACGAACTTCGAGTCGCTCCAGAGGAGCACCCGGTCTTACTGACTGAGGCCCCTCTTAACCCCAAAGCGAACCGCGAAAAGATGACGCAAATCATGTTCGAGACATTCAATGCCCCAGCTTTCTATGTAGCCATCCAGGCTGTGCTCTCGCTGTACGCATCCGGCCGTACGACTGGTATTGTCCTCGATTCCGGTGACGGTGTTTCGCATACGGTGCCCATTTACGAGGGCTTTGCACTTCCCCACGCCATCCTTCGTCTGGATCTTGCTGGTCGCGATATCACCGAGCTGTTGATCAAGCATTTGACGGAGAGGGGTTATCCGTTTACAACCACTGCTGAGCGTGAAATCGTTCGCGATATCAAGGAGAAGCTCTGCTATGTTGCTCTTGATTTCGAACAAGAATTACAGACGGCGGCCCAATCTTCCGCCCTAGAAAAGAGCTACGAGCTCCCCGATGGGCAGGTGATTACGATTGGCAATGAACGGTAAGTTTTCCATCCGGAAAGAGGACGCAATGGGTCTGATCAACTTAAATGTAGGTTCCGTTCTCCGGAAGCCCTCTTCCAGCCGTCCTTCCTTGGTCTTGAGGCTGCTGGTATCCATGAGACAACGTGAGTTTCGACTTAGAAGCGACGTCAGAATTGCCTAATCACGGTGATCCTTCCCTTCAGATACAATTCAATTTTCAAATGTGACCTCGATATCCGTCGTGACCTCTACGGCAACGTCGTGCTCTCCGGTGGCACGACCATGTTCCCTGGCATTGCAGACCGTATGCAAAAGGAGTTGACATCGCTCTCTCCCTCTAGTATGAAGGTGAAAATTGTTGCACCGCCGGAGCGCAAGTACTCTGTCTGGATCGGCGGATCCATTCTCGCATCCCTCAGCACTTTCCAGAATTTGTGGTGCTCAAAGCAGGAATACGATGAGTCTGGCCCGGGCATCGTTCACCGCAGTCAGTTTCTTCGTCCCACATTTTACTTGAACCTCGCTAATGGTTTGTATGCAGAGTGCTTCTAAATATTCGTCTCAGGATCCATGATTATGGCGTGGGGTGTGGCAGGGATAAGTTGGTTTTACGTCACTTTCTTAACGCCTGCCATGGCGCCTTGTTTGTTGAAGATTTTGAAATGTTAAACGACTTTATGCCTTTTCCATGTCCATTAGGGTGGTCTGATGGCTTGAGTGTATCGGTGCTTTCTTGCGATACCTTTTGAAAGACGACGCTACACGTGCCCTCCTAGCTCACCGGTGTCCGCGCTTCTTTTTTGGGAGTTCAACGTTCAACCCGTGCACGACGACATGGACTTGAGAAGTATACGTTGTTATTGCGGATTTCTCGGAGCGGAGCCGGCAAAAGTCTGGGGAGAGGCAGTCGCTTACATAAGTGGCCTTGGTCAACCCGGGGTGGCCCACACGGCCACACGGATTCAACACGATACAATGCATCCCTCTTTCCGTGTTGCGCACAAGCCGCTCATTTCTTTCATCGGGAAACGTCAATGGCCTACAGGTTAATTCATTACTCCATTCTGTGTCCGTATTTGATCTTAACATGATTCAGGACCACAACCTCAGCGTCCCCACCCCGCCGCGCCAGCGCAGCTCAAGGATTCTTTCCCTGACTTTTTAAAGAAATACAAAGGCCTTTCATCTCAACCACGGAGCAATACTGCCCGTTCGAGCACGCAGGGCCTAATATTCAGCGATTTCTGGGAAGCTCCGAGGCGCGTTTGGCGGCCAAAGGTTAGGCAGGTAGAGGACGTAGAAATAGACGCGGTCTTAGTGAGTTTAAGGTCTTCACAGTACCTTTCATTGTGCTAATCCCTGGTCCGCATCATAGAGCGGCGGTGCGTCACTGAGGTAGTCTCGTAACAATATAGGAGATGCAGTGCCGCCATATACATTAGTTGTCAGTGGGCGGTGCGGTGCGATATCTAGCGTCTACAGTATCCCAACTCTTTTGGTACAAGTTGCATGAGCATTGACAGACTATATCAAATTAATCCTTCTCTGCGTATGCGGAAAGATGCTCGTCGAGCTCTGTCTCGCTAAGTGATCGCCACAAACCACGCGTCTTCACGTCCTCTTCCTCACTTGTGGAGACAATCCCGATTTCTACCTCGCCGGCTTTGAAATCCGTTGCATGGACCGTTGAGAGTGCCTCGATAGCGAGCTGTACAGGAGCAGTAAGGAATCATGACGATTGGATGTGACGTTACATGGCGCACCTCGATCACCTCCGAACGACCAAGCGTGTTCCCAGCTGCGACCGGGTCATCTGCACCACGACCGTTATTGAGCTTTTTCCATTTTTTCTCTAAATGGTTCATGGCTTCCTGTTGCTTTTGACCTGCAGCCGTCGCATGGAAGCCGACGAAATAGCCAGCCGGGTCAAGCTTGAAAATTTGGGGTCCCATCTCAAAATCGATCCCGATGAGGATCATGGCTGAGGGAGGGATCAGTTAGCGATTGCGTCAATTCTACTCGAAAGGGATGTACTCACAAATGCCGAGCGGACGCATCGCGGCGCGTTGAGTGTAAACTTGATTGATATTCGCCAGTCGTCTGGCGAGGGCATCCGGCGTAATCTCGTACCCAAACTTGTAGCGGAAGTCTGCGGCTTCTTGACGGGCGCGGCTGACTTGGGCGCGAGCATCAGCTGTAAAGATGGCATGGGATTAAATTAGAGTCAACGGAAAAGAGGGGAGCAACTCACCGATGAGACCCGTCATCACACAACCTATAGTAGGGGTGATACTGAAGAGATGTGTGATCGTCGAAGCGTCCAAGAGCTTGTCCTGGAGGACGCGTAAGCGCGGAAATGATGATGTACGGACTATAAACTTACCGGCACTTTCTTCTGGATAATGACAACCACGGTGTCGTGTCCACGAACGGAAATGGCAGTATGGCCAGAGCCGGATATCGCCTTGAACGCATATTCTGCACCAACACACTCAGGATTCTAGGAAGGCAAGAGTGTGCATGTTTGCTTACCGACTTGGTATAGACGACCCTCTGGTGAGAATACGGTGAGATATCTGTGATAAGGAAGTGAATACTACAAAATCTAGGATGAAAGAGATCGGATACCTATCATACGACGTTCTCGACATGTTAGCTGCAGTTATTAAGGACGCAACGCGCGTCAACTTGCGACTCAGCTAACCGGACCGATCCTGGGAAAAAGTCGGCCACTGTACAGTAGGAGTAGGCGTCGACTCGACACAAGCCGACCAAGACCGCCCATCCTCTGCCTCTCCTCCCTTAGCGGTAAACCCTTCCTTTGCGCCCACACAAGCAACGACTTCCGGTATTACTATTCCGTCTCCTCAAACACTAAAGTCCCCCAAACCAAAGAAGCTGTCGAGTTGAAGGTCTCGAACACCCGCCGCCTCCACTGCCACCTCACCTCTTCGACAATTCGTGGAAACACAGGACATACGACGCCATTACGCACTGGCACGACACACGCCTCGCGTGGGCCGAGGCCAACCCCTTTCGCGGTTTCTGCCTGTGCGACATGTGGTCCTGGAGTTGGCGCTTTTGGGTGCGTCATTGTCGGTCTTTCTTTTTCTGCCGCTGATTCGATCCCCCCCCCGCCTCCTGACCGACTTGGTATACCACCAACAGTCGCAGCGCCTCAATCAATCACGTACATCAACGTCCGGCCGTGCAGAGAACGCATGGTGCCGACGATGTCTACGCCCGACTCTGTAGGGCTGCGCGCCGTACAGTATACGGCATACGGCCGCATATTTACGGCTGTCATACGGTATGAAGACGACCATGACCCGTACCGTAAACCGAAATCCAAGACAGTCGACGGTACGGCCAATTTATGATGGGCCTTGAATGTAAAGATCGCGTCGATACATTCTTCCTCGCACGCGGGGCCATCATGGGACTCAGGCGGCACATGGAACGCCCCACAATTGCTGTGGACGGACAAAGAAGGCAACCAAAGAGCTCCCAGGTGCGTTTCCTGTTCTTCCATTCTCACTTCGACTGCTCTGTCGATGACGGTCGGTCTGCCTGCCATCATACAGTGATCGTCCGCTGTCCACTTCCTCATGCCTTTCTACTGCGGCAATTATTCTTTTGGTGGTTGGCCACACTGGAAGCACTTTCGACCATTCGCTTCCTTCGCTCTTCCTCTGTCAAGACTTTCCTTCGACGTCTTTTTTTTTCGATTCCGAATGAGATCACGTCGACGTCCATCGCGTCTGCGTCTCTGAGATTGCCGGTTCGTTGGACGTCTCGGAGGCTCTCTTCGACGGTGCTGAGGAAATCTTGCGGCATGCTCGGCCTTGAGGCTCTGCTAGCTGCCAAGGAACAGCCATCGCGGACGACATCAGCAAAGCAGGCTTCTGGCATCTCAAGATATGGTTCCATTGGTTTGTCCCCGCACTTCCCTCTCGTCCTCTACGGCACTGATGACCGACAGAAAAAAAGTAAAACTTGGATACCTCTGAGAGACTGTGCAGCCCCTACGAGACAAGTTTGGTGTGGGGGGGACACGAACCGATGAGAGCGTAGCAGAGGACGAGATAGCGGGACAGGGGGGTCAGAGCAGGGCCAAAAAAAAAAAGAGACACTCACGGAGAGGGGACTGGGAGGAAAGAGGACACATTAGGCAGCATGGAAATGGGGACGGGCGCGGGTCGGACGGCAAAGGACAGAAATAAGGGAAGGGATTTGTTTATGCAAGAGAAAGACTATGCACAAGTACACTAGGGCAGTCAGTAGGGGCAACAAAAAAAGAAAACCGCAACGTCATTCTGCTGGCAACAAGACTCCAGCATGCAGCAAGGACCAAGAAAGGGATGTTGGCTGAGAGAAAAGATCAAGAAACAAGTGACAATGCATCATGGGCATGTCTCAGACGCTGCTTGAGGACCATTAGTGTACAAATTGTCCCTGGCTGCAAGCTTGCATGGTGTAGCGAGATTGTGTCATGGCCACCAGAAAAGATTTGCTCAACCGCAACGGCAGATCCTGGTGAAGAGTAGCATGAGCATTCAAAACTACATAGGAAGTAAAAAGGTAAACAGACCAGGAATTGAAAATATGTCCCTAGCAAGGCAGTACAGGTTTGGGAATTGTGCTCATCACCCTACCCACCACTCAAGGGGTTTACCCATGTTACTGTATAATCTTCACTGGCATGCAGCAGCTTGAGAAACTCCTTGAGTTCATTGCGTGACAAGGCATCCTTCTTATACCTCAATGTGAAATCCACTTTGGAAGGAGACTCATCAGCTGTAGACTGAATAGAGTTGTAGGGCTAGGGCTGAGCACCGTGTCTGTATTTATGGGTATATGGGCCAGCATAATACAGGACAGGACCCATCCCATCTGGCCTTGAGTGGACAGCTTGATGGGATGGTTGGCCCCCAACAAGAAATGAGTCGACACTATGTGACTTCATTTGACATTATGCAGCTCACCAAGTCTCTGATCAGATAGCATTGATGGAAGCCAACATTTGGCAAAAATATGGTTGCTATCTGATGCTATATGATCTTGGCTGAATGGTGATTCTTGATCATTTCACGCCCATTGTTGTCAGAAAATACTGGTATTTTTTGATCCTATGTGACTACAAAACACCCTGTTCTTCCTTTCCACATCCCAGGTGTCAGGAACTCACTACTTTTATGGGTAGCAAGACTCAACGACGGTGCGGAGTTGAAGGTGACTGATCCAAAGGAGCAGCAAGGAGATGTTGAGGAGGAAAAGTGTTAAGGGCCAAGGACCCTAAGGTGCGACGTGCACGGGTTTGTATAACGGCAGCGGGACTTGTACTTCAAGGGATTGTAGGTAGCGAACGCTAGCCCTTGGATGCGCTGGTATGACGGGTCTGCATGCGTGCAAGACACTAGTGGGGATAATGAAAGATGTAGAGAAGAGTCTCGACGATGTTTGAGACGACTTAGAAGGGATGCGGACGAAAACTGAAGGCGCTGTGGAAGCTACAACACTTGGGATTAAACCAAGTCAGGCTTAAGGCCCAACTCTAGAATATAAGGTCGACTTATATACATCTGGGCAGCTGCCATGACTCGAGCCTAATACTACTAGTACCTGTACTAGTAAAGAGTCATCATACAAAGTATGGAGTCATTCCGAGTCGAACTGACTCACGCGTGAGTCCTAGGATACGTACTACTAGGTTGGAGTCAGTTATGAGTCACATGCATAGCCAAAGAGAATCACATGGTAAGAATGATAGGTAAGCGGTCAGGTGATAAGGTCATGTGATGGAAAGGGGGTGGAAACAGGTCATGTGATGGGAAAGCTTTAGTAAGCAAGTAAAAAATGAAATTTTGAGCCTCAAGAACGTAACATGACACCCTTCCTAGAAAGTCACTCCCACATGACTTCATTCGCGTGGCTGGTCACATGAGTCAGCGTCCCACTCTGCGCAGCGTACAGTGCTGGACAATTAAAATCAACAAATTTTTTCCAATGATGTAGTTTTGTTTAAAACGCGCAAAAAACACATTTTGATTTTTGACAAA
>Ga0307509_10004147_pt1 | contig 21173 bp, 22 predicted proteins | sample 10_EM_MG_FD_202245 | JGI IMG/M metagenome (GOLD analysis project Ga0307509, IMG submission 202245) | Populus trichocarpa ectomycorrhiza microbial communities from riparian zone in the Pacific Northwest, United States - 10_EM | ecosystem: Host-associated > Plants > Roots > Unclassified | place... | reverse complement strand
TGGGGCCAAGACTTTTGTCTTGCGGGCGTCCGCGGCCCAGAGGGATAGCAAGCCAGTTTTGACTTTGTCGTCCGCTCCCGCAGCGGATTTCGACGTTGTTGTCGAGAAGACAAAGTCAAAACGCGCTACTGGCAAGCGACAAAGTCGAAATGCGCTAGTGAAAACGCCGGACCGTTTGGACAATGTCTTCAGCTAACTCGGATATGCCGCTGCGGGTGCGCAAGCTTGGCCGCCAGCGCATAGGGCAGGGCCGAGCCCATCGTCGCGAGGCCGCCCGACAGCGACGCCATCATGCTGCGGATTGATCGGCTTGGCGTCGTTCATCGCGCGCCGGCACCCCGATGGCCGAGATCGAGCGCAAGGTCACGCTCGCCACGCTCGAAAACGGCGAGCGAGTCGTGGCGTCATTTACCGCAAGAGATTCAAAAGCCTGGCAAGGCTACCCGTCGTGTCGCAGAGCATGTTAGTTAACATAATATACATTGTCGTCATTTATACTTTCCGGAGGTTTCGAGGCCACCTATGAAAGTCCAGCTCTACAGTGTCGAGCATGCACCGCGATCGCTGCCAACGTGGCAGTTGATGCTCGACGACCTGGGCAATCCTCCGGCTTCTCGGGTGGCGCGTGTGCTTGGCATCGGTGAGCGCAGCGTGTATCGCTATAGCGCTGTGGGCTTCGCACCCCGGTTGCCGTCGTTGGCGTTGTTCTGGTTGACGAACTGGGGTCGGTCGTCGGTCTACTGTCAAGCCGTCAACGATGCACGCGTGGCGGTGAGCTACTGCGAGTCTTTGAGTCGGCAAAACGATCGTCTGCGCCTGGCTCTGGCCTCGGTGGCGGGATTGGAAGCGCCTCGGTTGCTGGAGGCTTGCCGGTGACCCTCTCTCGTCGAGTCGGGGACCGGGGCGGCAGCCCCAAGTGCAGCGGAGCGGCCGTTCACCTGGTCAAGACAGCGTCAGCGATGACGATGCAGCTTCGTCCTTGGACGCGTGCTTGGACCTTTGGCGGCAGCTTGCCTATCCTGCGCGCCCTGGTGGCCTTGTTGGGTGATCACTTGGCGCACTTCGGGGCTCACGGATTATTGGTAGGCGGCGGGGTTTGCCGTTGGCAGGCGAACGCGGAGCGTCGGCAGCCAACGGCGGGCACCGCGGCCGACCGCGAAGCGGGCGGCGGGCGAAGCCCGCCTAGATTTATCTCAAGGACACTTCAGCACACACCAATGAGCTGAGGCAAAAAAGATGGCCCCGCGGCGCGTCAACGCCCGGGACCGGTGACCGGCAATCAACTAGGAGGAACTGCCGATGGGAACAATGTTACGCCTGATCGATGGCGTGTTGTATGAAGGGAAGCCTGCCGATGAGTACGAGCTCGCAGTCCACCGGCTTGGCAACGGCCATGCTGAAGCGAGCGTTCGTCGCATGGTCTGGTGGTCCGAGCTGCGCGCTGCGTCGGCCGATGAGCTGGAGGTGTGGCGGCGTGATCGTGAGGAAGGGGCTGAGGAACGGCGGGAGGCGAATCTTGAGCGGGCGTCGAGGCGGGCCGTCACTCGGGTACGGCGCACGGTCAAGGCAGTCGGCATGGATGCCCTGCTCACCCTCACCTACCGCGTCATGGTGACCGATCTGGAGGCTTGCAAGAAGCACTTGAGGGAGTTCGTGCGGCGCATGCGTCGGCTGATCCCTGGGTGGCAATACGTTGCGGCCTTCGAGCTTCAGAAGCGTGGTTGTTGGCATGTGCATCTGGCGATCCACAAGTTGCCGTTGAGCCTGCCTGCGCCCAACGGCGTCAAGGTCAAGAGCTACAACATCGTTCGCGCCGTCTGGCGCAGCGTCGTTGGCCACGACAACGGCAACATCGATGAGAGCCGGCGTAAGTCGTTCACTCGGCGCAGCAGTGCGAACCTGGCCAGCTACATCAGCAAGTACATGCTCAAGGCGTTCAAAGACGGTGACGCTTGGAGTAATCGCTATAGCGCTGGCGGCATCCCGTCCGATTTGTTGGAGCGGCCGGCCGTGGCTCGAGGCCCTGATCTGGTGGCGTTGATCGCCCTCGCCTACAGCGAGATCGCCGGACACGCTTGCGAGATATGGTCGAGCGTGCGCCGTACTTGGAACCCCGTCGACGGGTTGATGACCGGCCCTCCCGATGGGTTCTTCCTCTCCACCGGTCCAGAGCCTCAACACTGCGGAGCGCAACATGGGTAAGTCAGCACAACGCAAGTCCGCGAAGCGTCGCACTCAGTTCGTGGTCCGTGTCGGGTATTGCGATGGCAGTGAAGACGTCAACGGCTTCGCTTCGAGGGCTCACGCGCAGGTCATGGTCGACGCCGTTCGGCACATGCTTGGCGAGCCTGAGGGTGTCGATCTGTTGGAGCTGATCGAGTGCTCGACCGGTGCCGTCGAGTACCGCGCGGTTCGGGAGGCAGGCCTTGTCTGAGCTCATTACCGAAGACACACCGGAGGTGCGTGCTGAGTTGTCGGCTTGCGCTGCGTTCTTGCTGCCGTTGGCGCACGCGTGCGTTCGTGATGGGCCTTGGCCAATGGAGGTCGCTGCGTGGCTCACGATGATCCGCGACTCGTTCGCGCAGTCGCGCGAGGGTGTCCAGTGAAGCGGCGTCTTGACCCTGCGACTCTGGTGCCTGGTGAGTCGCAGTGCGAGCGCACGGCGAGGTTGAACCGGGAACGGGCGTCGCGTCATGCCGCGCTCAAGCGTGCTGCTCGTGGTCCGAGCAAGGTGCAGGCTAAGTCCGGCGCTGTAGTGGTGGTCGGGCCTTCCGTGGTGGATGCCGCTCATGTGCGAGCCGCTGCTCTGCAGTCGCTGCCGTGGTGACGGTCGACGGAACAAACGTTGTGTTCGATCCGGCGTCCGTCGTGGTGGCCTGGGCATTCGCTTGCGTCGCTCTGACCGGTGGGCTTGTTACTCCAACCTGGTGCCGTGAGTTACTCGACGGCTTGAGTATGTGGATAACCTATATCTGCAAACCCTTAAGCAGGTTATACATTGTCGTCAAAGATGGGGCCTATGGAGAAATTCTGGTGCATCGTGACTTGGGGCAATGAGCTGGTCGACGTGCTCGAATGTGGTTCTTGGTCGGCGGCTAAGGCAGCAAGAGATGAGATCTGGCCGGAGCTGCGGGAACGGGTTTTCAACGTTGAGTTGTTTGATCCTCTTGGCGTGCGGCTTTGGTCCAGTGATGAGGCCGAGTGCAATGCCTGTGTGCCTCTGGCTGACGGTCGATATGAGTTCGTTGAGGCCCAAGGGAGCTCGCCGGATGTCAATGAGCGGTTTCGCAAGGTTGGCGCGGTGGCGCCGTTGCTGGCTCTTTGGGGCGTGGCTGGTGGTGCGCCCTATGACCGAGAGGCCAACCCGGTTTCCACACGTATGAAGCGGCAGAAGGCTGCTCGTTGGCGTGCTGAGGGTCGTGGGTTGTGAGCAAGCCGTTCACCCCTGCTCGCTTGCAGGAGACCCTTTCTCGGCAGCTTGTGGATGTGAAGTGCGCCGATCCTCGTCTGTCGCCGGACGTAGATGAGCCTTTGGTGCTGCCCCGCAAGGTTATGCGTTCTCCGTGCTGGTGTGGCTCCGGGAAGGAACTGCGGCGGTGTCATCGCGCTTTGCCCTTGGCCTCGTGCTGAAGAGCAGTGTTCGAGGGGTGCCCGAAGGGGGGCACGAAGGCCCCGGGTCTGGGGTGCAGCCCCAGGTCAACTTTGGAAGCTGCCTTGTGCCCTGGGAAGAAGTCGAGGCCTGCTCCTGTATCGCCCAATCCCGAAGTTGGCCGGGTGGGTGCGGCGCGACCGGCGAGCGGAGGCGCGTAGCGCACCGCACGCCGGTCGAGCTGCGCTCACCCGACCGCAACGCGGGCGGGCGGCGCAGCCGCCCGGCCTAGATTTATTCCTAGGACACTTCAGAACACAGAAGCACGACTGACGGGGCGCTTACCGGGCGTAGGAGTCGATTCTTGAGGGCGTATGGTGATACCACATTGCAACCAAAGCGAGGCCGTTGATGGCGATGACACTCAGGCTGAAGCCGGAGCTTCAAGTAGAGGCTCAGGCCTATGCCCAGGATGTGGGCGTGTCTTTGAACGCCCTGCTCTCGTTGGCTCTCCGCGACTACTTGGACGGCCGCCGAGCTACGCCCAGGTCCGTGCGGCGCTCCTCCTCGGTCGCAATGCCACAACCCGAAATCTCGTCGCCTGTGGCGTCGTCTGCTCGTGTTGTGTCCCGCCAGCCGGGAGACCTTCCGATCGAGCCCGCTGGGCCCGTCTACAAGGCCCCTAAGAGTCGGGCTGATCCTTGCCCTTGCGGGAAACTGGATTCGAGCGGGTATCACAGGCTGAAGTGGCGGCAGTGCCACGGCAAGTCAGTTACCTAGGCCTGGCTTCAGCGGTTACGGGGTGTGGTTGCACAAAGCCACCCCGATCTTCAAGAAATTCGAACGTCAGAGGCACATAACCTCGTTGATACTCGCGGTCAGTATTTGCCTGATCTGGTGTACAAAACATTTATTGTGCGTCATTGCTACCCCTTTTAAGCAGGCTAGGAGGGGTATATACATTGTCGTCAAATCAACGACCGCCCATCCAACGCTAACTGCCCGCGCGATTCGGGTCCCGCCAGGCCCGTTCGAACGGCAGCCGCCAGGCGCGCGGTGCCACGAGTTGATGGATGGCATTCGGCCCCCAGGAGCCCGGCGCGTAGAAGCGAACCGGCGGCGGCGCCTCGAGCAGCGGGGTCGAGACTTGCCACAGTCGCTCGATGCCTTCGGCCGTCGTGAACAGCGTGCGGTCGCCGCGCATCGCGTCCAGGATCAGGCGTTCGTAGGCTTCGAGCACATCGCCGAGCAGCCCGGTGTCGTTCATCGCGAACTGCAGGCTGAGCTTGTCCAGCCGCATGCCGGGGCCGGGCCGCTTGCCGTAGAACGACAGCGACATCTTCGAGGCGTCGGCCAGGTCGAAGGTCAAGTGATCAGGCCCTTGCGCACCGACGCCCGAGCCGGCGGGGAACATGCTCTTGGGCGGCTCGCGAAACGCGATCGAGATGATGCGTTGCCCCTCGGCCAGCCGCTTGCCGGTGCGCAGATAAAACGGCACGCCGGCCCAGCGCCAGTTGTCGATCGAGCACTTCAGCGCGATGAAGGTCTCGGTCTCGGACTCGGCATGGACGCCCTCCTCGGCCCGGTACCCGGTGTATTGCCCGCGCACGACGTCGTTCGGCTGGATCGGCAGCATGCTGCGGAAGACCTTGTTCTTTTCTTCGCTGATTGGCGACGGCTCCAGCGATGTCGGCGGCTCCATCGCCATGAACGCAAGGATCTGGAACAGGTGCGTCACCACCATGTCGCGAAACGCGCCGGTCTGCTCGTAGAAGCCGGCGCGCCGGCCCAGCCCGAGCGTCTCGGGCACATCGATCTGCACGTGGTCGATGAAGTTGCGGTTCCAGATCGGCTCGAACAAGCCGTTGGCGAAGCGGAACGCAAGGATGTTTTGTGCCGGCTCTTTGCCCAGAAAGTGGTCGATGCGAAAGATCTGATCTTCTTCGAACACCTCGTGCAACCTGGCGTTGAGCGTCACGGCGCTGCTGAGGTCGGTGCCGAAGGGTTTTTCCATGACGATGCGCGAGCGCTCGACCAGGCCGGCCTCGCCGAGCATCCGCACCGCTGGCAAGGCCGCGCTCGGCGGCACGCTCAGGTAGTGCAGCCGGCGGCTCTCGCCGCCGAAGGTCTGCTCGGCGCGCTCGACCGCGGCCTTGAGGGCTGGGGCACCCGCGGCCAGCGAGACATAGTCGAGGCTCGCGGCAAACGTGTTCCAGTCGGACTCGGTCACCTTGCGGCTCGAGAACTCGTCCAGCGCCCCACGCGCGATCTTGCGAAACGCCTCGAGGTCGATGTCGTCGAGCGAGACGCCGATGATCCGGCAGCCGGGGATGAACCCAACGCTGGACAAATGGAACAAGCCCGGGAGCAGCTTGCGCCTGGCCAGGTCGCCGGTGGCACCCACAAGAACCACGACCTGCGGATGCCGCGGCCCCACGCCTGAAGGAATCTTTGCCACCACTCACCTCCTTTGTCCGCGGATGCTGGCTCTGACTGTACGGGATCGTGTGCGGGCCGGCCGCGCGCGGCGCACATGAGTCGACAATCGGCGCGTCATTCTCTTCACGGAGCACGCCCCGATGAGTCGCCTGTTCGAACCCCTGCAGATCGGCCAGCTTGCGCTGCGCAACCGCATCATCATTGCGCCGATGTGCCAGTACTCGGCGACCGAAGGCTCGGCGACCGATTGGCATCTGATCCACCTTGGCCACCTCGCGTTGTCCGGCGCCAGCCTGATGATTCTCGAGGCGACCGCGGTCGTGCCCGAAGGCCGTATCACGGCCAGCGATCTGGGCCTGTACTCGGATGCCAACGAGCACGCCCTCGCTCGCGTGCTGGGCGCGGTACGGGCGCACTCGCCGATCAAGATCGGCATGCAGCTGGCGCATGCCGGGCGCAAGGCGTCGAGCCGCGCGCCATGGGAAGGCGGTGCGCAGGTGCCGCTGGGCCAGCCAGGCAGCTGGCAAGCCGTCGCCCCATCGGCCGTGCCGCATGCGCCGTCGGAACAAGCGCCTGCCGCACTCGATGCCGAGGGCCTGCGGCACATCCGCACTGCCTTCGCCGAGACGGCACGGCGTGCGGCGCGGCTCGGGCTCGACGGCCTCGAGATCCACGCCGCGCACGGCTATCTGCTGCATCAGTTCCTGTCGCCGCTGGCGAACAAACGCGAAGACGCGTATGGCGGCAGCCTGGAGAACCGCATGCGTTTTCCGCTCGAGATTTTCGACGCGGTTCGCGAGGCGTTCCCGGCCGACAAGCCGGTGTGGGTGCGCATCTCGGCGACCGATTGGGTGCCCGGCGGCTGGGACATCGACGGCACGGTCGCGCTGTCGAAGGCGCTCGAGGCACGCGGCTGCGCGGCCATCCATGTCTCGAGCGGCGGCGTGTCGCCGCAGCAGGCGATCAAGCTCGGCCCCGGCTACCAGGTGCCGTATGCGCAGCGCGTGAAGGCCGAGGTCGGCTTGCCGACGATTGCGGTCGGCCTGATCACCGAACCGGAGCAGGCCGAGGCCGTCATCGCCAACGGCGAAGCAGATGCGGTGTCGCTGGCGCGCGCGATGCTCTATGACCCGCGCTGGCCCTGGCACGCGGCCGCGAAGCTGGGCGCGAGGGTGCAGGCGCCGCCGCAGTATTGGCGCTCGCAGCCGCGCGAGTTCAAGGACTTGTTCGAGAACGCGGCGTTCGGGGCGCGCTGATGATCAACAGGCGCCATGGCGGCGCCGTGTGTCAGGCTTCGTCGGGCTCGTCCGCACCGTCGACCGACGCGTCGAACGCGGCCGCGTCGGCGGGCGCGCGCGCCACCATCGGCTTGTCCAGCGGGCGCCAGATCCGGCTGTGCAGGTGCGCAAGCCGCTCGGAGCGAGCCACTGCGGCGAGCACGGACTCGGGGTCCATCATCAGTGCGAACGGATTCGAAGCGGCTTGGACTGTCGTCATGGCGAAACCTTCCGGGTGTTGACGTGGGCGGATGCGATGAATGCACTCTAGCCCTGCGCCCCGGCCGCCCCCAGTGGGCGCGGCCCCATTCCGCGTGTCAGCCTGACTCTTACACGCGCGTCAGCGCGTCGCCTGCTCCAGCCGCTTGACCAAGGTGCTGCGCCCGGCTCGGCGAGCGAAGTCAATCGCGCCCAGATCGAGCTGATTGCGGCGCCGCGGATCGGCGCCGCGGTCCAGCAGCAGCCGCACGCTGTCCTCGCTGCCGTACTGCGCGGCCATCATCAGCGGCGTGCTGCCGTTCGGCGAGGCGGCGTCGATGTCGGCCCCGCAATCCAGCAGCAGCTGCACGACCTTGGGCTCCGGCCCGGTGGCCGCGTAGTGAAGCGGCGACCAGCCGGTCTGGTCGACCTTGGCGCCGCGCTCCAGCAGCAGCTGCACGCCGGCCAGATCGCCCTTCAGCGCCGCCATCATCAGCGCCGATTCGCCGGCCTGGTTCAAGGCGTTCACGTCGACCTCGGGCCGCGCCAGCAACGCGCGTGCCGCCTTCAGTGCGTGTTCCTGCATCGCGATCGTCAGGCCGGGCTGGCCTTTTTCGTCGCGTGTGCTCGGGTCGAAGCCGCGGTTCAGAAGGTTGGTGATGACACCGGCGTCGTCGTTTCGGATGGCGATGAAGAAATCATCGAAAGAACCGGCCGACGCAGGAAAAATCACCGCAATGACAATGAGGTAGAGAATTTTATTAAAGTGATTTCTCATCATTCATCGGGCCTCTTCAGGCGAGCGGCGGCAGCTTGAACAGCCGCTCGAAGTTGCGGGTCGTCGCCTGCGCGATCGCCTCGACCGGCAGGCCTTTGAGCGCCGCGATCTGCTGCGCGACGAAGGGCACGTAGGCCGGGCTGTTGGTCCTGCCGCGGTAGGGCACCGGCGCAAGGTAGGGGCTGTCCGTCTCGATCAGGCAGCGGTCCAGCGGCACGAAGCTCGCCACGTCGCGCAGCGCCTGCGCGGTCTTGAACGTCAGGATGCCGGAGAACGAGATGTAGAAGCCGAGGTCGAGCGCTGCGCGCGCCACCGCCTCGGTCTCGGTGAAGCAGTGGAACACGCCGGCTTCGGCGCCCTCCTCGCGCAGGATCGCCACGGTGTCGTCGGACGCGCTGCGCGTGTGCACCACCAGCGGCAGCGAGGCCGCGCGCGCGGCGCGGATGTGCACACGGAAACGTTCGCGCTGCCATGCCATGTCGGCGATGCTGCGGCCGTTCAGGCGGTAGTAGTCCAGCCCGGTTTCGCCGATCGCCACGACGCGCGGCAAGGCTGCGAGCGCGGTCAGGTCGCCAACGCTCGGTTCGCGCACGCCTTCGTTGTCGGGGTGCACGCCGGCGCTGCACCAGAAGTTGTCGAAGCCGATCGCAAGCGAGTGAACGGCGTCGAACTCTTCGAGCGTAGTGCAGATGCACAGCGCGCGATCGACCTGCGCGGCGGCCATCGCGGCGCGGATCTCGGGCAGGCGCTCGCGCAGCTCAGGGAAGCTCAGGTGGCAATGGGAATCGACGTACATGCGAGAGGGGCGCGCACCGCGGTGGCGCGGCGGCTTCAGATCGTCTGGGTCGGTTTGGCCGACGAGATCGACGTGCCCAGCACTTCTTCGATCTTGAGCTTGAGGCCGCGGGTCTTCTCGTCGTTCGGGAAGCGCACGCCGACACCCTGGGTGCGACCGCCCGACGCGTTCGCCGGCGTGAGCCAGCCGACCTTGCCGGCTACGGGATAGCGCTGCGGATCGTCGGGCAGCGAGAGCAACAGGTAGATGTCTTCGCCGAGTTTGTACTCGCGCGTGGTCGGCACGAACAGCCCACCATCGGCAAACACCGGCATGTAGGCGGCGTAGAGCGCGCCCTTCTCGCGAAACACGAGCTGGATGACGCTCGGCCGCGACGTGCTCGGTGGTGGCGTGCTGGCCAGCGGTGCGCCGCGCGTGGTGGGTTCGCTCATGCGCGTGAGTGTACCGAAACGACCCGCGCGGGCGGGCCACTTTTCGCCGGCGCCGCGAGTGCGCGCCGGCCTTGCTGCACCAGCGACTCCATCAGCAAGCCCGCGTTCCACGGATGCTCGGCATGCCGCGCGACGCGGTGCAGCTCGGCCATCCACGCGTTCAGCGCCGCGGCGTCGGCGCCGGGCACGATGCAGGCCGCGGGGAAATAGCGCGGCGCCGCACCGTGGGCCACGCAGGCACTGTCGTGGCAGAGCTTTTGCAACGCGTCGATGACGCGCGGCAGCGGCCACGCAGCGAGCGCCTGCGGCAGACCCTGCGCGACGAGCGCCGGCAAGCGCGCCCAGAGCGCCGCATCGATGCCTTGCTGCGACCACGCCAGCGCTTCCTGCGGCTGACCGCCGGTGGCGGCGAGCATCACGCCAGCGTCGGCGACGCCCTGCCCGCTCAACCACGCGGTGGCGTCGGCGGCCGGCGGCAGGCTCAGCGTCACGCTCTGGCAGCGGCTGCGGATCGTCGGCAGCAGCGCGTCCGGTGCCGCGCAGCTGAGCACGAAGCGCGTGGCGCCGACCGGCTCCTCGAGCGTCTTCAGCAAGGTGTTGGCCGAGATGCCGTTCATGCGCTCGGCCGGATGCAGCACGACGACCTTGCCGCGGCCGCGCGCCGACGTGGTCTGCGCGAAGTTCACCGCGCGGCGCACCGCGTCGACCTTGATCTCCGAGCTCGGCTTGGCCTTGCTCGCACGCTCGGTCGCCGCATCGTCGCCCTCGCCGGCACCCCAGCCCAGGTCCGCCTGCATCGCCTCGGGGATCAACACCAGCAGATCGGGGTGCGACCGCGCCTGCACGACCTTGCAGCTGGCGCAGTGGCCGCAGGGCCGCGATGCGTCTTGCGCGGCTTCGCAGAGCCAGGCCTGCGCCAGCGACATCGCGAGTTCGAACTGGCCCACGCCCTGCGGCCCGTGCAGCAGCAACGCGTGCGCGTGCTGCGAACGCAGTGTCTGGCGCAGCACCGGCGCGAGCCAGGGCAGCGGCAGCGTGCCGCCGGGGCCTACCATGCGCGCGCCTTCAGCACGTCGTCGATCTGGCGCCAGACGAGGTCGCGGGCCAGCGACGAATCGATGCGTGCGAAGCGCTGCGGCATTGCGTTCGCGCGCGCTGCATAGGCGTCGCGCACCCGCTCGAAAAACACCAGGTCCTGCTGCTCGAAACGGTCGGCCTCGCGCGCCTGCGCGCGGCGCTGCGCGGCCACTGCGGGGGGCAGATCGAACCAGATCGTCAGGTCGGGCTGCAGCGTGCCCTGCACGAGCGTCTCGAGCTGCTCGAGCACCGCAACCGGCGCGCCGCGCCCGCCGCCCTGGTAGGCGAAGGTCGCATCGGTGAAGCGATCGCACAGCACCGTGTGGCCCGCGGCGAGGGCCGGCTTGATGACCTCGCAGAGATGATCATGGCGCGCCGCGAACACGAGCAGCGCTTCGGTGAGGACATCCATGCTCGTGTGCAGCACCATGTCGCGCACGCGCTCGGCGAGCGGCGTGCCACCGGGTTCGCGGGTGCAGACGACGGTCGCGCCGGCCTCGCGCAGGCGCTGCGCGACGGCCTCGATGTGGGTCGACTTGCCGGCGCCGTCGATACCTTCGAAGGTGATGAATCTGCCCGTCATTTGCTGCGCCGCTGGTATCGGTTCACCGCCCGGTTGTGGTCGGCCAGAGTGTCGCTGAATTCGCTGCTGCCATCGCCGCGCGATACGAAGTACAGCGCCTTCGTCGGCTCCGGGTGCACCGCCGCGAGCAGCGATGCCTTGCCCGGCATCGCGATCGGCGTGGGCGGCAGGCCGGCGCGGGTGTAGGTGTTGTAGGGCGTGTCGGTGAGCAGATCGCGCTTGCGCAGATTGCCGTCGAACGCCGACCCGAGCCCGTAGATCACGGTCGGGTCGGTCTGCAGCGGCATGCCGATCCGCAGCCGGTTCACGAACACGGCGGCGACACGCCCGCGGTCGGCGCCGACGCCGGTTTCTTTCTCGACGATCGACGCCAGCACGAGCGCGTCGGCGGGGCTTTGCAGCGGGCTGTCGGGCGCGCGTTCCTGCCATGCGGCATCGAGCCGCTTCTGCATCGCGTGGTAGGCGCGCTTGAGCACCGCGAGGTCGCTGCTGCCTTTGCTGTAGGCATAGGTGTCGGGATGGAAGCGGCCCTCGGGCGCGACGCCGGGCGCGCCGAGCGCCTGCATGATCTGCTCGTCGGTCAGCGTCGCGGTGGTGGGCTTGAGCGAGTCGGCCTTCGCGAGTTCGGCGCGAAACTGCTGGAAGGTCCAGCCCTCGATGAGCCGCACCACGGCCAGCGTTTCATCGCCGCGCACCATCTTGTTGAGCAGCGCGATCGGCGTCGTGCCGGGCCCGATCTCGTAGCTGCCCGCACGAATCTTGCGCGACTGGCCCGACCAGCGGAACCACTCGTACAGCAAGGTCGGCGAGGTCTGCACGCCGGCCTGCACCCACGCCTGCGCGATCTCGCGCGGCGGCGTGCCGAGCTCGATCGAGACCTCGACCGAATCGGCCGACAGTGTCAGCGGTTTGTTCAGCCACCACGCACCGAAACCCGCGGCTGCGAGAACCGCCAGCAGCGCCAGCGCTGCCAATGCACGCCAGGATTTCATCGACGACAAGCGCCGCGCGAGAGACTCGGGCGCCGAAACCCTTTGATGACAAGAATCATGGGCACTGATGATAATCCGTGCATGAACGACACCTCGATGGCCCTGAACGGCGCGCTGGCTCTGACGCACTGGGGCTTGATCCGCGCGCGCGGCGCCGACGCCGTCAAGTTTCTGCAAAGCCAGCTGACGAACGATGTCGCGGCGCTCGGCGACGCACAGGTCCGGCTGGCCGGCTTCTGCTCTGCCAAGGGCCGGCTGCAGGCGAGCTTCGTGGTCTGGAAGCTGGCAAGCGACGAGGTCTTGCTCGCCTGTTCGGCGAGCGTGCTGCCGGCGACGCTGAAGCGCCTGTCGATGTTCGTGCTGCGCGCGCAATGCAAGCTCAGCGACGCAAGCGCCGAGCTGGCCTTGCACGGCGTCGCCGGCGACAGTGCACGCGCGCTGATCGGCGACGCCGCGGTCTGGACCTGGCGCGCGACCGACAACGGCACGCTCGTGCGTCTGCCGGATGTCGATGGCGTGATGCGCTGCATGATCGCAAGTTCGATGCCGCCCGCGACCCTGCCCACGATCACGTCCGATGCCTGGCGTGCGCTCGAAGTGCGCAGCGGCATCCCGGTGATCGAGGCGGCCACCGTCGAGCAGTTCGTGCCGCAGATGCTGAACTACGAGATCGTCGGCGGCGTGGACTTCCAAAAAGGCTGCTACCCCGGCCAGGAAATCGTCGCGCGCAGCCAGTACCGCGGCACGATCAAGCGGCGCATGTTCTTGTTCGAGTGCAGCGCGCCGCTGGCCGCCGGCCAGGAGGTGTTCCACAGCGCCGACGCGAGCCAGCCCGCGGGCATGGTCGTGAACGAGGCGCCGCTGGCGTCGGGCTCGGTCGCGCTCGTCGAGGTCAAGCTCGCCGCGCTCGAGGGCGGCACGCTGCACGCCGATGCAGCCGGTGGTGCGACGCTGGTGCGGCGCGAGCTGCCGTACGCGGTGCCGTCCGACGCCACGCTGTCGGCCTGACGCCGCCCGGTGGCTGCCGGCATGCGCGAGCTCTTCATCTACTACCGCGTCCGCGATGCCGATGCCCACGCGGCACAGGCCGCGGTGTCGCAGCTGCACGCGCAACTGCACGGCACGTATCCGCGGCTCAACGCGCGCCTGCTGCGCCGGCCCGCCGAAGAGAACGGATCGCAGACCTGGATGGAAACCTACGCGAGCCCCGACGGCATCAGCGACGCGATGCAGACCCGCATCGAGTCTGAGGCGCTGATGCTGGCGCCGCTCATCGACGGCCCGCGCCACACCGAAGTCTTCGTCGCATGTGCCTCGTAGCCCTCGCGCTCGACCAGAGCCGGCGCTTCCCGCTCGTGCTCGCATCGAACCGCGACGAGTACCTCAAGCGCCCTGCCGCGCGGCTGGCGTGGTGGACGCCGCAGCCCGGCGACCCGGCCGTGCTCGGCGGGCGCGACCTCGAGTCCGGCGGCACCTGGCTCGGCCTGACCGCACAAGGCCGCCTCGCGCTGGTGACGAACGTGCGCGGCGGCATGGCCGTCGACGCGAGCGCGCCGACGCGCGGACGCATCGTCACCGACTGGCTCGCTGCGCGCGAACTCACCGGCAACTTCTGGATGCGCACCGCGCTCTCCGGCCACAACGGCTTCAACCTGATCGCGGCCGACTTCCAGCGCGGCGAGTGCTTCTGGGCCTCGAACACGGCGGCCCATCCGATGCGGCTGGAGCGCGGCATCTTCGGCCTCTCGAACGGCCCGCTCGATGCGCCGTGGCCCAAAGTTGACGCGCTCAAGGCCCGGCTGCGCACAGCCATGGATGCCGCGCTGTCGGTCGACGAACTCGCCACGCAGCTCTTCGCCGCGTTGGCCGACCGCAGCATCGCGGCCGACGACAGCTTGCCGCGCACCGGCATCCCGCTCGACCGCGAACGCCAGCTGTCGAGCGCCTTCATCCGCACGCCCGATCTGGCGTATGGCACGCGCTGCTCGACGCTGGTCATCGCCGAGCGCGTCGGCCGCCACCTGGTCACCCACGTGCTCGAACGCAGCTTCAACGCCGGCGCGACCGTCGCGCTGCTGCGCCGCTCGACGCTGCGCAACTGGCCGCCGCGCTACACCGACGAGCCGGCGACGGGCGCGTTCGAGCAAGCCGCGGTGTCCGAGTCCGAACTCGACGCTGCGCCCGAGACCGTGCCGGCCAAGAAGACCCGCGTGCGCAGCCTGATCAAGCCCGTGCGCCCACGAGGGCGCCGCAACAGCACATTCGGCGCGCTGTGAATCACAAGGCGCGCATCATCTCGACGTGCGCGATACCCGCTTCATCGAACACCGGCCCGCGCGCCGTGAAGCCAGCGCGAGCGTAGAACGCCGACGCGCTGGTCTGTGCGTGCAGCATCACCTCGGTGTCGCCGCGCTCGCGTGCCGCCTGCATCAACGCATCGAGCACCCGGCGCCCGACCCCGCTGCCGCGCACCGTCTGCACCGAGGCCATGCGGCCGATGCGCGCGATGCGCGGTGCGTGCTGCAGCAGGCGGCCGGTCGCCAGCGGCATGCCGAGACGGTTGAACGCGACGGCGTGGACGCAGGTGCGGTCGGCATCGTCCCATTCCATCGCTGCCGGGATCTTCTGTTCGTCGATGAACACCTCGGTGCGGATCGCTTGCGCCTGCGCGCCCAGCGCGGCCCAGTCTCCGACCCGCAGCTCGAGCATCGGCTCGCCGGCCTCGAAGCCGAGCAGCACCTCGCGCAAGGCCGGCGGGACCGGCTTCGCGGTCTGCGTGCGCGGGTCGGCGAACACGTAGACGAGTTCGCCCGACACCAGCAACTGGTCCTGCCGAAACACCGCGGCGCTGAACAGGATCGACGAGTTGCCGATGCGCGCGCAGCGCATGCCCACGTCGAGCACGTCGTCGTAGCGCGCCGAGCCCGTGTACTCCACGGTCGCCTTGCGCACGAACAGGTCGCCGTCGAGCCGCTCCATCGTCTGCGCATACGGCAGCGCCAGCGCGCGCCAGTAGCCGGCGACGGCGGTGTCGAAGTACATCAGGTAGTGGCCGTTGAAGACGATATTCTGCGCGTCGATCTCGGCCCAGCGCACGCGCAGGCGCTCGAAGAAGCGGAACTCGGCCCGGTTCATGCGTCGACGCGCTCGAAGGCCTGCCGCAGCGCCGCGCCGATCAGCGCCTGCGCCGCCGCGGCCTCGGGCAGCGCACGACCCATCTTGATGAAGTCGTGCGTGACGCCACGCGTCAGCTCCAGCTCGACCGGCACGCCGGCGGCGCGCAGCCGGTCGGCGTAGGCAAGGCCTTCGTCGACCAGCGGATCGCATTCGGCGAGCAGCACGCAGGCCGGCGCGACGCCGTCGAGATCGTCGGCCTCGAGCGGGGCAAAGCGCCAATCGCGGCGCTCGGCGTGCGCGATGTAGTGGTCGAAGAACCACGCGATGCTCTCGGCGTCGAGCAGGAAGCCGTGCGTGAAGCGGCGGTGCGACGGCGTGTCGGCGTAGGCGGTGGTGCCGGGCGTGATCAGCAGCTGATGGCGCAGCGCCAGGCCGATGTCGCGCGCATGGATCGCGCACACGGCGGCGAGCGTGCCGCCCGCGCTGTCGCCGCCGACCGCCAGGCGCGTGCCGTCCAGGCCGATGCGGTGCGCGTGCGCGGCCAGCCACTGCATCGCCGCCCATGCATCGTCGACTGCGGTCGGGAAGCGGTGCTCGGGTGCGAGCCGGTAGTCGAGCGCGACGACCGCGGCGCCGCTGCGCAGCGCGAGCTGGCGGCACAGGCTGTCGTGCGTCTCGAGGCTGCCGATCGTGAAGCCGCCACCGTGCAGGTACAGCAGCACCGGCAACACCGCGGACGAGGCCGCATAGATGCGCGCGCGCAGCGCCACGCCATCGGCGGCCGGGATGCGAATATCTTCGACGCGCGCCAGCGCGGCCCGCGGCGGCTCGAGGATCTCGGCAGCCACTTCATAGGCCATGCGGGCGCCCCGCGCACCGAGCGATGGGAACGACGGCCGGTTGGCGCGGTGGATGTCGGCCAGCAGTTTGGCCATCTTCGGCGTCAATGAATGCGCGCTCATTGATCAGAAAATGAGATCACAGCAGCGAGATCAAAACAGCGAGTCACGGTCGACGCCCTGGCGTGCCATGCGGCGCCGCAGCTTGAGCAGCGCCTCTTGCTGGATCTGGCGGATGCGCTCGCGCGTCAGGCCGAGCCGCTCGGCCAGCACCTCGAGCGTCTCGGGTTCGCGGTCGCCCAGCCCGTAGCGGCCCGCGACCACTTCGCGCTCGCGGTCGTTGAGCTCGTCCAGGCCGTGGGTGAGCAGCACCTCGACTTCGTTGCTCAGGGTCAGGCTCATCGGGTCGGTCGCGCCATCGTCGGCGACGCCGTCGAGCACCGACTCGCCGGCGTTCTCGCCCGCATGGCGCTCCATCGGTGCGTCGAGCGAGGTCGGCTGCTCGGCGAACTTGAGCAAGGCGCTGACCTCGCTGACCGGGCGCCCGACGGCCGCGGCGACCTCTTCGACGCGGACCGGCTGGTCACTGTTGCCGGCGCTCGCGCAGGCCGCCTCGAGGGCGCGCCGCGCCTTCAGCACGTGGTTGAGTTCGCGCACCACATGCACCGGCAGCCGCACCAGCCGGGCCTGGTGCATGATCGCGCGCTCGATGCTCTGGCGCACCCACCACGACGCGTAGGTCGAGAAGCGAAAGCCGCGCTCGGGCTCGAACTTGCCGATCGAGTGCATCAGGCCGAGGTTGCCTTCTTCGATCAGGTCGGTCATCTGCAGACCGCGGCCCAGGTAGTTCTTGGCGATGCTCACGACCAGCCGCAGGTTGTGTTCGATCATGGCCTGGCGCGCATCGAAGTCGCCGGCGCGCGCGCGGGTCGCGGTCTCGAACTCTTGTTGCGGCGTGAGCAAGGGCGCGCGCCGGATCTCGCGCAAATACGTCTGGAGCGTGTTGCCGACCTCGGCTTCGCCGACCGGCAATTCGATGCGTTCGGCGCCGACCGCGTCGTCGTCCGCAGCGACCGGCTCGATGCCGAACTCGACCGACGGCTCGGGCTCGCCCATCGCCGTGACGCCGTTGACCAGCGGCGTGGCGGCAGGCACATGGCCGTTCAGCGGTGCGCGCTTTCTGGCCATGCTCACATCCGCTCAGTGTTCGCGCGTCAGCGCGCCGGCAGGAGCTTCGCCGGGTCGATCGGCTTGCCGAGTTTGCGGATCTCGAAGTGCAGCTTCACGCTGTCGGCATCGGTCGAGCCCATCTCGGCGATCTTCTGGCCGCGCCGCACGGTCTGGTCTTCTTTGACGAGCAAGGCCTGGTTGTGCGCGTAGGCGGTGAGGTAGGTGTTGTTGTGCTTCAGGATGATCAGGTTGCCGTAGCCGCGCAGCCCCGAGCCTGCATACACGACGCGGCCATCAGCCGCCGCGAGCACCGGGTCGCCGGCCTTGCCGCCGATCACGAGACCCTTGACCTTGGCATCGTCGAACGGCGCGATCACGGCGCCATTCGAAGGCCAGGCCCAATGCACTTCTTCATCGCCCTCGCGGATCGGCGCAGCGGCCGTCGCGACCGATGCCGGCCCGGCGGGCGCGGCAGGCACCGCTGCTGCCGGCGCGGACGCGCCCGACGCTGCCGGACCGGCGGGCTTGGCATCGAGGGGCCGGGTCTCGACGCGTGCCGTGGTCACGGGCTTGGTCGACGCGCCGTTCGGGTCGACACCCGGCTGCACCACGCGCAGCACCTGGCCGACCTCGATGATGTTCGGGTTGTCGAGGTTGTTCCACTTGACCAGGTCTTTCCAGTTCTGACCGTTCTCGAGGCCGATGCGTATCAGCGTGTCGCCGGTCTTGACCATGTAGTAGCCGGGCTTGCCGGCATTTTCGGCGCCGGGCAAAGGCTTGGTCGCGTCGGCCGGGGCCGAGGCAGCCGCGGTGCCCGCGGTCGCCGCGACAGGTGCCTTCGCACCCGGGCCGCGGTCTTCGACCGGCGCGCGGTGCGGCGGGTTCGCGCAGCCGGCCAGCAGCGTCGCTGCGAGCATCAATGCAAGCGCCCATTTCGATTCAATCAACATGCGTCTCTCGTGTTCATCTGCATCAGGCAACGAGGCCTGATTTTAAAGGGACGAAGTGCACCGCCTCATAGGCGTTGTGCTCGAAGCCCCGCTCGGTTCGATCGACCACCATCAGCACCTGCCGTTCACCGCCGGCCTGGCGCACCGGCGACACGAGCCGGCCACCCACCGCGAGCTGATCCAGCCACTCGGTGGGCAGGGCATCGCCGCCGGCGGCGGCGATGATGCTGTCGTAAGGCGCATTGGGCGGGTGCCCGCGCATGCCGTCACCATACACCAGCCTCAGATTGCTGCTGCGCAGCGGCGCGAGCAGTTCGCGCGCCTTGTCGTGCAGCGGCCGCAGGCGCTCGATGCTGACGACCTGCCGCGCCAGCAGCGACAGCACCGCCGCCTGGTAGCCGCAGCCGGTGCCGATCTCGAGCGTCTGACCGAGGCCGCGCGTGCGCCGTGCATTCGCACCGCCCATCAGCAGCTCGATCATGCGCGCCACGACCGAGGGCTTGGAGATGGTCTGGCCGTGGCCGATCGGCAGGCTCGTGTCTTCGTAGGCCTGCGCGACGAGCGCGGCGTCGACGAACAGATGGCGCGGCACCGTGGCCATCGCATTCAGCACGACCTCGTGCGTCACGCCGGCTTGCGTCAAGCGCTGCGACATGCGCTTGCGCATCTCGGCCGAATCGAGCCCGATGCCGGACGGCGCAACGCGGCGCGATGCATCGATGTGCGCATGCTCGACCAGCCGCTGCGGGCGCAGCACCGCGCGCGCCGCGGCGGCCGTGGCTTGCAGCTTGGCTGCCGGCAGGTTCGATGTCGGGCTCGACTTGAAGCTGGGCTTGGGCACGGCCTTGGCGGCCGGCGCAAGCGGCGCACGCTTGCCGAGTTCATCGAGCCGCAAAGGGAATTTAGGGGTGCCGCCGCGCCGCGCGTCTCCGCTCATGAGACGCCCTGCCCCAGCCAGCGCCCCCAGTCGGGCAGCGTGGCGTGGTCGGTGAGGTCGACCTGCAGCGGCGTGATCGAGACCAGGCCGTTTGCGGTGGCGTGGAAGTCGGTGCCGGGGCCGGCTTCGCGTGCGTCGCCGGCCGGGCCGATCCAGTACATCGTGTCGCCGCGCGGGCTGGACTGGCGGATCAGCGGTTCGCTCGCATGGCGCCGGCCGAGCCGCGTGATGACGCGCGGCAGCGACTCGGCGTCCGCACGGTTCGGGATGTTGACGTTGAGCAGCCACGGCGCGCGCGCTGGCGGCGCACGCAGCACCTGCTCGATCACGCTGCGCGCCACGCGCGCGGCGGCGTCGAGCTCGCCCCAGCCTTTTTGCGTCTGCGAGAACGCGATCGCCGGGATGCCGAACAGAAAGCCTTCCATCGCCGCGGCAACGGTGCCCGAGTAGAGCGTGTCGTCGCCCATGTTCGCGCCGTTGTTGATGCCCGAGACGACGAGGTCGGGGCGCTGCGGCAGCACGCCGGTCAAGGCCAGATGCACGCAGTCGGACGGCGTGCCGTTGATGTAGAGGAAACCGTTGCTCGCGGTGTGCACGCTCAGCGGCCGATGCAGCGTGAGCGAGTTCGAGGTGCCGCTCGCGTTCTGCTCGGGTGCCACCACGTCGAGCTCGCCCAGGCCTTCGCAAGCCTTGACCAGGGCGGCCAGGCCCGGAGCAAGATAACCATCGTCATTGGCGATCAGGATGCGCATGCGGTGATTGTATGGACACGTCACATCGGTGACGCGATGGCACTGTGCCGCTGCGTATGATCCGCCGCAGTTCATCAGGAGGACACGCCATGCATGCTTGGCTTTGCGAGAACCCCGTCGGCGTCGAGGCGCTGGCCTGGAAGGAACTGCCCACGCCGGAGCCGAAGGCCGACGAAGTCCGCGTCGCGATCCGCGCCGCGAGCCTGAACTTCCCGGATCTGCTGATCGTGCAGAACAAGTACCAGATGAAGCCGCCGCTGCCCTTCGTGCCCGGCTCCGAATACGCCGGCGTGATCGAGGCCGTGGGGGCCGACGTGAAGCACGTGAAGCTCGGCGATTCAGTCGCGGCCTTCGGCGGCACCGGCGGCTTCGGCACGCACGCCATCGTCAAGGCCGCATTGGTGATGCCGCTGCCCAAGGGCTTCGCGTTCGACGATGCCTCGGCCTTCGTGCTGACCTATGCGACCACGCACCATGCCCTGCTCGACCGCGCCGCACTGAAGGCCGGCGAGACCGTGCTGGTGCTGGGCGCGGCCGGCGGCGTCGGCACCGCGGCGATCCAGATCGCGAAGGCCGTCGGCGCGCGCGTGATCGCGGCCGCGTCGAGCGATGCGAAGTGCGCGCTGTGCACGCAGCTCGGCGCCGACGCGACAATCAACTACGGCGGCCTCGCACCCGCGAATCTGCGCGACGAGATCAAGCGCCTCACCGACGGCAAGGGCCCGGACGTGGTCTACGACCCGGTCGGCGGCGACCTGGCCGAGCCGGTGTTCCGCTCGATCGGCTGGCGCGGCCGCTACCTCGTCGTGGGCTTTGCGCAGGGCGGCATCCCGGCGCTGCCCTGGAACCTGGCGCTGCTCAAGGGCGCGTCCATCGTCGGCGTGTTCTGGGGCGACTTCGCGCGGCGCGAACCGCAGGCCAATGCCGCCGCACTGGCCGGGCTGGCCAAGTGGTATGCCGAGGGCAAGGTCAAGCCGGTGATCGATCAGCGCCTGCCGATGACCGAGCTGCCGAAGGCCTTTGCCATCATGGGCAGCCGCCAGGTGCGCGGCAAGCTGGTGATGGTGAACGCGTAACGGGTCGACGTCAGGCCGCAAAACAGCGTCGCGCGGCCCGCACGGGTCGCCGCACGCGGGCGATTGCGCTACCATGCACGGCACACAAGAACTAGAGGCGCCAGGAGCATGGCAGTCAAGGTACTCATCGTTGAGGACAACCCGGTCGCACGGAGCTTTCTGACCCGTGTGG
>Ga0307509_10004146_pt1 | contig 21180 bp, 28 predicted proteins | sample 10_EM_MG_FD_202245 | JGI IMG/M metagenome (GOLD analysis project Ga0307509, IMG submission 202245) | Populus trichocarpa ectomycorrhiza microbial communities from riparian zone in the Pacific Northwest, United States - 10_EM | ecosystem: Host-associated > Plants > Roots > Unclassified | place... | reverse complement strand
GTGAAGTGGATTCTTGTTGTGCAAACATTCAAAAGTCAACTTGAACTGAGGTTCTTGTAGATACTTTTAAAGTTTCGCAGGTGTATGCTATCATCGTGCTTCCAAATGGTGGCCCAGATTTAGAAGCATATACGTTCTACAATCCAAGTAGGACTGGATGGAGACAAGCGTGTTGTCTATTCTGGCAAGTAGCGAAGGCCCTTGCTCATGCGGAGCACCTTGTATCATTTGAGGTGCGTCTTTGAGGCTGAATACTCTGATTTCATTTAATCGGCTTTTGTATTTATTCAGCATCGTGATCTCCATTGGGGACAGATCCTCGTCAAGAACCTTCCTGGGAAAGCGTTAAAACCCTTGAATATGAACCACAAGTCGACGAAAGGTCATCATATTTTTATGGATGATCTTTCTCATGGTGTTGAAGCCACTATAATTGATCTTGGGTTATCGAGGATGGATGCTGGTGACGGTGGTTGTGGGGATAACGTACACTGGACACCATTCGACCAGGAAGTATTCATGGGAGAAGGTAGGTTTTATCACTACCGTACACCAGGTTCATTTCTAACGTCACGATACTAAGGCGATTACCAGTTTGATGTTTATCGAATAATGAAGGAACTGACTGGAGGTGTTTGGGAGAGCTTCCACTCAGTCACCAATGTTCTTGTGAGTATATTTACCTCGGACGAATTTTATAGATTTCAAAAAGTTCCCTTTTCCCTAGTGGTTGCATTACCTCCTTCGGAAACTGATATCTTCGAAAGGGATCAAAGCCCCAGCTACCCCTCGGAAAGCAAAAGGAGCCTCAGAGATACCCTTACCCCCTTTGACTGAGGCGTCATTTTCAGAGAAAGACTGTTACGGTTGTTTGGTGGACATTGAGAACTGGCTATGCAAATCTATCGCAGAGCTAACTTCAATAAACTCAAAGACGACATTCAAAGGGAAAGGAAGGCGTAAGACCACCGCACCTCCCATCAATGTGTCCACTCATGCCGGTCCCGCAAGTGCAGGAGAAATTGTTGCGTATGGAGTCAAGAAGGGCTGGGTTCAGGCTACACGGTTGACATAATTTTCCACTACGCTATGCAAGTTTGGCGCTATGTATTAGTATTATACTCACTCTTGGGGCACTTAAGAAAGGAGCATGGAAAATTCACATTAAATTATTCCCAATCCCCCCATACTTGAACCTTAGTAATTTCGCCAGATTGCCATCGGGTTGATTAGCGCGTTATACACAATTAACGAAATTACAAAGTCTTTTAAATTGTTTGAAACTTCTAGGAAACCCAAAAATTTAAATGGTGAATAATAGCTACAAGGTAGAAATGCTCAATGCCAAGGCAATAATGTTAGTACGCAATAGTTCTAGAAAAAAGACAGGAGTAAGGGATCATTGTCATTCCAGATGATACTACTGAAAATACGAGAGCATGAGGTTTCCTTTCAACACGGTTCAATGAATGAGTTCTTTGGGAAACGTCTTCCGTAATCTCCTATCCAAGTCGTCAAGTTTGAGTTGGTATACGCCTCGATGTTCCTGTAGGTATATCAATCAGTGACGTTCATAGTAGCGGGCTGGACACAAACTCATTTATGTAGACAGAAGTCGGGAAATTCTCGGGGTCGCATCCAACATTGATGTGGTTCATATCTTGGTAGACACGAATATAATCAATTCGTAGATGGTTGGGAAATGTTAAATGGGCAAAATCTATGCCACCGAAATTCTTTGACATTCCCAGGTTGATGATGACATACTTTTTGAAAGGTCAGCGACAAACAAAGGGGTGATATATTTCTTACCATAGGTTCTTGAGGTACCGGACGAGCAGAGATCGAAACGGAAGGGTCTGGTCCCAACCCTGGAGAATTGAGAGTCCACGCCATCTTGTTATCTGATACCCATGTAATATACTAGATTGGGTACTCAGAGTAATCCTTAATGAATTTTGTACACCGACTCACAGCATCGTCATAGCCTATCGGATCTGAATTCAGCACAGATTAAGTCTTTTGTCCACACATGTACATACCTGGTTTATACTTTCAAGTAGATCATCGCATGAATGACGGACTCAAAGCAAAAAAAGAAAAAAAAAACAGACCTCGAATCCGTAGACCGAGTAGCAATCTTCGACGAGTTCGTAGCATCGCTGATTCGTATTTGTAACCACGGAGGTGGCTTGTTGGGTGGCGCTTCCTATAAATTCATTTTGCCTTGAGATGGATGAATCCGCCAAGATCTCATTCCCAGACGAATTATCCCAAACGTAAGCGCGGTTGAATGGCTGAAGGAACATTAGCACAGCATTATAATCAAATCACAGCTTTGACTTACAGCCCACTGGGCCGACTGAGATACCTCTCCTGTGGCGGGATGTCCACCCACCTGAGCCTCGAAGACATCGATCTCAGGAGCCGAGCGTCCAACGTAGGTTCCATCGTCGTGTTTAGGACCAGGATGACTTTCCCCGTCGCAAGTGCATCGTGACAGTCTCTGGCCTGGTAAGTATGACAGAGCACCGCCGTATGCCTGATCCCCGTCAATAAGAGCAGCTATAGGCTCTTCGTTGAAGGTCTGGTTTGGGGCAGTGCCAACGTCACAAGTATCGTATGTGTAAGGCCACTAAGTCATATAAGAGTGGTCTGCATGGTCTGCAAATATGATACAAGTTGAGGGAAACACGCACCATCCCTTCCAAACTGGCGCCATACCCAGCGCGACCGAGGTTCCCCATCGTCCATACCGCAGGCCACATCCCCACTACATTGTTTTTCCCAGGGAGCTGTGCTGCAGCTTCGATATATCCTCCTGTAAAGCAAAACTTGTTCCTGGCCAAGGCATTAAGCAATAAAGACGTGGATGACAACGGTGAGGGTTTTGTACCAGGAAGATATCAAACCTGGTGGATCAGAAATCAAAAACTGCCCCATCCCAATGGAAGCGAGTTTACTCACCACCTTGGTAGTTGAGATCATGAGTATATTTCTCTGAGAACGTGATTACCAGAGACCCTCCCTCGGTCGTTACCGCATCTGGGTCGTACCACTCCAGGTTGTTTGTAGCCTATGACATCGTCATTTAAGCAAAAATAACAACTCAACAAGATTTCGCACCCAGTAGTGCAAATCTTCTGCTTCCCAGTATGGGTCATCTCCAGGGTAAAACGACCTTCCATCTGTGTTGAACTCATCTGAAAACACTAAAAGCATCGGCGACCCATCTCTCAGGGAAGGTTTGGTGTATACGCCCTTTGGAGTATCCAGGTCGATGAGGCCAAAATTTCCCATAGAGGGAACCTGAAGGTGCAACATGGACCTGAGAGCGCTCCACGGTCATGAAAACAGAACATACTTGTCCCGAAGAATTTATTCCTCCAAGTTCATAGCCCACAGGAGACCATTGGCTGTTGTATGTGATGATGGGGTAACCGATACTGCGTTGGTCAAGTAGGGAATCCTTTCAAGAGAAGTACAAAGGTGGACCCACAATAAAACAATAAGCGCGGATAGTAGTATCACAAGGCAACCCACATTGGTTATCGCCCTTGTCGTTACGGCTACCTTCTTCTTATGGGTGACATCAGTTTTTTCGGGTACAAGCTCTGGGTTATGCAGATCGTCGTCTGGCTCCACAAGATCCGGAGAGAGGTCTGAACCCCAGAGACGAGGATCGGGTGGCAGAGAAAACTACAGAAGGTCAAATTCAGTCATAATTTACCAATGGCCTCTATTGTACCTTGTCAGAAAGTGTACTCAGTCGAGACTGAGCACCGAACGAGTAGGGAGACTCGGAAAGGCTTTGCTATAAAAAGGGATTAATTAGTCGTTTAGGTCTCCAGGGATGCCTTACCCAACTGTCCCTTCTCAAAACACCGAAGCTGGCGTTTCGGGGGATGGTAAGCGACGAATCTCCTGAAGCATAGCCAGGGTGAGGGGATCCAGGACAGGACATGGGTGCTCGCCAGTCAGAGGAGAAAAGATCAAGAATGCAAAAGTCCAAGGTGAGTACTCTGGTAGAGGAGTGGGAGAAGGAAAAGAAGGCCTTGGAGCAGAACCTTGCAGGGAATTCTTCACGAGAATCTGCAGAAGGACACCTTATTTTGTGAGGCCGAGTAGTGTGCCTTGTCATCCGGGAAAAAAATAAAACGTGGTAGAACGATCACGCACAATCAGAGTAAAATGAAGTTTTCAGTGTTCACCCATGAGCAAAAATTTCTACAGCTGCGCTTCGAAGAGGATTCCGCGTTTCGATAGTGCAATAGCATCGCATTGAAGCGCCCCGCTTATTAAGAGCATAGCGGAAAGGCCTTAAGGGGGGAACTTAGGAGTTAGAAAGCAAAAATATTGATGGATAGAAGCAACCCCTCACCACGGTTACACGTCTTCGCGCCAAAGCCTGTCTCATTAAGCTTTCGGATTGGATGCTCATTTCCTCGGAAATCATTCGATTCAATCCGTGGAGGTGGACATCGGTCCTGTGAGGCCCATTGGCAGTCCGTATGATGATAGCTTAGCGAATTGTTGGTTGAATATACAAATCCTCTTCAATTACAGTTCCACAAGGCTAGGCTTCAATACCGCTACTTAACTTTTCCGCGATGCTGCCAGGAATCCTTCCACTGAGGCCCGGGTAAGCCAGAAGATAGCGAAAGTACTTTCTGGAAATCGAACAAACTCCCTCCCGCAACAGTCGCGATAGATTCGGGACTTGTAAGTGGATGCAGGCGAGGCCTTGAATCCTGAGAGTAATACCCTCTAACGTGGGTTCAGCATGTTAAGACTTTGGGAACGCAAATGAAACGACGCCAACCCATTGACATCGCCAGTCTTGGGCAGTTCCTCACGCAGGGAGGTTGGACTTGAACCTTCCGTAAAACGCAGATCATTACCGCTTGAACACAATAAAGAGAAACATTCTTGAAAGTCTTCGAATGTCCAGGTGCCAGGCGACAGAATTTCTATACACAAGTAATGCAAAATCGTGACAACAGCGTTGTTGCCAACCAAAACGATAAACATCATACAGTCGTGGAGCTAAATGTTGGGCAACGGTCTCGGAGAGCAAAGATCAAAGCCGCAGGATGTTGTTGTTGTAAGTTATAACCGGTGTCACTCTCGACCTCCGACAGTCCCAGGATTCCTAATACTATTCCAACCATTGTCTCGGTGCGGTACCGTCTTGTTAGTCTCCATCTCTGCGACTCCGGATCTACGTACGGCATGTTTTTTGAGGCCCTACCAGACGATCTTATTACCGTAATTCTTGGCGAATTGGACTTGGACTCATTGATCACTGTATCGTATTTATCGAAGCGACTTCACTCAGTAGCCTCAGAGCCTTCATTGAATCCATGGAGAAAGCCCATTCTACATAATCTAAGGACCAACGTATACGACCCAGCTTTGCAACACTTAAGTGTTCGCTCGACCGTTCCCAGGCAAAACTGGATTGAGATCCTCGTCCTAGCAAGACCGTCATTCATACTATACGAAACGACCTTGCCAAATTTGAAGGCCGTGGAATGGGAGGAGTGCTTTAGGCGACGTTTCTTGCCAGGATGGCAGAAATGGAGGAAAGAGAGTCCCTGGAAGGAAGCTTTCTTGAAGTGCGTTGATTACTTCGCCTTCGCTGCCTTCTGAGAAGGAACTCTCAATTGGAGTGAATAGGGTATTGCACAGAGTGTGGCACCGCAGTGTCACTACGTGCACCACTGACGAATCATGGACCAAGTTAGCCTTTCCCTGCGTTTTTCTTTTTTTCTTTCTAATCTCTTAGGTATATTGTGTTAAATCGCAACGGATCTGCGAACGAACTGGAGGCTTCTTCTCGTACTTACCACCCACTCACCATATTCAATGAAATGAAGTACGTGCTTAGTATGTCAATCCATTTGATACTACTTAGGGCCCATGTTATTCTACCAGGTTACAGAACAACCTCTCTCACCTTGAAACACGCATCAGGGTTCGTTTATATCCATTCTCTTTGCGAGTGTACCTTATCGTGCCACAGCTTGTTATCGAGTTGGCAGATGTTCGCATTCTCGCATTGGGAACTATAACCAAACCTCGCAGCAATTTTAGCATTAACCCAAACGCACACCTATTTCTTAACCCGCCTGGGATTGTAGGGAGTGGTCATCGAAATACACGCTCAAGATTTTCGTTTTCTCCACCTTCCAGTCCTGTGGATGACCACGGTGTTTATCCAAATGCTTCCGCGACTATTCCCACATGTTGTAAGGGCCTAAGCATATTCTGTCGCATCCCTCATGCTTGAGTACTCATGAAATCAAAAGTATTCTATGAATATCGCAACCCGGCCATTGCATATTCAAGGTTGATGTGTCCCCAGCCAGCGTTGTCTCATGAAAATTATCCATTCTACACCCATGGTGGAGGAGATTCGCGGTGGACTGGTTCCGAAGAAATGGAAAAAAAATGGTTTCCATTGGGTAGGCAGCCTGATGTCAGTTTCGGTACCCCCAAGAGATAGGTCGAATCTCATCGTATTTCATTTTGATTTTAGGATCACTGCCCAACTTCTCAGCTGGAAGCGTGACGATGACAATGGAAGGTTTGGTACACAGCAATATGCGTCTTTTGATTGGAACGATCTATGGGCAATTGCTCCATGGATGCAGGGGATAATTACGAAGAAGGTAACTGGTGCTGGTTTGGGCAACTGAGTCCATTGCAATAACTATTCTGTTGAAATCTGCAATTCGGAAGCGCCTCTCACTCGGATCCGAGGTCGAGGCTCAACGAATACTTTATTTGTCTTTTTTTCACCACTCCAGCAACAATTACATTTTCTCTTTCCATAATCTGCGCTTCCAAGATCGCCATTACTTTAAGAGGCATCCCCGCCACGTGTGTGAACAAGATCGACATTCTTTGTTAGGAAGCCCCTCAATACCAGGTGAGACTGGCGTCCATGTTTTTGTCCTGGTATCTAATCGCTTGCCCAAATTAGGCAGCAAACAATATCTTTGTTGGTCTTTTCCGCCTCCCCCTAAGTCTTTGGGTGAATTAACCTTTAATAACTCGTGCATATTGCTCATGTCCGAACCGCAAGACAATAGCGTTCATCAAACCCAGCTTTGTTTAGCGGGCGTCTTTGTTTCGGTCCCAGACGAGAAGTGCAAAGGCAGGAAAAATCGTTAAATAGACGATATGGGATCGCCTGAATCTCTCATATCCTGCCCCTTCTCTCTCTCAACCTTCTCCACTTTTTATAATCTATTGCTCAGCGTTGCGGGACAGCGTCTCCCAAATATTTCTAACTTCCCGTATTATCCTCATCATGGGAAAGTCCCTCAACCAACAATCGGTGAGGTCCTCCCCTTCTTTGTTGTCGTTTCGCTTACGGTCCTTGATTCAGTGGCCATGCACTTTCTTTAAATGCGGCAAGGTCTTTGGTCGCAAAGGCGACCTCACTCGCCACCAACAGCTTCATTCTGGTTTCCGGTATACTCAAATTTTCTACTTAATTCCAGCTGCTCATGTCACTCATCCTAGGCCTCATGAGTGCTCGGTTTGCTTCAAGCGTTTCTCCCAAGCTTCAGGTTTGACAACACATAAGAACGTCCAGTAAGTACTACGCCATTTTGACGCCATTTACTTCTGTTCTGTTCGAGGTTTCTCATCGCCTCCCTACTAGTTCCAGGGAGAAACCGTTTGCTTGTGATTTTGGCAATTGCAGGGCCACCTTTGGAGATCCGTCTTCGCGTGCCAGACATCGCAAGGAAACCCACCTCCGTATAATTCCTTATCGCTGCCCCATTTATGGCTGCAGATCCAGGTATTTAACGACTCTGACTGCGTCGATGTTTGCCCACACTAATAATGAATTAGCATCAAACGTCGTTCAGCTTTCGCAGCCCACCTCAAAAAGCACGGCCTCGATCTTGTCAACGTGGATATCGAGACTATGGCACCCCCCCTTCTACCCGCTCCCGCTCCTGCCCCTCGGCGCCGGGGCACGCGATCAATCATCCATTACGACATCAAGCCAATGCAGTTCGCGGAAGAACAGAAACTCTTTGAGCAGAACAGGGAGCAATACTATGTTCGGGACAACAATTGCAATGAGCCATGGTTCAGTAATAGTCACCACAAGCCCGTGCATTTTTCTCTCTCCAGCGATTTCCCATCAGTCCCTACCTTTGCTTGGGATTGGGATTCCAACCTGGATTACGACACAAACATCACCGATTCGAAACTAGAATTCACGGCAACCTACTCGCAACCTCATTCGCCCCCTGCGAACAACGCTGTTGAGTCGGCGCGTTCGAAGACTTCGTGTTCGTCGCCACAATTGTCCCCCGTTCCCAAGCTCGAATCTCCAATTCTCCCGACGGTAGACCTATCGAAGACGCAGACGGCTAATGCTCAGGCAGTATTCGGCTACCTCCACATGTCCACCCCGGATGCTTCTATATCCAAAGGAATTTCATTCCAGCAACCTAGCCAAAAACAATTTGGCGACCCTTTCCACTGTGTCCAGCATCAACACAAAGACTCATTTAGTGATCTTACTAGCCTTCTTCAACTCGATGCCCCGTGGGCATTTTAATGACTTCTCGGCTCGGTCTTCCTTCCCTCTCTTTTTTGCCATTGTATTTTTTTCTTTTTCGATTTGACATCACAAGCCTGAGGGCCCAACCTTTCGCACTTTTCGAGCATGACTTGTCAGCATTGTATACCACTCATTTGTATCGATTAGTTTTTCTCTCACTCTCTCACTCCTTATGAAAGACGGTCGTTCTGTATCATTGATTGATTATACCGTACGATTTGAATATTAACTATCGGAAGTTTTGAAGAGTCAAGTGTGGGAAGAAAACACAATGTGGCAGGGTCGCGCACCGCGCGGGTACAACAAACAGAAGGTTGATCAAAAAAATACAAGTCTATCATTGCCCAGCTACTTTTCCGCTCTTTTTTCCTTGTCCGTCGTTTCATACGCCCTGCTCGAAGAACCCTGTGCTCGCCGCTCATATCTGGGACCTGTGCCACACGAAAGATGATGCTCGCCTCCCCACTCGTACCCGCGTCCAGGTTTTCGCAAGATGATTCCATGCACTATCGACCTTCCAAAGACATGGATGCCTTCAATAGCCTTCTTCCACCCCCCATTCAGTTCGTGGAAGGCTCATCGTCAGGTACACTGGCCGTGGCGGAGGGGAGGTATGAGCCCATAAATGCGAGCCCAAAGCCTCCGAAGCCGGAGGTCTGTTTCTTATGTCTCTTGCACCGCTGCTTTCGCTCTTACATTGTGTTTAGCCTCTGGATGGATCAAAACCACCTCCACCACTTTCCCCCACAAAAACTGCCGCTTGCACTACCGGCGCTAAAGCACCTTCATTGCACCTTTCCCCAATCGACCTCACATGGCCGCAGACTTGTAACATAGGATCGGGCCTTTTCAATAGCGGTAACACCTGTTTCCTGAACAGCGCACTCCAATGTCTCCTCCACACACCGCCTCTCCTCAGACTTCTCATCTCTCATCGAGCAGAAGAGTGTACGTTTCATCGTCGTCAGTTCATCTTTACCCTGAAATTGTACCCTATAGGTCGTGTCAGCTCAGGTTTTTGTATGGCCTGCGGCCTCCGCTCTGTCGTTGTCAAGTCCCATAAGGGAAAAAATGCCTTTTTACCTGTTTCCATCACCAACAACCTTCAAGGTTGGCATCATTCCGTACTCCCTTTATGTGAGTCCAACTCACGCGTTCATGCAGTGATAGCCAAGCACATACGTAAAGGCCGACAAGAAGACACTCACGAGTTCCTAAGATATGCGATTGACGCCCTCCAAAAGTCATGTCTTGCAGGTCATCCACCGTATGTATTTCAATCACCCAGTCCTGCATGCATCTCCCTCTTATTCTCATTTTTTACAGAAAAATTGACGCGAAATTAGCAGAGACGACTTGGGTTCACAAAATATTCGGAGGTCGGCTACGTTCACGGGTGACATGTCGCGACTGTGGTTACAACAGCGATACGTTCGACCGTATATTGGATTTGAGCCTGGATATTTTTAAATGCGATTCGTTGAGAGATACTCTACGCAAGTTCATTGCAATTGATTATCTGAAGGGAGCCGACAAATACAAATGTGAAAAGTACGTTTTTTTAATTGACTTGCCAAGCTTTAAACATTCATTCGATGTATCGCCAGATGCAAGAAGCACGTAAACGCCGAGAAACGATTTACGATACACGACGCTCCGCCAGTGCTCACGGTTCATCTGAAAAGATTTTCACCGCTGGGAAGGAAGATCACACACCCACTCGAATACGACGAGGACCTAACCCTTCAACCATACATGAGCTCCGGACAGTTTGGGCCAACATATTCACTGTTCGGTGTCATCTGTCATGCAGGCGGTGGTCCTAATTCCGGACACTATTATGCTTTCGTCAAGAGTAAAGAAGGCCGCTGGTATGAGATGAACGACGAGATGGTGCAACCCACGAGCCTCCCCACTGGCAAGCGGAATGCGTATATGCTATTTTATATTCAGAATAAGGGTCAGGGTCTAGAGGCTGCGGTAAAGGCTCCTATCCTGAACGGCCACGCGGTCCCCATTAGGAGTGGTCTTGCTGGGAAGATGAAGAAGAAGATTCAGAGGGACAGGGATGATACGGACGAGGGAGAGGACAGGGGTGTGAGGGTCAACGAGCCACTCATTGGGCCTCTATTGCCTTCACCGGAGATCACCAAGCACGGCATAACCACATCCCAGCCCTCGAGTCCTATCGACCCTCAAGCTGTGTCATTGAAATCCAAGATACAGGCTGTAGCGAAAACTAACGCTCGTAAGGCGTTAGAGAGCCTCGGCAAATATGACTCCGAAGATGGTTCCAGTGACGAGAAGGAACGGAGTAAATCAATTCGAGCTGAGGACAAGGATGACCATATGAACATGGACTCGAAGAAGGATGATGGGAAGAGCAAAGAGGATGACATTATTGACCCTCCTACAAGACCGTCCTTACCTGAAATTGCGCCGCCTACATCCTCTCTAGGGCCTATTCCACCAGCCCAATTTTACTCTAACTCTGGAAAGAATAAGAAACGCAAATTTTCAGAAGCGAAGACGTCAACTCCTCTCTCAGCGCGAACCAACGGATACCAGCAAACAACCAATCCTTTCAGTCGTCCAAATCCAAAGCGCAAAAGAATGGGCATTTGAAATACCCTAGAATTGTAGATAAATATCATGCCTGTAATTTGCTTGTACTGTAATAATTATGCATTCTTAATATATTTCATCGAATTCAAAGTGAAGGATCATGCATATATGTATTGGTATAGTTTCATGCTGTAAATTATGTAATTGTAAAGAAGGGATTATAACTTAGACTTGAGGTTTTCGGTGACAATTTGAGGTTGAGATTCGTTGCCATCCTCCCAACATACAACTGTAACCGTAACATCATCGCGATATCTCCTTGCATGTGGGGCAGGTATACTCAAGAGGCGACGAAGGGCCATTTCCTCACCGCCACCAAATGCATTTCTGATCAAATGCGCGCTGAGGTTGTCGTCGGCGAATGTCCACAAGCCTTCCTTTGATGCACCCCTCTTATTCTTACCGTTCACACCTTGTGAACCAGAAGTCGTTGGTACAAGGTTTGGAAGTGCAGATTTAGGCACGGCGCCCTTGAAGCCGGATAGATGCCCTCCGATGAGGCTGACGACCTCGTCGTTGCTGTAAAGAATCTCAGAACAGGTCGAAGGAAGGTATGATAAATCCTCACCTCAGTTGATCCCACAGGCCATCGGTGGCGAGAACTAAGAAGCGAGTGGTCTTTTCTGCTGGTTGTGAGCCAGAAGCAGAGGAGAGAGACATCTTCCGGTGGGTAACAACAGGACAGGCAGTTACATATGGGGGTGTTTTGAATAGCGAGGGTGGTTGCCGCATAGGCTTTCCATTTCCAACCATGAAGGCTTGATTTAGGCTGCGTAGATTGGCAAACGAATCAATGAACTGACTAATGATCGAGGCATGTAGGATTGAAAGCAACGACTCACACTTCTTGGACTTCCAGAGGCCACTTGTATCGAGCGTCACCGAAAGCACGGCTCGGTTCCAGACCGCCGAGAATACGTCCTTCACGAACTACATAGTCTTCCTCGTCCTTGGGATGCTCTGATCGTACACTTGTGAGAAGTTGTGAGCTCCTGTGGGCCAGAATAGTGGGCGCAGCACGAACCGAACGAGCTCAGAAGGATTGCGACCTGTTTGATCCTCGCTAAGTACCTCAATACGCCAGTGTCCTTTTCCATCCGAAGAAGTTTCCCAGACACCTGCGACTGCTCTGCTATCGCCTGTGCAAGCCACGTAGAGATCGCGATGTGCAGTGTCAAATACTGCCATCAAAGCACAACTACCTGGAATTGATCAATCGACGAAATGCGTTCAAGGGGGGGGAGAACATACCAGAAATGGCAGGAAGCATCGACGTCAGTGCCAGTGGGTGTTGGCTTAGATCTGGAATAGTTTTATTCTTCCAATGCTCAATTGCTAAATTATTGGCAAGAATACGGAGAGGAGTCTGTAGCAACTCCGCATCGAGTTTAGTAAATGCTTGTTGAATTGCCTGAGAAACACGATTTGGATCGGCGTGTAGGGGCGCCTTGACAGTTGACGACGGGGATAACCAAAGGAGAGATTTGATTCTGTCAATCAGACCAGACGAAGATGCCTTGGAATCTGTTTGCAAAGCAGAAAGTTCGAGCGCAACTCCCTGAATAAGGACACGCGAAAGGAGTCGAGATGTTTCGTAACCACCATGGCCATCCATAACAGTGAAGAAAAGATAATCTCCAGGAGCAGATGGGTCTGTTTCGTCACGACTAATAATCTGGTTCGCATGCGCGTCTTCTATCGGATCGTTGGAAGCAAGGTTGGCCGTTGTATATTTCCACGTAGTTCCATCTGGTCGAACTTGAGATTCCACGGTCGCGTTTTTTCGAATACGAGCCTCCAACTCCTTCATGGGCAGGAGTGAGAAAGTGCGAGTCGACATTTCGGATTTGCCACTGGGACCTTTGACTCTGACGGGTATGTCAAAGGTCTGCGGTGCGCTATAGTATGTCTTGTAGGTATAATAAGCAGGACCGCCAACGACAACTGCAGCGGCAACTGGCTTCCACACACGACGAAGCATGCTTAGAGTTGGAATCAGACGCGACTCTCAGGCTCGTGACCGCTACCCTTGTCACTGTCACGCTAAGCCATAATTAGATTGACATTATTTGGCCGTCACAGTCCTTGGGACACAAATTGCCTATTTCAACACTCAACGTCTTCCCGCGAGGACTGAGTGCACGCCCCAACGAATTTCAACGCACTTTCAATCGAGCTGCTCTGTGCGCTAGGTCTTTCGGGTCAAGTTGTGTGATCTTGCCTACGACCCTTCAGGGTCCTGCCACAATTGGAACTTGGAAGATGGAAGAAGCCATCTCGATCGCAACGCCCACAAACCCCATATCAAATGATCTTGTGAGTTGACAGGCGGCTGCCGCAGGCATTATAACCATTCCTGATTATTTTATGAAGGCGTCAACTTCCACAAATGCCTCAAAACCTCTCAGCCGTGCAAATGCAATAGTCATATCTAAGAAGCCCCAGAGTCGCGTTGGAAATCAACAGCCATCTTCCGCTGATCTCAAGAAGTTGGGCATTAAAGTCAGAGATTTCGCCTACGAGAAAACTTTACCACCAGTTCGTACCGTCCACCTCCATCGCCAAGTCCTACCTGGTGTTGCAAGGCAAACCATTACACGTCAAAAGACTGAAGAAGATGCATCACAATCACAGCGAAGCCAAAATCAATCCAAGATGGTAGATCGAACACCTACAGAGCCATCACTGACCCCGGTACCACTGAAGCATACTCGAGGGTTATTTGATCTTGAGTTTGAGGAGTCAGACGAGGAAAATACTACATTATCCCAGCAAACCTCAACCCCAGAATTTCTGTCCAATACACAAATACCGCAAATTCTGTTTGACTCACAAAAATCTCAATCTCGTGCTGAAACACCTGTCGTTACCCCATGGAATTGGAATAGCCAGAATTCCAGCCGTGTTCCTCATTCACGAGATAATAGGTCCTCACAGGCACCGATACCTCAGATGCTATCGAATTCCCATCCGAGCGTCTCACTTGTTGAGGATAATCGACCAACGGGCCCAACTTCTCAGCAGGCTCTTCCATCCTCCCCACTTACCCCTGCGCCATCTTCTCCAAATCTGCATGTTATACCTCCTGCAACTCTACCACACCTAACGCCCTCAAACGGGGCTCGCACCCTTTTGCGTAATGACCAAGCAGACTCCACGAAGGAATTGCGATGCACCCCAAAAGTTATCTCGCCACGATATCATCTCCGGAAACGACCAGCTCCTCCAGTGGCGGCCCCGAAATCATCGAAGCGATCCAAGGCGCATAGGTCGCCGGAAAAATGCATTGTTTCCGAATCCTCCCGTCTTCATGCTGCCTCTGTCAAGTCCATGCATTCGCGGAATAAAGTTCACGAAGATATGACCCCTCCGAGTCCACGTACTCTCCGCCAACGTTCAACCACGAGCAAGCGGGGCAAGCGGAAGCGCGCTTAAGTTATCCTCAGAAATTCTTGTCCAACTGCATCATTACCCTTTCTTTTCTCGCATATTAGGCTTTCTGGAATCCATTCACATGTAATAATACACCGTCTGCAAGGATTCATCACACCATCACTCTCCACCACCACCACCACCATGTTGTCTCACTGTATTTACCATGTCATACCTTGTTCGACGATCTTTATTCCCTTCAGCTTTCAACTCTGGACCTAGTTACCCTGTATCCAATGCTGTAATTATAACTTTCTAAAATACAATAGCATTATATTAAGTAAGCCCGGCGGCCCGATCTTAGGAGATGAAATCTCTATTAAACGGCTACTCCTTACGCTCTCCGTTATCAGCCAGGTAAATCGACAGCTTCTCATGATCAACACCCTTATGGTCGTCCTATATTTATGTTGATCGCTGATTGCTGTAATGGTGCTCTAAAAATAAACCTCGCCTTGAAAGCATATATGTTAAATCTATGTAACACACGAAATTTGGTATTCTTCCCATAAGTGAGCCCATGCATGTGGACCAACGACTGTAACCAGTTCACGCCCAGAGTCCCACCTACCAAGTCAGCTAGACCGGTAGCCGTTCGGTATATGATGTCAAGGGAGGGACGGAACCTCGATATACCATCCGTCCCTCCCTCATCCTCTTATGCCGCATGGTCACCAGGCTACAAGTCAGCTTTTTTACGATGAGAGACGCGGTCTAAAATTCCGTGTCGCGTAAACCGAGCGTGAACACCTCTGAATATTGATGCACATTTCGCGCTGGTGAAATATAAGACTGGACGAGTTGTTCTATCCGGTCCCCGGGAGGAGATGCCCACTCTACCGGATAGTCTTGTCAAGGTAACCTGTGTGTGTGAGGGGGAGGGGGGGGAGGTTTTAATATATGAAATAGCCGGGATATAGACTCAAGATAAAGAATGTATCAACGAGGATCGATAAGGTGCAGTGTTGCGAGTAGCGAGGAAGAGGGTTGTATAGTCCGGTTCTCGGTTAGTGCCTTGACCACTTCAAGAAGTACCCTATATCCACTCATGGTGTTGTTGGGGCGTTTGAATTTGTACTTCTTTGCTTGCGAAATTGAACTGCAGGAATCGATAGAGGTGAAGAGAGTGGCAACCACTCAAGACATGGAGTTGCAACGGGCCTCCTTTTTTGAGTCTGTTTACTAGGACAGTATCTCCTAGTATAATGTCATTGGAGGTGGATTCACTAAAGAGTTCGTCGAGCGGGCACAATTTTGCTCACAAGGAGAGCCTGTAGGATGACCAGAAGGAGTGAGCGGAACAGCTCTACCGTGGAAATAATCTGTCAGAATTAAGACCAGCAGGTACGCCGATACTCGGTCAGAAGTAGCAAATGTATTGCTTGGATTTGTTCTTCCCACATAGGCTCTGCAATCTGTTTATGTTTTGGATTAGCAGTCGTTCTTTTTTGGCAACTTCTCACGAGAAGTTAGACCACGGGGGGCGCCCCCAGTCGCTAGAAGTCCAGCATTGTGATAGACTCGGACCATCAAGGGAGGCTAAGAACTGGTGACGCACTCGAAACACGAGTTGCAGCGGCATCTTGACAGACAACGTGAAGCCGGCGGAGTAGAAAGAAAGATCGCGATCTCAGACGTAGGTTGGAAGGCACGCGTACGGTGTGAGGGGATAGGATGGACTACATTATTTTTGCCTCAATCGCGAGAGGCGGTGGTGGTAATCAATGGATCCGGAAGAACTTTCAATTTAATCCTTTTGCGTCTCCAGAAGGAATGTTGGGACCTGGCCGAAGTATCCATTTTAATCGCGCAGATAACAGGGTTGCCTTGTGACCATGAATTCGAGATTGATTCTGTTGATAGGGATCGAATAGAAAAGATAGACAAGTGTTTTTACCAGTATAGTGCCGCATTTTTTCATAACCAGGGCCTTCAAGATCTTAGTCATCTGGGCTAAGAGGATGATGAGCTACATAATTTTCCATTGACACCTTTGTTGGACCGCCGAAAGATAACTTTTCTTCAAAATATTTGGGATTGTGGGCACAAGACGCTAGGAAACTCGATGTGTCAAGGACAGAACGGATGGTGGGAGCTCTCGAAAAGAAAAGCGGGAGGCGAGGATTTGTACTTGAGGCGTTCCTTCCATCTGATTATGTAATGCTTGAGATAAGGGACTCAGGGGTATTTGAGACCAAAAAGGCTTGCGCTGTTTTTATTTTATGAGCAATGCGACAGTTGACCTGGGACAATGCAGGTCACTATCAGCCTCCTCCCCGTATCCCTCTCTCTTGTGCATATCCCTCGCTCTCGTCTCACCTCTCTCTCTCACCCAATCCTTCGCCAACTCCTCCATCCTGATCCCGCATTCCTCAATATCACCTGCAATGAAATCGAGTTCAGCATATTCGCCGAGCACCAAATGCTCCAAGACTTTGAACCCATAGCGCGCAAAGATAGGCATAAACAGCGCTCCAGGTCGGGCTCTGGATCCAATCGCAAGGGCTCCTCATCCAACCCTCCCGCCTATGAGCCCCTCGAGATCTCCTACGAAAGATGGAGGGTCTTACAGATCGATTCGCACAGCGATCAAATAGGTTTGCCCTCCTTCCATAGTGTGCAAACAATTAACTCAAATCCACCCTAGGCAACTCGGGTACCCGCGTATATGATCTCTCTGCCCCACTCGCGGCTGCAGGCATATCTATTCTTTACCAGTCTTCCTACATGAGCGACTTCATTTTTGTACGTCTCAACACCTTCCAGTGTTTCCTTCTATCCCCACTTACCTCGCACATCATAGGTAAAGGAATCCCGTCTCAAAGAGGCGATAGACCTGTTCGAGTCATCCGGTTTCCACCTTTACACCTCGGGTACCCCCCCGCCTTCTCCTGCCATCTCCCCAGTTAGTGACGACCTGGATTCTAATCCCAGTTCGCTCAATATGGGCGCCGTTCTCACCCGCAATATCAACGAAAAAGTTGTTTTAATGGTCTCCAACACTTCAGCCGTTCCGTCAGAAGAACTGCATGCTACGCCTGCCCAAAATAAACCACATTCCCCCACCTCTGGTGAAGTTCGCATACTGCATCCTGACCTAGCGTGTGTCGGTTTGTCAGACGAACTTGGGGTCGATCACTGGGGTCTCAAAATCATAAAGCTCGTCGCATATCCAGACCTTATTCCATCTTCTCCCCATGTCCCTTCTCACCCAACACCGAAAAAATCTAACCGTGGAGAATTTGTGCCAACCTATTTACCTCAACCATCTATGGTGGATTTAACGTCCACTGCGCTATTCCTCCACAGTAACGAAGGCTCCGATACCTCGTCATCTTCATCGAGTGATGATGATGGTTATTTCTCCCACTCTCCCCAAAATGTCTCAACAATTTCACTCGCGACAAACACATCTCGATCTTACTCAGACCTCCACTCCCTATCTTGCAGCCCTTCTCTGTACAAAACTCCCTCAAAACACTTTGTTTCCGACATCACTCCGCTCTCTCCAATCATATCCAAAACCCGCACCTCTCTTCCTCAACTATCCCTTTCCACAGAGGCCCCGAAACCAGAGCCACATGTCCATTTTTTTAGCTTTACCCGAACGCCCGAAGGTTCTTCATTAACGGCCGATGTGTATGTTTTAGCAACCCTCTTCCCACCCCATGAACGACATATGGTAATCTGCAGCGGCGAACTAGATGCTGCAGACCGTCGCATCGAAGGCATGGACTGTTCAGATGAAGAAGACGAAGACGACATGTGCACCCGAAGCAATTCATTAAAGTGCCTTCAAATTGATTTGCGGCGTTTCGGACTTGGTACGCCGACCTCTCATGGGGAATTTGGTTGTGGTCACTGATTTGCGTCTACTATAGACAAGCATGGTCTCGTAAACCGCTTTTCGCGAGTTCTCGAGGAAAATGGCATCAACCACATGTACAGCTCTACCTTCAAAACAGCCAATTTGCTGGTAAGTGAAGTGTAGCCGCTGCTTAATACCTGGGATTTGTGAGCGTTGACTCTGGCGATTTAGGTTGATAAAAGGGACGCAGTTCGTGCCCAAAGTTTGCTACGCTCGTGCTAAACCGGATACAGTTGTGGCGTTCGCCACTCTGTTCACCTCTACCGCCATAGGCTCTCTCCAATTAAGAGAAAGTGCCTCCTTCGTTTCCTTATGTACTACTGGACTTCGAGATCTACTTATCTCGCGTGGTCGAATCCGCACGTTCAAGGCCATGATGTGCATCACGGTCCGATAATACCGAACGAAGCCAGCATCAATCATCAATTCACGTTTCTTCTTACCATTATAATTGAACCACCCAGCGGCTCTGAATCGTCCTGTTGCCCGTCTTATTGGAAACCATCGGAAAATTATAGTCCCGCGCTTCCCGGGATCCTTGATGCCCTCTTGATGTGGCCACTTCGCCCTCTGTAAACATTTTCCAGGACACATGATCCAACTCTGCCACATGAACGCTCATATGTATGTGCGGTGTGCCTTACCCCGCACACCGGCAAGTCCAGATTTGACATGACAACCACCTCTCTTTCCTATTGGCTCTACCAGACTCCGCATCCCACCTATTGTACATTTAACCAGACCCATATCCCGGTTCCCTGGAGGCCTTGACCACCGACCTAACCAATCTTATTCGATCTCCATCGTGACCCGCCGACATCCATTCTCACCTGATTCAATTCTTGTCCCACCCAAATGCATGCCAGTGCAATGATGAATTGTTGAATTACATCACGCCCATGCCCACCTTGAAATTCGTACATTGATATCACACATCACTACCCCACACATTACATGTTGGTCATGTACCTTCCGCACACTGCATTTCCCCCTCATTCTTGATTTTAGTTGTCCTTTCAAATGTTTGCATTTTCTGTTGATTCTGTGAATTTCTCATTGGCATTTTAACTTCCTTGTTGCTATACTCAAACTTCATGGCATATACATTTTCTTGGATACAACCCAAAGGACAGAGTGAAAGTAGCACAGAAGCAATGGCAACAGAATGTCAACAAAGTCAAGTAAATGAAAATAAGCAGATGGTGGTGATGATATTACAAATGAGTATGTTCAAAAGTCCCTGTAATCTAGGAAGATATAACTGCCAATGAAAAAAGTGCCATTTTATGTCCAAGCGGGCAGTTCAGGAAGGCCGTCGTCATCATCAGGGTATTCACTCCAGCGAATTCCAGTGAATTGAAATTCTGAGAAAATAGTAAATCATGGGTATAAGGGCAAAGGTCTTCTCAGTACTTACCTACAACAGGCTTCACTGTGTTCTTGGAAGTCACTAGTACTGACACTGAATCCATGCCTTTGTCATTGGCCTCAGGAGCAGATGGAAGGGTATGGTATGTGTCAAAAAGTGGTTGTGTAGGAGTCTGTGGAGGCAGAGAATCAGTGTCTGAGGCTGAGTTGGAGGATCCGCCACTCCAAGCCTAGAGGAGGTCAGACTAGACATATGACAATAGTAAGATGAATGGCATACATATCCTGGGTCAAGTAGGATCATCAGGTTTTTGAACCACTGATAAGGAATGTTGTTGTTCTCTACTGCAAGAAGATGTTCACATTCCTCCATTGCGTTGAGTTTGGTAAGTGTGAGGCGGGGGCCGGTAGAGTAATTGCCCTCCCATTCTTCACAATAGTCAGGATTGAAGTAGAGACCATTCTACGTATGTGAAATCAGATTCAGAGAATATATGGAACGCGACATGACGGACCTCTTCGTTCGAATAAACTCTGGCCCATTCCGTGTTGAGAGGTTGTGTTAAGGTGGCATTTGCAGCCAAGGATCCAGAGCCTGAGGGCTGGATGATAGAAGCGACTTTGGGCTTCGGGATAGTGGGTAATTGTTCCTCGCCCTCTCCCAAGTGTGCGTCCAGTCCCTCCCAATTGCCTGGTATTTCAGAAGGGATCGTTTCGGCCACAGTAACGCGTTGTTCATTCGGGGTAAGACCACACGTGATTAATTTACGGCGCGTCGCCTCCACAGACACGCCAGAGCCACTCGATGATGTCGATACAGAGTGAACATGAGAGGTATGAGTCCCCTCAATAAACTGAGGAGTAATATGTCTCAGTGCTAGTGAGAAACTCTGGATGTTGCTGCTATTGAGGCGGACATTGACGCTCAGGCATTGTGGGTGCGATCCTTTTGAAGCAGAAATCCACCTTGCCGACCAGGGAGTATATAACTCAGGCTCCTTCATCCAGCTTGTCAGGAAACCGTTCATGACTGACGAAAAACTCGGCCTCATGTCATGAGGCATAAAATAATGAGCCATCAAGATTTGCTTGTTCGGCGCTTGTGCTGCAGTTGCCGAATTCATTGATAGTTGTCGAGATGGCGATTCAGGATTAGAGTCAATGGAAGGGGGGCCTTGGTGAGGATGAGCGGCTGTTGGGTGCGCTCAAGTGAAGATGAGAGAGAGAAAGAATTAGCACAGCACCAAATTGGCCCAGTCGCTTTATTTGTACCCTGCTGAATGGCCCAAAAGTC
>Ga0307509_10004145_pt1 | contig 21181 bp, 12 predicted proteins | sample 10_EM_MG_FD_202245 | JGI IMG/M metagenome (GOLD analysis project Ga0307509, IMG submission 202245) | Populus trichocarpa ectomycorrhiza microbial communities from riparian zone in the Pacific Northwest, United States - 10_EM | ecosystem: Host-associated > Plants > Roots > Unclassified | place... | reverse complement strand
GGAAGACTACCCGACTACCCGTAGGCTAGAATAGACTCCTAGATGCCCGAGAGACCATATATGGATGACCCCCATTGTGGCGGGTACCCATACTCCCCTTATATATCCTGTGAACGACATTCAGTCGGACGGACGGCGACGACTTATACGGTGTTACGGCAGCTGCTCCAATGACCTCTTTTAACTAGCAAACGAGCAACTACACAGCCGTCTGCCTATGACGCGCCATCCCAACGCTGGGGCCAGAGGGGGGTGTTAGCAAAACCCGCCCAAGTTCAATAGCATGTTCGGGCCACCCTTATGCAGGCGTGGGGCCTCCCCGCGCAGATGCGTGTGCGCCCAAGAACATCTAAGAGCCCATAGAATGTGAGGCAATCGACCTCTAAGTTCTAGGATGACTTTGCCGGTGAAGGTAGGGTAACTTGGGTTCCTCAGTAGGGTAACTGGGACCCATGGGCATAATGACCAAATTCCCAAGGTAGGGTAACTTTGCCCTCTTATGCCTTTAACCCCTCAGGAAGTCCTCCAGTCGACCACAGAAGTCGTCTCGGAGGTCTCTGTAACATTCCCATAATTCTCTTGACCTTATGCGAATGTTCTCCCGAAAGGTTACCCTGCCTAGTAGAGTACCTCAAGGCTACTCAACTATTCCCTAGGCCTTATCCTAGGTTTACCAGCCATTTGTATATTATATATACGAGACCATACCACCTCTGGTTACCACTTGGTATACCATTTGGGCGAAGGTGATAGTGATTGTAGCTACCTATCGTAGGGTCGTTACAGAGCGGGGGGAGTGAAGGACAGGAATCCCGGGAAAGTTGGGAGAACCGCTCGTCTGGAGGGGGGATCTTGAATAGCAACAAGCAAAGGAGGGTGAGGCAGCAAGGTAAAGCTGTGAAAAAGTGAAAGAAAAACATCCCAGCTCCCAAGGCAGTTATGTTGAACGATTGGAATGACGGGAAGACAGGCCTGCTGTCTGTGTATCGAGTAAAGAAGTTCTCCATTATTGGGCAGAGCCCTTGGAGGAGTCGGACTCGAGGGATTCATCACCACTGTCTCGTGGGGCGAGATCAGTGATGGTGCAGTGCGCTCTCTGCCTAGGCGGCGGAGCATCTTGGGGGAGGACAGGGGCAATCGGGGTCTGTGGAGGGGCACTTGGTGTTGGTCGCACGATCGTCGAAGGGCTAGCCTGGTCTTCCGCAAGATTCATGATGTCCTGCGTCAGTCGGGATAGCACCTTTCGTGCTTCTAGGGTAGTCTTCGGGCGGGAGGGGCAATCCCTGCTGCGCGCAGAGTGCTCTTCTTGGCAGTTAGGGCAGCATGCCACCGAGGATGGACAGCAGGTGAGGCTACGTTGGAGATTGCCACCCTTAGTGCAGGAAGGGTTAGGGCAGCGATGCGCTGCTTTGGTGTGGGCAAGCGAGCAGAAGGGACAGACGGGCAGTGTGTTGGGACAGCGGTTAGAGATCTGGCCGAATTTCCAGCATTTCTTACACTGGGAGTTTTTGGAGGAGGAGAACATCAGCTCCCAGCTTCCGTTACGGGAGAATAGGTTGAACGACGGGAGGAGGGCGAAAGCATCAGGTAGGGCCACTGAAATGACCACGGAGAATGCTGTTTTTTGACCACGAGATTCCGGGTCAGGCTTAAGGTAACTCGCTGAGAGACTGGAGACTCCCCTGGCATTGCGGATGGACTCATGAAGACAGGGGAAAAGTTGGATATCGTCTGATGGGAGGAAGGCGAGAGGAATTGAGTGAATCAACAGCTCTGTTTCGTTCGGAGCGGGTTTAAAGAGATCCCAAGAGGAATTGCCCACTGGGAAGGCATTGTTTAACCTTGTGGTAAGGGGAGCGAAGTAAGGGGTGTAGGCGGAGGCCGGGGTGTGAAGGTCGGTTCCGAGCAGCGATACTGAGCCGTTGTCGTTTACCATGCAGGTGAAGGAAAGTGGAAGGGAGCAGTTGGCTTCTCTGAGGACAGAGGCAGTGATGTCAGGGAAATGGGGTGCTATTCTGAGTGCTTCTGGGTGGGGTTTGAAGGGGGTTCTGAAGGCGAACAATCTGCGGACAGCTTGGGGGATGGGAGGGGGAGATTTCGTAAAAACCTCACCAGATGCAACTGCAACAGAGGAAGCCGAGACAGGGCCCTTCGCCTGACGACCCTTCTTTCCTTTGGCAGGGGGCGCGACAGCTTGAGCGTAGGTGGGGGTGGCCTTGGAGGTCATGGTGGTGGAGGATCACCAGTCGGGGTCTAAATGGTCGGGGGTCCAAGCGGGACCGGGGGGGTATTTTCCTTTGGCGAATTCCTCCAGCTCCCAGGTGTGGGGGTATTTTTTCGCAAACGCCTCTGGGTTGCCATAAAGTGTGGGAGAGGAAATTGACATGTCATATCTTGAAAGATGCGGGTCAGCTGAGGGGAAGGGCCAGACTGCATTTGGCGGTGGTGGGGGTGGAGCCAGAGGACCTCTTTCCTTCCCTTTCTCTTGGCGAGTGTGGTTGGTGTTACCGGTGGGGGCGGGGTGAGACCCACTAGAGGTGTGTGTAGCCTGATGTGGAACATAGGAGCGCTGGGGAGGAAAAAGGACCTGAGCGGCAGATGGGAGACGGGAGGCAATGTCGCGGAGGGATGCTTGGAGCGGGGCGAGGTTTGGGGGTTGTTGGGAGAGGTCCAGGTTGGCAACCTGAGAAGACAGGTCATGGATTTCGGTCGAGAGGTTCTCGAGGGCAGTCGCGATGTGGACGCTCGATTGAAGGGAGGTGCAGAGTAGGGGGAGAATCATTTGTTCCCCGATAGAGAGGGTGATGTTTGCTGGAGTAATGGGGGGAAAACCTGCGGCGGGGAGCCCTAGGTCAGTGGCAGTCTGGTGGACAATCGAGACCAGATGGTCGAGATTTCCAGTGGTCAGGAGGGAAGAGAGAGGGCCTGGAGTAGCGTTTATCGAGGGGCCACCCTATTGAGAGGCCATGTCTGAAGGTGAGGGTGGGGACGCGTGGCCCAACCGTGAGGACGAAAAGTATTGAAGAAGGGATCGTGCGCAGAACGACATGGTGTTAGGAAATGTAGGGGGGGGGAAAGAGGGAAGCAGAAGCGTGATAGATTAAATCATGGGGGGGGGGGGAAATCTCGTTTATTTTATGGTTTCTATCGGGGCGAATGCACACATGTGCTCAATCCCACAGTCCTAGGTACAACGGACCTTCGACCAAGCACGGGCCACATAGTCCAAAACCTCCAACTACAGTCCATCCCGCCATCCCCAAGCTAAAACCCGCTGACCCTGCCCGACAGAAAAACCCGCCCAGTACTATGGGTAGAAACTACAAGGAGATGAGAAAGCGGGCCTGAAAGCCACGAACCAAAAGCCCCTGCGAAAGCCTAGCCTAAAGGAAAAACATTCCCAACCGACAGTAGACACAACCAACAAAGGAAAACAAACCCACTCCCCCAAGTCAAACCACCTATAAGCTAAACCGTAGTAAAACGCCACCGGGCCCAGCTTGCGAGGGAATAGGGACTCCTGAACGATAGGTCTCGGGGACACACAAAGGGGAGGTTACTCCCGGGGTCATATAGCCCCGCCAGCCAAGGCTTAGGAAGAGTGACCGAGTTCGAGAGGATGCCGCCAAACGAAGGAAGGCTCGTGGCAGTCGGAGGAACATCCGGTCGGCTCTTTCGGGAAACAGAACCCGGAAAGAAGGTTTAAAGATGCGCCCCTAGGCCAAGGGCATCAGGAGGGAACAGAGGTCTGAGGGTGGGCGTAGAGCCCTGAGCAGTAGGATGCCAGCCGATCCAAACGTCAGGGAGGTGGAGGGGGAGGGCTAACCGACACGAGAAGTGCGAGGAAGGCTGACGGAAACGGTGTCACGATGTTTCGAAAGGTCCGACCGTACCAGCAGAGCACAAACGAGATAGTCCAATACCAGAGAGCAGTACCACCGGGGACAGCTACTTTACTGATCGACCGAGACTAAAATCCAACCTTTGACGGGTGAGGGGTTGCCGACCGTGGCGGGCTACCTAAGCGAGCCTGACGAAGAGGGGGTGAAGGCAGACTCAACCAAACCCCTAGGAACAAGCTTGCCAGGCCTGACTATCAGAAGGGAAAGGAAGAGGGAGGGGAGATGGCTTCACCCAGACAGAGGCAATGTGGCGTGTCTGAGGAGAGGGGGGTGGATGGAAGTGACGATGATTTCTTGTGGTGTTGAGATTTCAATCACCGGAGGTGTAGCGGAGACCATGGATGGATAGATTAAATGATGGACTTCATAGCTTATATAGACAAAACTACCACTGGTCTGGTGGGTCCACCACCTAGGTGATGACTCTGGTTGTTGTCATGGCAGTTAGCCACGGGCATGACTTCAACACGAAGTATTTTTCCACCTGCCATTCTATTGGAGATACATTGCAGACACTAATATCCTATTAACGAAGTTAAGCATACTGGACCTCGTCCGATACCTGTGGCCAGATAATTCCTGATAGAGCGTGGACCTCGGACAGCCCTGAGTATGACAGGGTACTCGCACAAGGTCGGAGTAGTCGTGAATGTCGAAGGCCTAAATCTGATATCTGCTTAAGTTTAAGCATTTGGCATTCTACTTCGATAACCAACTTTCTTCAAGAGAACTTATTGAATAAATCTTTCAGCTTACCAATATTAAATGCTACAATTTTCATTTTTCATGAATTATTCACTCTATCATTATCTTCTACTTTGAGTTTAGGCGCTGTCACAACCTTAGAGTTTACCTCTCTATAGGGTACCCGGATTATATCAAGTGTATAATTTATATCAGTCGTAAAACAACAAACCAGGGAGAAACGAATCAACAACAGTGTATCAACTGCCTAATTTCACACCACCTCCGGATTGCATGAAGCAACACTCATCTGACCTACCCCTGCTACATGGGTACATTTAACACAAGGTTGTTAGTAGACTGCATCAATGATCTTCTCATCCGAGGTGTCACTGTATTCATCACCATTGGCTACACCCAGTGCAACAACATCAGCCGCCTAATCCTCAAGTCCTTTGGTCAACCAAACATACTACAACATGAGCACATATAACCCGAAAGTAACTCCCAGAATAATACAGCTATGAGAGCAGAGGCAGCTCCTGTAGTACAAGCCAAGGGACTTATTCTCTTATACACCATGTTTGATGACCCACTCTCTGGACCAGTAGCATTGATGACCCACGTGCACATTGTTTGTCTTCAGGCGCTCAAGTACATATTCGATACTGGCAATATAGAAGCATCAGAGCAAAGCGTTAAATGAGTAAACAGACTTAAAATCAAAAGTGATGATGTATTGCTGGAGTAGGACTAACCTTTCCAGATATGCCAAAACACTCTGGTGCAAAATCCCAGTTTGATTACCATGTACAGCATAAGATTGTAAAATTGTATAAACTCTCAGAACAAACAACGGCAATTGCACAGTTGGACTACCTGCTGGAAAAAGATAGATTTAGGTGATCACCAAGAGAATATGAGGTATGTTAGGGCCAAATACGCAGGTGATCTGTCTGTCGCAACTAATCTGACTGAACTCAACTGCGAAAATAACAACTTGATTTCTGGTGCCACACATCTCTGAGTTCATATGGGGAAAGTAATTTCAGAGCAGGAAAATGCATGAATTCTCAATCCATCATTTCTTGTGATCAACGGCATCATGATTTGCTTAATGTGTGCTATAATCTGCCATATACTGCAAGCATGGCAGACTGAAGTATCTGAAAATCAGGACAACTTGAAGGGTAAAGCGCGCAGAGATGAGTTGGAACCCAAACGATACTCCTACCTGCGAACACTAAACTAACAGAAATTTTTCAATATCTTTTTGACTGCCAGAGGCACACGTGGGCATCTCACTCAGACAATATTCAAACCATAATTCTTGAAAAAGTTTGTTCTACAATCTGAGCAAAGATGGAAAGGGAGCACGACATCTGTCAAGATCACCGTGAAGGTGTCACTGATGACTCGGCTGCTGTAGCCGTCCAATTAGAGAGTCTGACCTCAATCAATATTCTGCAATTGAGTGTACCAAGAAGGAAACTTCTAATAACATGTTTTTTGGGGCCCTGGTGCATAACCAACACAATTGACAGATGACTAATACGTCTTGAGATTGGGACACCGCATAAGCAAGGCAGACCTCTCAGATATCTCAATTCAAATCCTCTGAGTGTGGACACTTCAATGGAGGAGAGAGTCGGACTAGCTTTCGATGGTGCTGTGAGCTTAACCCCATCGAGTCACCAATCTCTGAGTCAAGAGATCTTGGAACCAGAAATTGAGAAGACTGTTCATAGTCTCCCTGAAGCAGGGGAGTAGGGGAATAGCACGAGCATATAAGCGGGGCATATAAGATAATGTATATGTATAGAGTGAGATATAGTAATAATGATCAGAATAGATTTGTATTCCAATATAGATTTACGCTCGAATATGCAAATAGGAAATCTGATCGCCAGAGGGTAGAGAAAAAAACAAAATACAAGGGGTGAAACATCATGATAGCATCAGAAGTAGAGTATCAGGCGTTAGAGGGTATCCTAACAGTGTCAGGATACCGAAGCGCATAGTCAGGACATGTCATATTAAAATCTATTTATGCTGAGAAGTAATTGCCTATCTAAAGTTGACCGAAGTCAATCATGAGATCCTGACCTAGGACTGGCAGATCCTGAGGCAGCACTAAAGAGAAGACATTGCCTATATATGACGTAGCAAGATGAAAGAAGCTCTTACTATGGGGAGAGGGATCCGGTATCAGGAGGGAAGAAGGCAGAATCAGAAGATAAGAGTATTATGTAAGGGTGATCAGGAGTCATCAGAGCTGAACAAAGGAGGACTTGAGAAGATCTGGATGAAGGCTCTGAGTACCTGAGGCTGCCAGAATGCAAGAGCAAGGCACCAGGCACAGGCAGAATATATTAGATGTAGAGGTCTATGCCAGGGCATTATCAGGACATAGGGCGCTACAAAACGCACAATCAGTATGCAACATCGGATTGACGTTGTAGCCTAATTCACTATTGATATTCTGTATATCAGGTGTGTCAAACATACAGCAAGTACAGGACATAGGCAATTGTTTTTGGTAATGAAGTAGGTGTAGATAGAAATAGAGATCAATGTATTTGGTGATAAGTGGCACAAAGGTGTGTCGATTGTGACCTTAGAAAGAGCCTAACATGATCAAGGTGACCATCTTCCCCTTTTCCTCTAGACATATACAATCCAGAAGCTACTTCTGATCCTTCTATCTGAAGATCCATTTCTCTTAAAGATTGCGCCTACATTCGACCAAGCACTTATCACTCCAGATAATACTCTCCAGGTCTTCTATTGTCGAATCCTATCATGCTTGAGCCAAAACCAATCACTGCTTCACATGATCAAGTGTGAGCTTCGCTCTCATGATTGCCAGCCACTTGCGCACCTCGGATTCATGCAGTACTCTATCAATACTGGGTATTAAAACGTGAGAAGTACACTTATCATGCAAGCTCTGCCAAGTCCAATCCCTATGCCTGCATGCCTCCCTAATAATTGTTAGATGACCTCACTTGCTGAGCTTGCTAGAATGACCAGAACAGGGCAAATTATGCATTTCCCTCCAATGCCCTGGCTATGAAATTCCAAACTGTTGTCCAGGAGCATCCAACAGATCTGGCAACTATTGCAATCTTCTGAAATATCCAGAAGAAGGCAATTATTATTCCTTTTTCCAAATCTGTCATCGTACGACAAGTTGTTTTTGATCTTTTGCCTGATTTGAAGATTATCCTATCACTCTTCGCATGTTGTTGTGAAATGTCAATCACAAAAATTCATGGTCACTGGTTACTCATTTAGGTACTTACTAATTATTTCACTAAGACTTTTGTCTAGTCACTTTACTATTAAAAATAGCTGGCAAGGAACATGAATATATTCAAGAATATCACTGGAGTTGGCCAATAGATTGAAGCTCAAAGGAAATAAATAGAGACATACCCCTTAGAGAATTATCTAAGAGCAAGACCTGACAATTGAAAACTCACTTTCCTCTATCCCAGAATAAATAGTAAACTGAAGATATCAATTACAATTTATAATTACTATTATATTAGAATAATAGTTTGAATTGAAGAATCATAAATAATGAAGAAAATAGAGCTATTATTGTTTATTATGTAAAGAATCACAAAGTATTAAATTTTAATAAAACATTATGAAGTATTAAGAGAAGAAGAGGTAAATTTTGAATGTATAGCATATTATATCATGCTACTTCTTTTAGTCTGAGTAAAACTGCACGCTTTCAATTTTCTAAATATATTTTTCTATCCATAACCCCCAACTTAATATATTAAGCCTGTATTCTTTTTTTGTCTATAATCGCTATTATATTAATTTTTATAATATATTATCAAAGAATCCAATCTAATAGTATTGAGCCAGGTAAAATAGTATGAATATAAAATACTCAAGTGATATTTCAGGGGAATGAATTTCAAAGACACATATATTAGCCCTTTTTAATTCAATATTTGATATTATATAATTCTTTCTCTAGATTTATGAATACTTTACTTTACCTTCTTTAATGGTCAAAGGTTATAATTTATCCTAACATTATGATACATAAAAATAGTTATTTGAAAAACTTAATGTTGATAGTACAAAATTGAAGGCAACCGCCTCAATTGAGAATTCAAAATTGTCAAAAATATAGGAAGATAGTTATATCTGAAATTAGGTAAATGCACTGCTATAGGGAATGGTTCTAAAGAAATAAGGAGTTTAAAGCTTCAAGTATTTTGACTAATGTTAGAGGTAATACCACATGACAAGATATAAAAAGTGTCACCATCAGGTATACTCTAACTAGCAGTTTCCCCCTCCAGCCCTTAAGGATTCTCTCTCAATTAGTCACTATATCAAAATTCTGTTAACATATACTATAAAAGTTTAATAACATAACTTATTATTTTAAAGGATGTATAGTATCAAATTTATAGTTGTTTGAATTATGAATTTTTGGATCTAAATATTAATAGATATTGAATAGCATATTATACAAACAGATCAAAAAGCAACCATAACTTATCAGAGCTTGCCTACTCCAATTTTCAAGCCTACATGCCTTATAGATCTTAATCTTTTATTCAAACTATTTTCAGGTAATCTCAAGACACCTTTTGCCTTTTTGCCACATTCTCTTATTCAAATCTTCTTAATCTTCCCCTAAGTATTCTTTTCACTAAGTTACCTTACACTAAGTTACCTTATCATGACTTTGACTAATACTATCTATAGATATGTACCAAATCAGATTATTCCTATAATATAGATGAGTTTATATATTCTTAGAATTCTATCTTGGTAAATGATGGTAGAGTATGTCAAATAGTATACCTTGAACATTTTTCAATATCATATTACTTATAACATTTCTCAAAATACTCAGAGTGTTTGAGCTTTATAGATTCTGTAGAAATATTCTTAGATCATTTACCCAATTCTGAATATAGCTAGAACCTTATGTCTCTGACAATATTCAATTCTCAATTGCAGTAGTATAAAGGGGGGACCCTATAGAGAGGCAAACTCTAAGGTTGTGACCGCACCAAAACTCAAAGTAGAAGATAAAGATAGAGTAAAATTGACGAAGAATTAAAAACAGTAAAACTTAGGATGTTTAAGCTGAAAGCTTCACTCAATAAGTTGTCTCAAGGAAAGTTGGTTATCAAAGTAGAATGCCAAACGCTTAAACTTAAGTAGATATCAGATAGAAGCCTTTAACATTCACCACTACTCCAACCTTGTGCCAGCACCCTGTCCTGCCCAGGGCTCTCCGAGGTCTACCCTCTATCAGGAGTTATCCTGCCAGATGTATCAGACCAACTTGGCTATACTTAACTCCGTCAATTGGATATGAGTTTGTGCAATGCATCTCCAATATAACTGCAGGAGGAAAAACTCTTCCTCTCAAAGTCATGCCAGTGGCTAACTGCCATGACAACAACCAGAGTCAATACCTAGGTGGTAGACTCACTGGCCAAGTGGTAGTTTTGTCTCTACAAGCTATGTAGTCCGACATTTAATGTACACGACTACTCAATGCGATAATCAGACATACAAGGTCCACCGGTCAGATGTAACTGATGGTTCGCTCAATGGGAGCTACCCATAGCCAACCTCCTGGTACATGCTCTACCGTGATATGACACATCCCTCCAGAGTCCAATAATAAGCCGTAGTAATACTAGAAATCAAGAGGAGAACGTTCCTGCTAGTTACTTAGATAATTGACTCGAAAGCATCCTGGCCTCATGGGACTACGTAAGTACCTCTCAGAAGGCTACCCTACTACCAGTAGGCAAAGATAGACTTCTAGGTGCTAGAGGAACCATTTATGTGTGACCCCAATAGTGGCGGTTACCCATACTCCCCTTATATATTCTGCGAATGAGATTCAGTCGGACAGACGGTGCCAACAAATACGGTAGTCTGGCAGCTGCTCCAATGACCTCTTTTTACTATCAAACAAACAAGTATGCAGCCGTCTGCCTATGACACCCCGTCCCAACGCGGGGGCCAGAGGGGGGTGTTAGCTTAACCCGCCCAAGTTCAATAGCATGTTCGGGCAACCCGTGTTCTGGTGTCGGACTTCTCTGCCCAGATGTGTCTGCCCCCATGAACATCTAAGAGCCCATAGAAGGTGAGGCAATTGACCTCTAAGTTCCAGGCTCACTTTGCCAGTGAAGTTATGGTAACTTAGATATTGCAGTAGGGCAACTGGGATCCATGGGCATAATGGTCACATCCCTAAGATCGGGTAACTTTGCCCTCTTATGCCTTTAACCACTTCGGAAGTCCTCCTGTCGACATCTAATCTTGTCTCACAGGCCTGTGTAACATTCCCAAGGATTTCTTGAATTTATGCGAACTTACGCCCCAAAGGTTACCCTGCCTTATAGAGTACCCAAGGCTCCTCCACTGTTCCCTAGGCCTTGTCCTAGGTTAATCAGCTATTTGTATACCGGTGGTAGTCATTGTAGTTACCTATCGTAGGGTCGTTACAGCTGGGCTCCAGTGGTGAGCCATCTGAGAGGGCGTGGGAGGTGTATGTCAGCGTTGAAGTCTTGGACTTCAGATTGGACTGTGTTGAAGGAACTGGAAGTAGTGATGTCATTGATGATAACCTTGTACTAGATTTCATCCTTCCTATGACCTGTTGCTCCTGGTATATTGGCTCTGATAGATTCCATAATAGCCAGACAGTGGGCTTTCAGGACAGAGAGGGCAGGAGTATTGTCCTTGGTAATAAGTTTGACCTTGTGGTTGGTGGTCAACTCTGTGGTGGCAATAAAGGCTTCTTAATTGCAGAGTTGATAGTCTTGTATATATTGTACCTTAACAAAATTAACCATACACGCAGGATCTGTGGCAACACAACCCTTTTCAAGACCCTATTCCCTGAACACTACTTAAAGAAATTCCTCTAGAACAACCATAACTAAAATATTAGATATAATTACTATATTTGAAGAAATTTTGCCTTCCATTTTTCACAATTATACTACAAAATTTAATTTCCCTGAACACCTATCTGAGTTTACTAGAAGGAAAATATTTACATTACACATAACATAGAGTCAGTATTACAAAAATTCTTGCTTTTTGACATTTATCTTAAAACTGTTAGAAGTTTAATTTCCAAGTGAGATTAGAGTGATAAGTAGAGAGAGTATAGAGGAACATCTTCTAAAAAAAACCAGATCTTAGGCTAATATTATCATAGAGAAACCTCTCACAGGCTATAAAACTACAACTTTTGACATGTTTGCAAAAACTGCTCTTAATGTTTCTATCCTTACAAGGAGGACAATACTTGCATAAAAAGATTTTAAAATCCTGTCAGTATAAGTAGGTAAGATAGATAGTATTCCACCTTATTATTACAAAATCAGAAAGAAAATATGAACATATAGCTGTCCGACAAAAAAGGAAACATAGAGGAAGAGAAGATACATGCAAATAGTGACTCTAATAACAAGAGAAGATAAGAAAATCAAGTCAGTATTTTAATTTCCTATAGAGTACTAGCTTTATACTAGTATTCAGAGGTGTTTTACATGAAGGGTAGTATCAATATAGTTCAAAAGATGCATGAGGCAGGAATTACTTATTATTGAAAACCTTTTGATACAAATGTTTTTCATACTCTAACAGCATCAATTATAAACCCAATATAGGCAGTGGCTAATTCTAATAAATGTCAATTCTAATATTGATTTTTACAATATATTTAAATATTTTAGTTTAATTTTACTGTTGTGATAATAATGGTAGGATTGGTAGAGGATGTGGTTGCCATGGGTTAAGTTATTCCTGGTGCTGGGTGTATGGTTAATTGTGTTAAGGTACAATAGTAAGGTTATTGGTATTGTCTGGGAGTGCTGTATCATTTCTCACAATGACAATTGTATTGTCGCGTTTGGTCAAAACAGAAGTAGGAGGCTTCTTATTTTTAGAGGTGGTGGGGAGAGGGGCAGTGGGTGCTCTGGCAGCTTTCTGGGCCCAGCTATCCATAGGGAGAGGTAGGATAGGCCTTTGTGGTGTGGGAGTGGTAGTGGTTTCTGGTTGGGGCTAGCCTTGAAGGCGTTGGAGACGTTGGATTTGTGAGGTCAGGGTAGGGTTCTCATCTTTGAGGGCTTGGGTATCCTTGATGTGACGTTCTTAAACAACTTTCAAGTGGTTATCAAGGGCCTTAAAGGTGATCAAAAGGAATTCGTAACAATCAGCCAAAGACTCGTTCTGATTGGTGATGGCAGTGACTTCCTGCTGGAGGGATTGAAGAGTTGTAGGCTCTCCATCATAGGCGGAGACAGAGGCTTCAGTGGTAATAGTCTGGACAGGAGAAGGGGAATCTTCTTCTTTCCCGGTATTGTCAAGAGAGGTGGGGGGCTTCAGAACGGCCTGGGTTGAATTGGGGGGCAAGGGGATTTCTACAACCCATCCCTCTGCCCCTTTGTCTACTAGACATCATAAGGTAGGCTGGAAGAAGTCTCTTGATAGAGGTAATAAAATAACAAATAGGGAAAGATGATTTGTTGATAAAAGGTCTTTAATGTGGGGGATGAAGTGGTGAGAATTGTTTGTTGACCAATGTGGTGAAAGCTCAGTGAAAGATTTAGTGTGGTTTTTTCTTTCGCTGGGGTTGTAACGGCAACAGAATCTTCAAGTATCCTCAGGTGAGGATAGTGTGTTTGGGTTTTTGCCAAATAGGGGGACCAGTAGTTATGCACTCCCTCTTCTCTACCTCTCTTCCTCTTAAAATCAGGGGGGTATGCTGGATGGACCTACAAGATCTAGGTGATAAAATCATAAATTGAAGGGGGTAATTTGTTAATAAAAGCTCTTTAAAGTATGTGATGAAACATTAAGCATTGATTGTTGACCAATGAGATGACAGCTCAGTGCAAAACTTGATATGGTTTTTTCTTTCCCTTTGGTTGTACCGGCAATAGAGTCTTACATATCCGAGATGATAATGGGTAGACACATTTGATAAAGGTGATGGGAAAACAAATAAGAAGAGATGATTTGTCTTTAAAAGTTGATGAAGTGATGAAATAAAGTAGTAAGAATTGATTGTTGACCAATGAGGAAGGATTTGGCAGAAAGTTTGATGTGGTTTTTTCTTTCACTATGGTTGGAACCGCAATGGAGTTGGGACAGAAGAGGTAATGGCCAATGTAGTTAGTTGGTCATTGTGGTTAGAATATTGCTAAAAGTCTCTTGCAATTTGGTAAGCCTGGTTTTAATTGCTTGGGGAATGCAAGGGAAGACGAGAGAACAATCGGTGCTGCATCTGGGATGTATATATCAGGATTTCTGCTAATAGTAAAAACAATTTGGCTGTGAAAGTCCTGTTCTTGCTTGGAAAAGGGTTTCTGAACATCCTGAATCTAGTGAATAAGTTCTTAAAGTAATTCTTCATTGAAAGATCTTTCTTGATCTTGAGCAGAGGTAGGAGGTGGTGGAGTGGAAGAGTAAATTTTCTGCAAAGGGGATGTAATAGACGAAGAGAGTAGGGTAAGACTTCAAGCTGAAATTGTAATCCTCTGAATTGCAATATCAGGTCTTGAAGGTTATCCTGTGGAAGGGGTAATTGGATCAGGTAGGAAAGAGGAAAACAAAGGGCTTTTGTAATTGCAAGGGACCTTTGATGTGGCTTTCACAGTGTAACGACCCTATGATAGGTAGCTACAATAACTACCACCTTAGCCCAAATGGTATACCAAGAGGTAACCAAAGGTAGTATGGTCTAGTATCCTTTGGATACAAGAATGCTGGTTCGACTAAGGCAAGACCTAGGGAACAATGGAGTAGCCTTGGGCACTCTACTAGGCAGGGTAACCATTGGGGAGAACATTCGCATAAGGTCAAGAGAATTATGGGAATGTTACACGGATCTTCAAGACAACTTTGGTGGTCGACTGGAGGACTTCCGGAGCGGTTACAGGCATCAGAGGACAAAGTTACTCTATTTTGGGAACTTGGTCATTTTGCCCATGGAACTCAGTTACCCTACTGAAGAATCCAAGTTACCCTACTTTCACCGGCAAAGTCATCCTAGAACTTAGAGGTTGATTGCCTCATATTCTAAGGGCTTTTAGATGTTCATGGGAGCACACGCACCTGCGTGGGAAGCCCCACGCCTGTGTAAGGGTGGCCCGAACATACTATTGAACTTGGGCGGTTTTAGCTAACACCCCCCTCTAGCCCCAGCGTTGGGACGGTGCATCATAGGCAGACAGCTGTGTAGTTGCTCGTTTGCTAGTTAAAAGAGGTCATTGGAGCAGCTGCCATAACATGGTATAAGTCGTCACCGTCTGTCCAACTAAATGTTGTTCGCAGGATATATAAAGGGAGTATGGGTAACAGCCAAAATGGAGGTCGCCCATATATGGTCTATCCGGTACCTAGGAGTCTATCTTGGCCTACGGGTAGTAGGGCAGTCTTCCTAGTGGTACTTAGGTAGTCCACGGAGGCCAGGGTGCTTTCAGGACAAATACCTCAGTAACCAGCCGGGACCTTCTCCCCTTGATTTGTAGCATTACTATGGGTTGTTATTGGACTCTAGAGGTATGAGTCTTATCACAGCAGAGTATGTCCCGAGAGGCTGGCTATGGGTAGCGCCCACTTAGCCAACCATTGGCTACATCTCACCGGGGGAGCTTGCATGTCAAATTATCACATTGGATAGTCACGTAGACTAAATGATGGACTGCATGGCTTGTATAGACGAAACTACCACTGGGCCAGTGAGTCCACCACCTAGGTATTGACTCCGGTTGTTGTCATAACAGTTAACGACAGATATAACTTTGATAGCAAGAGTTTTTCCACCTCCGGCTGTATTGGAGATGCCTTGCAGAAACTCATATCCTATTAACGGAGTTAACTATACCCGAGTTGGTCCGACACTTCCCGCAGGAAAATTCCTGATGCAGGGTAGACCACAGATAAACCCTGAGCAGGACAGGGTGCTCGCACAAGGTCGGAGTAGTAGTGAATGTCAAAGGCTTAAATCTGATATCTACTTAAGTCTAAGCGTTTGGCATTCTACTTCGATAATCAACTTTCCTCGAGAGAACTTATTGAGTCCAGCTTTCAGCTTAACGATATTAAGTTTAACCATTTTGATTCTTTGTGAATTAATTACTCTATCTTTATCTTCTACGTTTAGTATTGGTGCGGTCGCAACCTTAGAGTTCACCTCTCTATAGGGTGCCCCCGTTACACACAGGGTACTATCATTAGGCAGGCATGAAAACACATTTGATAGCTAGTATAATGGTTGAGTTGAGATTTAAAGACAACAAATAATGATAGGAGGTGGTAGAGCAGCTAAAGGCAACAATGTGCCAAATAAAAAATTAACAAAATCAAAATAAATATTGACAAAAGAGCAAACTAAGCACAACAGACAGGGTATAAGGACAGGAACTTAGCTGACAATTTCCCAGGAGATTCTGACTGGCTACTGGAGGATTCTGTTGGAACTTTGGAGCAAAAGCCCCAAAACTCCCACAGGGGTTCTATTAAGACTTAAATTCATCTGTAAAGATATGGGTAAGATTAAAGAATTGTCAAGCTATGGGTAAAAGGAGGAATGTTAATCTGAAAACTGGTGAAAGTGCCTCAAGTAGTTTATTAAACAGGAATTGATATGCTGGAAAAAGGGAGAGTGTTGGTTGTTCAGATAATATGGGGGGGTTGATAGTGGATGTGGTTTTGCTGATAAGTTTAAGTCTGGCCTGCTGGCTGTTGGGAAGTTTGTGGGAAAGAGTTGGGCTGGGACGAGGAAGGAATACTTAGGGGAAGTGGCTAGAGATGAGTGCTCAGGCAATGGAAGAAGAGGGGAGGAGGAAGAATATACAAGAAGGGAGTAGTGAAGAGGGCTACTCTTGGTGCAAAAGGCCATCGGACCATACCTTTTGTCCCTGTGGGTTACGTTATACTCTCGAGTGCCTACTAGAGTTTTCCCCTTAGTATACCAATCGAAGAAGTGGTGCAGCGATAAGTAACAAGAGTTGAGTATTTTGAAGCTCATTATAACCAGGCTTTGGAAGGAATTCCTTATAACGAAGACAATTTGTAGAGTAGCAGGGGTACAAATTCCTAGAGGGGTCCTTCATAATAGTGAGGTTTCCCGTGCAAATAGTCCCATTATAACAGGGGTGCCACTGGATACTATTGTTGTACATGATCAAGAGCTCGAGAAAAAACGGTGGTGGAGGATTGGCAGAAATCGAGTTCTGACCCGCAATTGTGGTTGGCTGAACAGAAGCTTGCAGGGCTACGTCATATGAACCTGAATTAGTGTCTCGTTTGACCACCCAGCTGAGAGATTCAACTCATCCCAGGCAGTCACAAGATCAATCTCGAGAACCCTGTTGTTCTTAGAGCTCTTCTTGACTGTATGAAATGGAACAACAATTCCTGCAATGGTCACGAGGAATTTGGTAATATCTTTGGATTCAAGGTCGGAAATATACAAGCCTAGGGAATTGTATACAGTTAATGAAAAGCGTCAAGGATCATGCAACGGGGGCAGAATACCCAGGGTGCCCAGAGCTTTTAGAGTAATAGTTATAGCGATAGGTTGTGCTTCTGTGTTTATTGATTGGCGGATAAGTGCGGATACTCCGGACATTGCGGAGATAATACCAAGGACTCCAAAAGTGAAATACCCTGTTGATATAGGATACTTGATTTCGAACACTGGCGTAGCGGTGAAGAGCTCCCAACCGTACTGTGGCAACATTATAGGCATAAGAGCCCCAGTACCTGGCTTAACTAATATGACCTTTCCTGAGGTATGAGCTCGGATAGCGTAATTGTGCTCGGACGATATCCCAGGAAAGTCATCTATGGGGAGAAGTTCTGAGTTCTGTCTTTCCGATATATTGAATATAGCAAGTAAAGGGCTACCCCCGCGCCTCCCTGAAAAATTGCCGACTTTCAAAAGACGATTGCTGTTGTAAGGAACAAATGGATCTATAGGAAGGGCAATACAGCTTGGACGAAGTATGATGGTATAGCCTTTGGTTGAATAGGCGCCAATTTGCTTGACGAGGGTGATATCATGGCGACCAGGGGTATCGGTAAGATAGATAGGGCCGCCAGAGATGCATCTTGCAGCTGCATGGAATCCTGCATAGGTGGGAAGGGCTGACTGGAACATGTCCCAATCAGGCAAACAGTTCAGATTTGATGAATAAATGTTGTTCATTGAGTTGGCAAACACATGCCACACATGTGAACTAGGGACATCTGGGAAAAAGTCTGCTAGGAATTCGATTAGAAATACATATGAAGGAGAGGCGTTAAGAGGGGAAAACTATACCATCGGAGTTTCTAAAGAGGACTCGTGATGTATCGTGAGGGAGCAAAGTCCGAAACAAGATGTAGGGAATGTGCGCCATGCCTATAGAGAGTATTAGTGAGTGAAAGGTTGGAGGAAATGTTGTCGAACAGTAAATCACTCGTCTAGAGAAAAATTTAAGGCTATTTATTTTAAATGCGTCCTGGTATGCAGGGGCTAAAGACCGACGTATGGTGGCGTCGTCAAAGTCGTCAATCCCATATTGCGCATCACACTTTATGGAGTCGATCCCATTCTTTGAAAGAAAGCTGTGATTGCTAAGTTAGCAGGGAAGGCCAGAGGTGGATTCTGATAGTCACCTGTAGAAATCGTAGTACATTCGAGAAACATCTGAGGCATCTACAACCCAGATGTCTTTACCATTGAGCCACTTAACGTTAATACATTTGTAGTTAGTATATATCCATCCGCCAGGAGCAATCCCATCCCAATACCCGAGCTGAGAGATTGTTAGTATGAGTGATGAGCTGGCATGAGTTATGGTAACGTACTAAAGAATGCCAAACAGCGATATGTTTGATGTTCTGGAATCGCCTGCGAATTTCGGAAGTTGTGTGGCCAAGTCCCTGTGGAAAGTTTGAATTTGCTTCGAATCTCTCCCAGCGGCTACCATCGCGCTAAGAACAAGAGTTGTACTAAGTAAGCCGGGGTGGCGAAGGGTGCATGAAAACTTACTAGTGACTGCCAATTATCATCGATGATGAGGGTGGTAACTGGAGGCAGGAGTATCAGCATTTGGTGGAAGGTGATAGATATATTCTTGCTGACCATGTATTCGATTATCGGAAAGGTCTTGGAGAGAAGAAAGTATTCTTTCTTCAGAAAGCTCTCGACCCAATCCATTCCAGGTACAGTATGCAAGACCATCGTACCTGGAGCCTCTTAGAAGGGCAACACTATGGCTAAGTTAATTAAGAATGATCACTTACCAGGTTTCATACCAGGATGGAAGAGGTGCAGGTTCTTTTATAGAACTTGACAGTGGGGGTACCGAGTGGATTAGTTCACGTGCTCTATAAAAAGCAGCGTTGATGGCTTCCTGGTACTTCCAGCCAGTTGCGATAATCGCCCGATGGTGTTGAGGAGTACCGGCATCATTTCTAGTCTTCAGGAGAATCTTCCCACCGTCCGAGCGAATATATGTGGTGCAATCGTTGATTCCGGAAACCCCAAGAACTACAACATGCCTGCCATCGGAACGTAGAAATCCTATGAGAAGACCATCTCGGTCGATTGAAAAGTGATAGTTGCCTTGGCAAGGTCCCATCCATGGGGGACTCAATTTAACCTAAAGGGTCAGAGCCATGTACTGCGTGCTAGAGATGGGACTCACTAATGCATAATAAAGTTCCAAGCCGACAGGAATTCCTAGAACGATCAAACTTGATCTGTTGGGGATAGGAGGGGCAGGGGCCGTAACATCAAAAAGATTAACTTCGGGTACTTGGCTTTTCACGGATTTTGCCTCAAGGTTGGAGTCCGAGCAGTGAAAAAGGCTTTGAAATGTAGGCAGACCGAGCGAAGTATCAAGGAAGATAACTCGTCCATCTCCCAGACCATTCTGCTCCTTGCTCCAGATCCACGGTAAGTGCTCCTCCAGCATAGGCTTGAAGCGTAGAGTAAACTGGATAGGGTTTGTGTTCTGGCGACTTAGGTCCAGGGAATAATATCTCTGGGTGATATTCAGGGCAGCAATAGAGGATAGGATTGGCTATCATGCATCAAATTAGTTTGGAGAAAGTGTATGTATGTCATGACCATCATACCGATCTTGAGCCAACAGTGGGAGAGAAGTCCCGAGATTGCCAGTCACCCTCTGATTCTTGATACCAGAGCTGAACAACCCAACTAGCTCCATCATAGGGATTATCCTTGGAAGTTTCTAAGATTGCAACAAAGTCGATCTGCACGAGGATTTAGAAACTCTAGGCATTTTTAGATGGAAAATAATGGCTGTTGTCTGAGATGGCTATGTACATTTCTATTTCCACAACTTTGGACAGTTGTGGTTCCCAATGGAGGGTGGAGGATAGCATTTAAATCTGTTGACCCAATGAAGAATTAGCACTGAGGAGGGTGGTGAGGTCGGGACCAAACTTACACATAGTGCAGGATCGAGGTACAGGATCAGCAAGAGACTTATGTGATAGTGGCACTATTCAGAGGTTCGAGAAAGTGATAGTCTATAGGTAATGTTCTGTGTAGAGGGCACCTCGGTTGGCTTGTCACGAAGTGAGGTGACAAAAGGCAATTGCAGAGGAACCATTAAATTGTGGATAAAAATAAGGAGGCAAATTTGATCCCTTATTAACCCCGCATTCTGTGTCACCAAATCGGCGTCCCGGCTATTAAATCCATACGGTAGTGGGTATTCCATGTTAAAAATTGTGCTCGTGGCTCAGCACCAAGTTTGGGATAGCCTCCCCGAATTCATATAAGGTATAAAATTACGAGTAGTATTGACGCTGCTTCTCTCTACGGTACTCGAGTAGAAGCTCTATGGTGAGAAAACCAATCCGGTTTGCACGGAAGACATCCAATTGCACTTGTAAAGAGCCACGATGTCCCCTCTGTTGGCACTTAAAAGTCTTTTTTTGTTCTCCATGCTGTTTCCATTATTATTAACTTGTGGGCTGTAAAATCATGTAGATACTGAATTCTCACCTCCAGGAACAGCGGCGACCAGTCGACAGAATTTCATGACAGATCCAAGACTGGGTGAATTGTCAAGTCATCCTTGTATCTGGCGTTAACCGGCCACTAGCACTATTAGTCACTCAAATTCAAAAAGCTTGAACACCCTGCTTGTTATGGGTTCGGGAAGGTTATTCTTGTCCCTTAACAAAATTATCCGGAAACTCTCGTCTGATAAACTTTCATACTCATTGGCAACATAAGACGATACAATTGATTGAGGTCTGGCTATGCGCAGGGAAATATGCCGTCGTACAAGCACCGCAGTGACACAGCTATGAATGAGCCAGGCTGTGGTCACGAGAAAGGCCCGGAACGGTAGGTGATCGGAAAAGTGAGATGTGTTCGATAGTATCGCGGCACCCTCAGATTCGTTTCCTGCTCAAATTCGGTTTCTGGGCTACGCAGGGAGGGTATCAACCATCACCCAGTACGCAACATGTGATTATCTGCCGTGAATATGTCGCGTTTTTAGTCAGATTCTTACTGGTACAGCTACTACAAACCTGCGTAG
>Ga0307509_10004143_pt1 | contig 21187 bp, 16 predicted proteins | sample 10_EM_MG_FD_202245 | JGI IMG/M metagenome (GOLD analysis project Ga0307509, IMG submission 202245) | Populus trichocarpa ectomycorrhiza microbial communities from riparian zone in the Pacific Northwest, United States - 10_EM | ecosystem: Host-associated > Plants > Roots > Unclassified | place... | reverse complement strand
GGTCGACGGCCTGCGCGAGCGCGACAAGCTGCGCGTCACGATGGGCAAGTACATGACCGAGGAGGTGCTCCAGCACGTGCTCGCCGGCGAGGTCGAGCTCGGCGGCAAGACGCTCGAGATCACGATCCTGTTCTGCGACCTCCGCGGCTTCACCACGTTCGCCGAGAAGCGCAGCGCGCAGGAGCTCGTCGGCATCCTCAACGAGTACTTCACCGACATGGTCGACTGCGTGATGGGTGAGGGCGGCGTCGTCGACAAGTACATCGGCGACAACATCATGGCGGTGTTCGGCGCACCGGTGAGCCGGCCCGACGACGCGGTTCGCGCGGTGCGCGCGGCGCTGAAGATGCGGGTCGCGCTCGAGAAGCTGAACGCGCGGTTCGCGGAGCGCGGCGTCGAGCCGCTCCGGTTCGGCATCGGTCTTCACACCGGCGAGGTCGTCGCGGGCAACATCGGCAGCGCGCGCCGGATGGAGTACACGGTGATCGGCGACGCGGTGAACGTGGCGTCGCGGCTCGAGAGCAAGACCAAGGAGCTCGACACCGACCTCCTGATCTCCGAGGCGACCCGCGAGCGGCTGGCCGAGGACGTCGACGTCGAGCCGATCGGCGAGATCCACGTGAAGGGTCGAGAGCAGGCCGTGAAGATCTTCAAAGTACGCGGATAGCGAGCGCGCGCAGCTTCGCGATCAGCGGCTCCGCATCGCTCGCTTCGTTGTAGGCGTGCGCCGAGATCCGGACCAGCGGCTGACCGGGCCAGTCGACGATCGGCAGCTCCCAGCCGTCGCGGAGGAGCTCCTGGGTCAGCGCCAGTGGCGTCGTGTTCGGCGGGAGCTCGACCGGCAACGCGGCCATCGCACCGAGCGAAGCATCGGGGGCGAGCTGCGTGCGCGAACCGAACGCGTCGCGGACCCGGTCGCGGAGCTCGAGCACGAGGCGGTGGTTGCGGGTGCGCAGCGCGGCCCAGTCGCCGAGCGTCACGATCGCGGTCGGCACGCACAGCTGCGAGGTCGGATCGTGGGTGCCGGCCCAGTCGAGCTCGGCGTGCAGCCGGTTCGGCGGACCGTACTCGGCGCTCGCGCCGTGCGACGTGACGAGCGGGCGGAGCGGGCCGCGCGCGACGAGGAAGCCCGACGCCTTCGGCGCGCACAGCCACTTGTGGTTGTTGCCGGCGTAGTAGGTCGCGCCGAGCGCGGTGACGTCGAGCGCGATCTGCCCGGCCGCGTGGGCACCGTCGATCACCGTCGCGATCCCGCGCTCGTGCAGCGGCGGCAGGATCCGCTCGAGCGGCAAGACGATCGCGGTCGGGCTCGTCACGTGATCGAGCACCACCAGGCGGGTGCGCGGCGTGATCGCGGCGGCGATCGCGGCGACCGCGGCGTCTGGATCGAAGGGCAGGGCGAGCGGCACGATCACGAGCCGTGCCCGACGAGCGTCCGCCAGCCGGACGAGCTGGTTCCGGATCGCGCGGTAGGTGTGGTTCGTCGTGACGATCTCGTCGCCGGCCGCGAGCTCGACGGAGTTGAGCGCGATCGCGACGCCGGAGGTCGCGTTCGGCACGAACACCAGCCGTTCGAAGTCCGCGCCGACGAACTGGGCGAGCATCGTCCGCGCGCCGTCGACGAGCGTCTGCCACGCGAGCCCGAAGAACTGCATCGGCGCGGCCTCGAGCTCGCGGCGCAGCCGGAGCGCGTGCTCGAGCACCTCGCGAGGACAGCCACCGTACGAGCCGTGATTGAGATGCATCACCTCCGGCGAGAGCGCCCAGTCGTCGAGCTTCACGCCCACAGTGTAGGCGCGGTCCGAGAAATCATGGGGATCTCGCGCTGCGAGGCAATTTCGAGGACGTTTTTTTGGACCTTACGTAAGTAGGGACCAGAGTGGGTCCTCGATGGACACCGCCGCGCGTGCGCGCCTCGACCGCTGGACGCAGTCCCTCTTCGACCGGGCCGAGCGCCTGATCGACCTCGCCGACCACGGCATTCCGATTCCCGGCGATCCGGTGCGACTCGTGTTCGCGCTGGTCGGCGGCAGTCGGCTGCCGGTCGACGATGCGAACCTCGCCGCGCTGGCCCGGACCGCGCGCGACGCACTCGCGGACGGCGAGCACGTGCTGTGGCTCGCGGTCGGTACATTGCTGTACGTCGACCGCGACGCGCGGACCCACGTCGCCCCGCTCGTGCTGTGGCCGGTCGCGCTCGACGGCAACAAGTTGCTCGCCGCGCCCGATCGTGGCCCGCGCCTCAACGACGCGCTCGTCGCGAAGCTCGCCCAGCTCGAGCTCGCGCTCGAGGCGGGGGATCAGCTCGACCTGACCCGGGTCCTCGCCGCGGCCGAGGAGCTCGCCGCGACCCAGCCCGGCTGGTCCGTGGAGCGGAGCGCCCGGCTCGCCGCGTTCTCGTTTGCCGACCTCGACATGTGGAAGGATCTCGCGGCGAAGGATCTGACCGGCCCCGAGAGCGTGCCGCTGCAATGGCTCCTCGGCGAGCTGACCCCGCCGCCGCTGGCGAAGGCGAACGACGATCTGGTCCTGCCGCTCGACGCGGATGGCTCGCAGCTCGCGGCGGTTGCCGCGGCGGCCGCGGGTGCGAGCTTCGTGCTCCAGGGACCGCCCGGCACCGGCAAGTCGCAGACGATCGCGAACCTCCTCGTCCAGTGTGCGAGTCAGGGCACGTCGGTCCTCGTCGTGAGCGACCGGGTCGCCGCGCTCGAGGCGGTGCAGAAGCGGCTCGCGTCGGTCGGCCTCGGCGAGGTCTGTACGATCGCGGGCCAGGCGCTCGAGCGGGTCTCGCGCCCGCACGTCAACGCGCCCGCCAGCGCGACGGTGGTCCGGACCCGGCTCGCCGAGGTCGCGACCGCCCTCGACGCGCACGCCCGCGCGATGCACGGTATCGAGCTCGGCTTCTCGATCCACGAGGTGATGGCGCGGCTCGTCGAGCTGCGCACCACGCCGCGCGCCGCGCTCGCCGAGCCGGACGCCGCGTCGCTCGATCGCACGACGTTCGAGCGCCGGAAGCGTGCGGTCGGCGAGCTCGCGGACGCCGCGCTCGCCGTCGAGCCCGTCCTCCAGCATCCGTGGCGGATCTCCGCGCTCGATGCGTGGGCGGCCGATAGCGCGATCCGCGCGAGCCAGGCGCTCGAGACCGCGGGCGAGGCAGCGACCTCGCTCGCCGCGGCGCTCGTCGAGGTCGGCAGGCTCGTGCCGGGGCTCGTCGCGCGCACGCCCGACCAGATCAAGGCGCTCGGCCAGCTCGCCCAGGTCGCGGCCGGCTCGCCGCGGTGTGGCGCCGAGCTCCTGACCGGCCCGCGCGGCCGCGCCGGCGAGCTCGACGAGCAGATCGCGTTGATCCGCGCCCGCGGCGGTGGCTCGCTCGACGTGCCCCGCGATCCGGTGACGTTCATCGCGATCGCGCAGCGCCACCGCGCGCTGCTCGCCGAGGTCGAGGGCGTGTTCCTCGATCCCGATGCGCTCGACGCGCCGGAGCTGTGGGCCCAGCTGAAGAAGTGGACCACGAGCATGGGGCCGCTCCGGTACATCGCGCTGCGCACGGCGCGCGGCGCGGTCAAGGCCGCGGCGATGCCGGGCACCGAGCTCCCCGACGCCCAGATGCTCACCGCGCTCGAGGCCGTGATCGCCGAGCGCGCGTGTCGTGCGGCGCTCGTCGGCGCGAGCGAGCCCGCGACCCGGTGGTTCGGCATGCTCGCCGCCGCCGATCTGATGGCGCTCGACCTGCCGAAGCTCGAGGCCGCGCTCGCGTGGACGACCGAGCTGCGCAAGGCGTTCGAGCAGGTCACCGTGACGTTCGGCGAGCCGGGTCGGCAGAGCGCGTGGCGCGCGCTCGTCGCGCAGGTCGCGGCGAGTCACGACAACCAGCACGATCTGTTCGCGTTCGCGAAGCTCGGCGATGCGGTGCTGTGCTGGGAGCCTGCGCTGGCCGAGCTCGCGACCGCGACCGGCATCCCGCTCGCCCTCCTCGGCGCGGGCCCCGACCACGTGATGGCGCTCCGGACCCAGATCGATCAGCTCGCCGCCGCGGCCGGCTCGTTCGGCGAGTGGAGCCGGTTCCACCTCGCGCGGCGCGCCGCCGTCGACGCCCAGATCCGCGCGCCGATCACCGCGATCGAGCGCGGCGACCTCGAGGCGAAGGAGCTCGCGCTCGCCTGGGAGCGTGCGACCTTGCTCGCGTGGGCCGACGCCGCGGTCAAGCGCACGCCGGAGCTGTCGCACTTCGACGGTGCGAAGCACCACATGACCGTTACCAGCTTCGCGGATCTCGATCGCGGCGCGATGGCCGTGATGCGCGGTCGGTTGCCGAAGCTCGCGCCGTGCGTGCTCGCGACCCCGCAGGCCGTCGCGCGGTGCGGGCTGCCGATGTTCGATCTCGTCGTGTTCGACGAGGCCTCGCGCCTGCCGGTCGCCCACGCGCTCGGCGCGCTCGCCCGGGCTCGTGCGGTGATCGTCGTCGGCGACGTCCGCCAGCCGGTGCCGAGCGACGGTGCGCACGGCCTGCTCGACGTCGCGCTCGCGGCCGGGCTCCCCGAGCTCGTGCTGACGACGCACTACCGCAGCCGCCACCACGACCTGTTCGCGTTCGCGAACCGCCGCTATTACTTCGATCTCGTCGAGGTCCTGCCTGCCGCGGCGAAGCACCCGCACCTCGGTCTGACCTGGCGCAAGGTCGACGGTGCCGCGGAGCCTTCGGGCGCCAACCGGATGGAGGCCGAGGAGATCGTCGCCGATCTCAAGGGCCGGCTCGCCGACAACCCGCGCGCATCGCTCGCGGTCGTCACGCTGGCGCGCGCGCAACAGCACCTGATCGAGGATCTCCTCGATGCCCAGCAGCTCCGCTCGCTCGGCGACGAACCGATCCTCGTCGGCACACCGGATCGCCTGCAGGGCGAGGAGCGCGAGGTCGTCTACCTGTCGTTCGGCGAGCGTGCCGACTCGCTCGGGGCTCTCTCTCACCCGGGCGCCGAGCGCTGGCTCGCGGTCGCCGCGACCCGCGCGCGCCACCAGCTCGTGCTCGTGTCGAGCTTCGCCCCGGAGGATCTCGCCGCCGATGCGCCCGCCGCGGCGCGCGGTGCCGGCGAGCTGATCGCGTTCGCGCGCACAGGCGCCGCGCTCGCCGACGAGCTCGCCGCGGCGAGCCCGGTTACCGCCGCGATCGCCCGCGCGCTCGTCGAGCGGGGCTGGACGCTGCGCCACCGGGTCGGCACCGGCGCTTCGGCGGTCGAGCTCGCGGTCGTGGATCCAGACGATCCGTCCCGCTGCGTCCTCGCGATCGAGCACGACGGCGTGATGTACGGCGGCGCGCAGGGCACCCGCGAGCGCGATCGATTGCGCGCGCAGTGCCTCGGCGAGCTCGGTTGGCGCACCCATCGCGTGTGGACGCTCGACTGGTGGATGGATCCCGAGCGCGAGACGATGAAGGCGCACGGCGCGATCATCGCGGCGGTCGCGGCGAACCGGCACAAGAAGGTGTCGGGCCCGGTCGTCACCGTGACGCCGAAGCCGCGGCGCCGGCTCGCGCAGGGATCCGTGGTCGAGGATCAGGTCGTGACCGCCGCCGGCAGCGACAAGGTCGCGGCGGGCAGCGGTCCCGCGATCGGCGAGACCCAGCCGACCGGTCCGTCGCTCGCGACCGCAGACACCTCGCGCGTGCGGATCCAGCGCGGCACGATCCCGATCGGGCCGTACACCGCCGCCGCGATTCCGTGCGGCCGGCGCGTGCCGGATGACATGTTCTCCGGCCGCCATGCGGGCGAGCTCGCGAAGGTCGTCGAGCAGGTGCTCGCGGCCGAGGCCCCGATCCATGTCGAGCTGCTCGCGCGCCGGGTCGCCGCCTACTTCGGCGTCGGCCGGGTGACGCCGCGGATCGTCGACCAGGTCCGCACGGTGCTCGCGGGACGGACGAAGCTCGGTGACGAGCCGGACGTCGTGTGGCGCACGGACCAGGATCCCGCGGCGGTCCCGTCGGTCCGGGTCGCCGGGACGAATGCGGTCGCCTGCCGCGACATCACCGAGATCCCGCTGTCCGAGGTTGCCGCCGCCGCGCGGATCGTCGTCGAGCGCGCGGCCGGGCTCGGGGAGAAGGAGCTGATCCGCGACTGCGCGCGGCTCCTCGGCTTCGCACGGATCACCGACAAGGTCACGGATCGGGTGGAGCGCGGCGTCCAGCTCGCGACGATGCGCGAATTGATCACGATCGCGAACGGCCGTGCGCATCCGTTGAGCTGATCCCGCCGTTGCGGCGCGCTGCCCCGGCGACGCATAGTCCGGCCGTGGTGAAGCACGGCGTAGTCCTGGTGGTGCTCGTGGTCGCGGCGCGCGCCGAGGCCGACATCGACAACCGCGGGTTCCTCCCGTTCGGCGAACGCGCCGCGATGCTCGGCAACGCCGGCACGACGAGCGCGTACGGCGAGGCGGTCTACTACAACCCGGCGAACCTGACCCGGATCGATCACGCGAGCCTGTCGGTCGCCGCGTCGACCTATCTCAAGTTCGATGTCGATGCGAACCCCGCGCTCGTCCTCGCCGGTCAGGACGAGCCGTTTTCCGCGTCGGGGTTCGTCCCGATCCCGGCGGGCGTGATCTCCACGTACAAGCTCGGTGGGTTCTCCGCGGCGACGGCGATCCTCGTTCCGGAGGCGCTCGACTTCAAGAACCGGTCGACGCTCACCGGTGGCGGGATCACCGCGACGCTGTTGCAGCAGGAACAGAAAGAGAGCCTGTGGCTCGGCGCCGGGCTCGCGCATCCGCTCGCCGACAACCTGTCGATCGGCCTGTCGCTGTTCGCGATCCGGACCAAGGAAGGCGCGATCAACTACACGCGCCTGACCGACGGGGTCGAGACCGTCGAGGTCATCAGCAACGAGGACACCAGCGTGATCAGCGCGAGCGCGGTGCTCGGCGTGTACTGGGAGCCGGCACCGGAGCTCGGCCTCGCGTTGCGCGTCCAGAGCCCGACGGTCCGGCTCGTCGGCACGACGGACCTCTACAACTCCAGCGTCGACACCGGCAACGCGACCCAGGCGCCGTCCGCGACGGAGCAGACGATCGAGGGCGCCCATGCCGCGCGGCCGTTGCCGCTCGATCTCACGCTCGGCGTGTCGTGGCGGCCGAGCCCGAAGCTCGAGCTCGTCGCCGACGTCGGCCTCCAGATGCCGGAGAAGGCGACCGAGCTCGAAGATCCGGTGGCGGGCACGCGCGTCACCGATGCGAAGCTCGCACCGCGGGTCGGCGTCGGTGCCGACATCACGGTCGGCGACAAGAAGTGGATCCGGCTCGGCGCCATGATCAACCGCTCGGCGGTCGCGTCGCCGAAGACCGAGGCCGACCCGTCGCGCGACGACTACTACGGCCTGACCGGCGGATTCGCGTTCCAGAAGAACCGCACGCTCACGTCGATCGGGCTGTTCGGCCTCCAGTCGAACACCGACACGTTCGTCGGCGGCGCCGATCCACCGCGCAAGGCGGATGCGCGCGTCCGCCTCTACGGCGCGATGCTGTCGTTCACGTACCGCTTGTAGGCGCGACCGGCTCGGCGCGGCCACGGACCAGGCTCGCGATCACGACCACGCCCATCACGGCGGCGATCACGCCGACCGAGATCAACGGCGGCACGTGGATCCACTGCGCGGCGATCAGCTTCACCCCGGCGAAGCCGAGCACGATCACGAGGCCGACCTTCAGGTAGCGCAGCTTCTCGAGGCCGTGCTCGAGCACGACGTAGAGCGCGCGCAGGCCGAGGATCGCGAACACGTTCGAGCTGTACAGAATGAACCGGTCCTCGGTCACCGCGAACGCCGCGGGGATCGAGTCGAGCGCGAACAGGATGTCGGCGAGCTCGATCGCGATCAGCGCGACGAGCAGCGGCGTCGCGAGCCGGCGACCTCGGACCTTCGCGATGAAGTGATGGCCGTGGAGGTCTGGCGTCGACGGCAGCCATTTCGCGATCCAGCGCAGGCTCGCCGGCCGCTCGGTGTGGTCGTCGTTGCTGACCGCGAGCTTGACCGCGGTGAAGATCAGGATCGCGCCGAACGCGTACGTGATCCAGTGCCAGCGCTCGAGCGCCGCCGTGCCGGTGACGATGAACAGTGCGCGGGTCGCGAGCGCGCCGAGGATGCCCCACGTGAGCACCCGGCGTTGCTCGGCGCGCGGGATCTGGAGCGCCGCGAACACGACGACGAACAGGAACAGGTTGTCGACGCTGAGGCTCTTCTCGAGGAGGTACGCGGCGAACCACTGCTCGCCGGCGCTGCTGCCGAACTGGGCGGTGACGAACACGCCGAACCCGACGGCGACGGTGATCCACACGGCGCTCCAGGCGAGCGCGCGCTTGCGCGAGTCGACGTGGTCGCCGCGATGGGCGAGCAGATCGATGGCGAGACAGATGACGAGCGAACCGGCGAGCAGGGCCCAGGCCCATGCGGGGATAACGAGAGCTGCCATGGAGACCTCCAGGAAAAAGACCGAACGAGCGAGAGCCGGAAAGGCCTACGGTCGAGGTGGTCGATCCATCGAAGGTGCGAAGACAGACGTGATCGGGGCGAGCGGCGGTGGGGTCACGACCACGACGGCGGGACAGGGCGGGACGACCGTCGCCACCGGTTCGACCGGTGCGACGACCAGATCGATCGCCGGCGTGTCGAGCTCCACCGTCGCGGTCGAGGCGACATGAAAGTCAGCCGCTTGCACCGCGCCCCCGAGGAGCAGCAGGGCGACGCAGACGGCCAGAACCTTCGTGAACACGTTCGATCAAGCTAGCCACCCCGCGCCGGGTGGCAACCCTCAAACGGCGCGGAGCTGGACCTTCTTCGGGCCGACGCGCTCGGGCTCGTCCGGCCAATCGGGCGATCTCAGGTACTGCCAGAGGCCGGCTGCGAAGCCGACACCATGGGCCACGTGGATCGCCGGGAAGATCGACCACACGGTCGGGATCGCCGCGGCACCGGCGGTCCGACCGACGCGGACGGCCTCGGCCCCGGTCGCGAGTGCGTACGTCGCGAACGCGAGCGACGCAACCGGCCACAGCGGCGGCAGCGCGAGCATCGCGGTCGCCCCGGTCACCATCATGAACGGGATGGTCGGGCGCAAGTTCGTCAGCTTGCCGAGCTTGAGGAGCGTGCGCGCGCGCCCGCGCCCGTACTTGTAATACTGCTTGGCGAGGGTCTGCAGCGAGTCGCGCGGGTAGTAGTGGACGACGATGTCCTTCGATAAATAGATCCTGCCGCCGCTCTCGAGGATGCGCTGGTTGAGCTCGCTGTCCTCGTTCGTGATCGCCTTCGGATCCCACAGGCCGACGGTCTCGAACACCTTGCGGCGGAACGCGCCCAGGAACACGGTGTCGACGAAGCCCTCGGCGTCCGCGCTGCGATAGCGCGCGCCGCCGACGCCGAGCGGTGAGGTCAGCGCCGCGCACAGCGCCTTCTGGAAGAACGTCTTGGCCTTCGCGCGCTGCGCACCGCCGACGTTCTCGGCACCGGTCGCTTCGAGGGTCTCGACGCACTTGCGGACGTAGTCGGGTGCGTACTCGCAGTGGACGTCCATGCGGACGATCACGTCCCCGGCGGCAGCCTTCACCATCTTGCCGAGCGCCGCGGCCTGCAGTCGATCGGGGTTATCGATGATCTTGATCCGCGGATCGTCGTGCGCGAGGCGCGCGAGGATGTCGCGCGTCTTGTCGGTGGAGCGCCCATCGGCGACGAGGATCTCGATCAGCTCGCGCGGGTAGTCCTGCGCCTGGACGCTCGCGATGCATGCCTCGATGTAATGCTCCTCGTTGTACGCGGGCATCGCGATCGTGACGGTCATCTGCTCCGGAGCCATAGCGCTGATCTTATCGCGCCTGGCGGGAGACATGAATACCGGCGGCGAGCACGAGCGCGCCGCCGGCCGCGGCGATCGGACCGAGCGGTTGGGCCCAGGCCAGCGCGCCCACGCACACGGCAACGAGCGGTTCGGCGAACGCGAGCACGCCGGCGCGGGCGGCGCCGATCCGGCCGAGCCCGACGACGAACAGCACGCCCGATCCCGTGCCGATGAGGATACTCCCGGCGACGAGGTAGCCGAGCGCCTCCCCCGTGACCAGGCCGACGTCGGGCAGGGCGAACGGCAGCGTGATCGCCGCGGCGAGCAGCGAATGGACGCAGATCGCCCGCGCGGCACCGACCTGCGCGGCGAGCCGGCGCACCGTGAAGACGTTGCCGGCGTAACACACGGCCGACGCGAACCCGAGCGCCGCACCGGGCAGCGCGCCGGCCGCCGGCGAATGCCACGGCTCGAGCACGATCACGAGGCCGGCGAGTGCGACGACCGCGGCCGGCCGCGCCCCGCGCGTGGTCACGCCATCGATCAGCGGCGCGGCGAGCGCGATGAGGATCGGCGCCGCGTAGTGCGTGAGCACCGCGATCGCGACCGTCGTCCGGTTCATCGCGCCGAAGAACGCGAGCACGTTGAGGAGGTCGAACCCGGTGTTCGCGAGGAGCAGCCACAGCGCCCGGCGATCCCACCGCGCGGCGGGCTCGCGCAGGACGAGCGGGATGGCACCGAGCGCCATCACGAAGAACATGATCGGCGTCGTCACGGTCGCGGGCAGGTGGGTCGGGTAGAGGAACAGGCTCCACGTGCCCCAGCCCGCCGCCGCGGCGACGACCATCGCGACGCCTGCCGCGTCGCGCTTCACACGTTGAACAGGAAGAGCATGACGTCGCCGTCCTGCACGACGTACTCCTTGCCCTCGATCCGCAGGCGGCCGGCCGCCTTGATCGCGGCCTCGGTGCCGTACTTGTCGAGATCGTCGACGGAGTAGACCTGGGCGCGAATGAAGCCCTTCTCGAAGTCGGTGTGGATCACGCCCGCAGCCTCGGGGCCCATCGCGCCCTTGCGGATCGTCCAGGCGCGGATCTCCTTCTCGCCCGCGGTGAAGTACGACTGGAGGCCGAGCAGGCGGTAGCACTCGCGGGCGAGCGTCGCGAGCGCGGGTTCCTTGAGGTTGTACGACGCGAGCAGCTCGTCGCGATCTCCCGGCGGCAATTCCGCGAGCTCCGCCTCGACCTTGCCGCACAGCACGACCACGCCGGCGCCCTCGGTCTTCGCGCGGGTCTTCACGAGGTCGCTCCACGGGTTGCCGTCGGGCAGATCGCCCTCGCCGACGTTGCAGCAGTAGAGGACCGGCTTGGTGGTCATCAGGCCCCACGTCGCGATCGCCTTCTTCTCGTCGTCGGTGGCGTCGATCGAGCGTCCGGGCTTGCCGGCCTCGAGGTGCTTGAAGACTTTCTCGGCGAGCGCGGCCTCGACCTTGGTCTCCTTGCCGCCGGACTTCGCCGCCGACTGCGCCTTCTTGAGGCGTTTGTCCGCGGTGTCTAGATCCGAGAGCACGAGCTCGAGCTCGATGACGTCGATGTCGCGCATCGGATCGACCGAGCCCGCGACGTGGATCACGTTCGGGTCGTCGAAGCAGCGCACCATCATCAGGATCGCGTTGGTCTCGCGGATGTTCGCGAGGAACTTGTTGCCGAGACCCTCGCCCTGCGAGGCGCCCTTCACGAGCCCCGCGATGTCGACGATCTCGACGATCGCCGGGATGATCTTCTGGGTCTTGATGTGCTTCTGGATCCGCTGCAGCCGCTGGTCCGGAACGGGGACGACGCCGACGTTCGGATCGATCGTGCAGAACGGGTAGTTTGCCGCCTCCGCCTTTCCCGCGGTGAGCGCGTTGAAGACCGTGCTCTTGCCCACGTTGGGCAGACCGACGATACCGACGGACAGGGCCATGGGGGCCATGCCTACCGTGGAGCCCCCACACATGGCAAGCTGCCCGGGATGATCCGATGGCTGGCGCTGGCGGTGACCCTCGCGGCCTGCGGCGACAACGAGGTCGCGTCCGACGCCTCACCCCCGGACGTGTCGTCGGCGTTTCTGGCGGCGCTCGGCGGGCTCCCGGGGGTCCACGACGTCGCCGAGCAATCGACCCAGCAGCCCGGCTATCACTACTTCGTCCTCCATTTCACCCAGCCGGTCGACCATGCCGATCCGACGGGGCCGACGTTCCTTCAGGAGGTGTCGCTCCTCCACAAGGACGTGAAGGCGCCGATGATCGTTCACACGTCGGGCTACTGGGACTACTACCGGGACAGCGTCGTCGAGCTGAGCGCGCTGCTCGCGGCGAACCAGATCTCGATCGAGCACCGGTTCTTCGCCGGATCCCGGCCCGATCCCGCCGACTGGACCAAGCTCACGATCGAGCAGATGGCCGAGGACGAGCACGCGATCGTCACGTCGCTCCAGCAGCTCTACACCGGCAAGTACCTCGCGACCGGCGGCAGCAAGGGCGGGATGACTGCGATCTTCTATCGCCGGTTCTTCCCCGACGATGTCGCCGGCACCGTGCCCTACGTCGCGCCGATCTCGTTCGGCGCCCCCGATACGCGCTACCCGCCATTCCTCGCCTCGGTCGGGGACGCGGCCTGTCACCAGAAGACCAAGGACCTCGCGGTCGAGATGCTCTCGCACCACCGCGCCGCGCTCGAGCAACGGACCCAGGACCAGGCCGACGCGAAGGGCTACGAGTACACCCGGATCGCGCTCGGCCCCGCGGTCGAGTCGGCGATCATCTCGTTCGAGTGGTCGTTCTGGCAGTACTTCGGGATCACCCAGTGCGGGATGCTCCCCGACCTGACCGCGAGCGACGACGATCTGTTCAAGGTGCTCGATGCGGTGTCGTCCCCGTCGGACAACGACGACACCCAGATCGGCCTGTTCGACGCCTACTACTTCCAGGCCTACTTCCAGCTCGGCTATCCGGCCGACGGCACGATGGCGTATCTCGGCGCGCTCGAGATGTACACCGACGCCGACTACGTCGCTTCGCTCCCGACGGCGCAGCCGACCTACGACGGTGGCGCGGCGATGAACGACATCGCGAGCTTCGTCGCCCAGGGCGACAAGCTCCTGTTCGTCTACGGCGAGTGGGACCCGTGGACCGGCGGCGCGTTCGACCTGGGTGGCGCGACCGACTCGCTGAAGTTGATCCAGGGCCAGGGCACCCACAACTCGAAGATCATCCACCTCGCCGGCAGCGACGAGCAGGCCGCGTTCGCGAAGCTCCAGGCCTGGACCGGCGTCGCGCCGAAGGTCCCGCAGATCGCATTCTCGTCGCAGCCCGAGCCGGCGACCCCGCACGTGCCGCCCGCTCTTCTCCGCGCGCTCAGATCGCACTAGAGTCGTGGGGATGGCCCGCGTCGTCCTCGTCACCGGCTCGACCGACGGTATCGGTCGTGCCCTCGCGCGCCAGCTCGCCGCGGGCGGCATGCGCGTGATCGTCCACGGCCGGAGCAAGACCAAGGTCGACCTGGCGCTCGGTCAGCTGCGCGCGGAGCTCCCGGGCGCGACGCTCGACGGCGTCGCGTTCGATCTCGGCACGCTGGCCGGCGTTCACCGCGGCGTCGAGGCGATCACCAAGCTCGCGCCGCAGCTCCACGTGATCGTCCACAACGCGGGCATCTTCGCGAACGAGCGCGTGCTCAACGGCGACGGGATCGAGACCACGTTCGCGGTCAACTACGTCGCGCCGTTCGCGCTGACCGAGCTGCTCGCGCCTCTCCTGATCGAGAGCGCGACGGTGGCCCCATCTCGCGTGATCGACGTCGCCTCGGTCGCGCACACCCGCGGCCGGATCCACCTCCAGGATCTCCAGCTCTCGGCGTCGTGGACCGGCTACGCGGCGTACGCGCAGTCCAAGCTCGCGCTCGTGATGCACGCGCTGACGCTCGCCGAGAAGCGCGACCCCGAGAAGCTCGTCGCGTACAGCCTCCACCCCGGCGTGATCGCGACGAAGCTCCTGCGCCAGGGGTTCGGCCCGGTCCAGGGCGCGCCCGTCGAGACCGGTGCGAAGGCGATCGCGATGCTCGCCGGCGGTGAGGCGGTCACCGAGCCGTCGGGTAGCTACTTCAGTGACGGCGTCGCGACCCCGCCGAGCACCGCCGCGCGCGATTCGCAGACGCGCCACGCGCTATGGGAAGCGACGCTGCGCCTCGCGAAGCTGTAATGCCCGAAGATGACCTCGCAGCGATCGCGGCGACCCTGGCCGGTGGCGACGAGCGCGCCGCGTTCACCAAGCTGCGCGGCCGGTTCGGCTGGCCGCACGGCAAGGATCTCGGCCGCGCCGTGCCGTCGGAGCTCTCGATGTGGATCGCGATGCTCGGCACGCTCGCGGCCAAGCGCGGCGCGGCGCAGCTCGACGAGCTCGCCCAGGCGGTCGTCCGCGATCCAGACAGTCCGGATCGGCTGTACGACCTCGGCTTCGCGCTGATCGACGCGGGCGTCCCGGCGATCGCGGCGACCGTGCTGTGGCGCTGCCTCGGCCTGGTCGGCGACAGCGAGGAGGTCGTGTGCGAGCTGGTCTCCGCGCTCGAGACCGCGATGTTCTACGAGGACGCGTTCGCGATCCTCGCCGAGCGCGACGCGCTGCGCGCACAGAGCTTTCTGTGCCAGTACCTCTACGCGTTCGACGCGGCGATGACGGGCCGGCTCTCGATCGTGCGCGAGACGCTCGCGACGCTCGACGCCGACGCACCGGAGCACGAGACGATGAAGGGCACGATCGAGCGGCTCGTCGCGCGCGCCGATGCGGTCGCCGGGGTGTCACCGCTCGACGTGACCGACCTCCGCGGCTGGCACTACGTGCTGACCGGTGGGTTGCTCCTGCACCAGTCGCCGTTCGGGTTCCCCGAGCCGATGCACGGCCGCTACGCGTGGCTGCAGGACTCGTACGCGCGGATCGCGACGGGCCTCCAGCGGCTGAAGCCGTTCGTCGCCGGCTTGCCGTGCGTCTACGCACCCGAGGGTCGCGATCACGAGATCGTCGCGCAGGCCGCGGCTCAGCTACTCGGGCTGCCGCTCGCGCCGTGGCCCGCGATCGGCGTCCCGGCGCCGGGGTTGATCGTCGCGTACCAGATCGATCAGTTGCCGCGCGAGACCCTGACCGTGCTCGCGCAGCGCCGCCCCGATCAACTCCTCTACGCGCACGCGAGCCCGTGGACCCAGGATTTCCCGATCGCTCCGGATGTGACGATGCTGCTGTGCCAGAGTCTCGTCGCGCCGTGGGGTGAGGTGATGAAGGTCGATCCGGACTCGCGCGAGGTCACCCGCACGCCCCCCGACATGCGCGAGGTCGACGCGATCGCCGCGCAGATCGCCGCGCACCCGGGCGTCGGCGACGACGAGCTCGAGGCCGACGAGCCCGAGCGCTGGGCCGCGCTGGTCGCGCTCGCGTGGCCGCTACCGCCGGGGCCGCGCTCGCGGCTGTGGGCGGGCGGACCGGTGCCGTCCAACCGCTTCGAGTAAGTGCTACCCTCCCGAGCGTGAAGAAGATCCTCGTCGTCGAGGACGATCCGGTCAATCAGATGATCCTGACCGACTTCCTGGCCGCCAACGGTTATCAGACCGTCGCGGCGGCGTCGGGGCCGGAGGGCATCGAGCGGTTCGATCGCGACGCGCCCGATCTTTGCCTCGTCGACGTCCAGCTCCCCCGCAAGAACGGGTTCGAGCTCGTGCGCGAGATCAAGGGCCGGGGCAGGGCGGTGCCGGTGTTGCTGATGAGCGCCGCGTACAACAATCAGGATCAATCCACTCGCACGATCCAGCTCGGCGCGCTCGCAGACGGCTACCTGTCCAAGCCGTTCGATCTCGTGCAGCTCCTCGACCAGGTGCGCACGCTCCTCGGCGAGGCATGAAGTATCCCGCGTTCGTCGCCGAGATGGCGGCGCCGGCGAACCGCCCGAAGCTGTGGTTCGGGATCTGGAGTGGCTTCGCGATCGCGTCGGGCTTCGGGGTCCTCGCCGCGGCGGCCGCGCTGTTCGATCTCACACCGTGGCGCTGGGCGTACGTCGGGCTCGTCTCGATCAAGCTGCTGACGAACACCGTCGCGTGGTGGAGTCTCAAGGCCGACCGCGCGGTGATGGAGACCCAGGGGCTCAACACCGTCGCCGACGTCGCGCTGCTCACGGCCGCGATCTACTTCACCGGAGGCCCGTACTCGCCGTTGCTCGCGACGTACGTGATCGTCATCGCGGTGCTGTCGCTGTTGTCGAACCTCGGGATCACCGTGATGATGGCGGGGCTCGTCGTCGTGCTGTACGCGGCGATGGTGATCGGGATGGCGGTCGGGATCCTGCCGCCGACCCCGGTGCCGGGTGCGCCGGGTGCGGTGCCGTCGGCGGGCTACGCCGCGACCTCGATCCTGTACTGCGCGCTCGTCGTCGGCGTGCCGGCGTGGTTCTCGTCGGCGACCCTGCGGCTCCTGCGTGCGAAGGAACGGGCGCTCGAGCTGCGCACCCATGATCTCGTCCACGCGAACACGCAGCGCAGCCAGTTCGTCGCGTCGATGACGCACGAGCTACGCACTCCGATCCACGGGGTCCAGGGCCTCGCCGACGTGATCGCGGCAGGCGTCTACGGGCCGGTCACCGACAAGCAGCGCGAGGCATGCGCGTCGATCAAGCGCAGCGCGCAGTCGCTGCTCGGGCTCGTCGACGACGTGCTCAACCTCGCCCGCGCCGAGGCGAACCGGATCGAGTCGCGGCCGAGCGCGATCGACGTCGCCGAGCTCGTCGACCGGGTCACCGCCTCGGCGTCGTGGATGGTCGGCACCAAGCACATCCAGCTCGAGAGCGACATCCAGCCCGAGCTCCCGTTCGTCCAGTCGGACCCGCGCTGGCTCGCGCACGTGCTCGTCAACCTCGTCTCGAACGCGGTGAAGTTCACGCCCGATGGCGGGCGGATCACGGTGCGTGCGCGAGAGGCCGCGGATCGCGAGGGCGTCAGCTTCGAGGTGATCGACACCGGTATCGGCATCGCGCGCGAGGACCGCGAGCGGATCTTCGAGCCGTTCCTCCAGGGCGACGGCTCCGACGATCGCGGCTACGGCGGCGTCGGGCTCGGGCTCGCGCTGGTCGCGCGGCTCACCGATCTGCTCGCATGCAAGGTCGAGCTCGACTCGGCCCCGAACAAGGGCTCGACGTTCCGCGTGATCGTCCCGTACCAGTGGAAGGGTCGCGCGGTCAGCCGGCTGATGCGCGCCGTGACCCCGCCGCCCGGCATCTCAGACGAGGCCGGCGAGTAGCGCGGCGAGCGGTCCGGACGCGTGGCGCGCCATCATGTGGCCGGCCCCGGGGAGGAGCTCGTAGCGCGCGTTCGGGAAGTAGGCGCGGCGGACCTCGCGCTCGGCGACCGAGAGGTTGAGCGTGGACTGCGCGCCGTCGACGATCAGGGCCGGGCACGCGATCTTCTTCCAGTAGTGCGCGGCGGCGTCGCGGCGGAACGGGTAGGGCCCCATCGTGCGGTGCAGCGGATCGTGCTTCCACACGTAGCCGCCGGCGACCGCGCGCGTGCCGTGCTCCGCGAGGCGGAGCGCGAGGGGCTCGGCGAGCAGCGGATCGTGCTTGCGCAGGCGCGCCGCGGCGACCGCGTGGGTCGCCATCGGGATCCATTCGGCGCGCGAGGTGCGCCACGCGTCGATCCAGTGCGCGGTCCGGGTCGCGAGATCGACCTCGCTCTGATCCGGCGGCCCGAGCCCCTCGAGGAGCGCGATCGCGTGGGCGCGCCCCGGCCGCGCGCCGGCCCAGTACGAGGTGGCGCCGCCGCCCATCGAGTGACCGACGACGACGACGCGCTCGTGTGCCAGCCGCGCGATCACCGCGTCGAGATCGGCGACGTAGTCGAGGTAGTGGTAGTAGCCGCCGGGTCCGATCCAGTCGGAGTCGCCGTGGCCGCGCAGATCGATCGCGACGACGTGCGCGTGCTCCGCGAGGATCGCGGCGACCTCGTGCCAGCCGTACGCGAAGTCGAGGAAGCCATGGACCAGCACGAACGTCGTCGCGCCGGCGGGGTTCCACTCGAGGACGTGATAGGTGAGGCCGGTCGGCAGCGCGAGCCGCCGCGACCTTACGGCGTGGCCTGGATCTGCCAGATGTTCCCCGCGGTGTCGGTCAGGTACAGCTCGCCCGCCGCGTCGGCGTGAATGCTCGATGGGCTGGTGAACGTCGTGCCCGCGATCTCGGTCGAGGACACGCTCGGGCCCATCACGTTCAGCGTCGCCTGGACGAGCGTCGGGTTGCTGTTGTCGGTGAAGTAGTACTGGCCGGCGAGGCCGGGGTAGTTCTGGCCGCGATAGACCTGGCCGCCGATCACCGCGTGCCAGTTGTCGCCGCCGCCCTGGTGATCGCGCTCGAACACCGGCTCGACGAGCCCCGTCGTTGCGCACGTGCCGTTGCCGTTGCAGTTCGTCATGGCGCCGTTCGGGTTGTACGGATGGAGACCTTCGCGGATCGACCAGCCCATGTTCAACGGGTGCCCGGGCGTGCCGTCGAGCTGTGCGGCCGGGATGACGTCGAGCTCCTCGTAGAGATCCTGGCCGACGTCGCCGATCCACATGTCCCCGGTCATCCGATCGAAGCTCCATCGCCACGGGTTGCGGAGGCCGCGGACGAGGATCTCGGGCTCGCCGCCACCGCCGGCGTACGGGTTGTTCGCCGGGATGCCGTACATCTTGCCGTTCGCCGGGTGATCGACGTCGATCCGGAGGATCTTCGCGAGCAGCGGCTCGCAGTGGTTGGCCACGCACGAGGCGGCGGTGCGATCGATCGCCTGGCCGTTGAGGCGCGGGTCGCCGGCGCTGCCGCCGTCGCCACTCGAGATGTACAGGAACTTGTCGTTGCCGAACTCGAGCATGCCGCCGTTGTGGTTCTCGGCGAAGTCGGGGATCGAGAGGATGACCTGACCGCTGGTCGGGTCGGCCTTGTTCGGATCGTTCTGGCTGACCGTGAAGCGCTGGATCACCTCGGCGTTCGCGGTCGTGTACTCGACGAAGAACTGACCGTTGCACGCGTAGTCCGGATGGAATGCGAGGCCGAGCAGGCCGCGCTCGCCGGGCGGCGACTCCGCGAGCACGAGCGTGTCGAGATCGAGGAACGGGTCGGGCGCGAGGTGGCCGTCCTCGATCACCCGGACCTGGCCGCTCTGCTGGATCGCGAACAGCCGGCCGTCGTTCGGCGGCGCGGTCACGAGCAGTGCACTCGCGGGGTTGCCGTCGAGCGTGAGCAGCTTCGTCACCTTGACGTTCGTGCCGAGCACGATGTTCGCCGCGGGGATCGGGGGCCCGGCGGTGTTGATGCAGTTGTTCGGTCCGGCGTCGTCGCTACCGGAGTTGCTGCCACCGTCGCCGGTGGGATTCTGGTGGTCGTCACCGCTGCACGCGGCAGCGACGAGGACAGGCGCGAGGTGGAGCAGCGCGAGGAGCCTCATGGCCCCGATCATAGACCTGGGCCTACGCTTTGGGGTCCTGAACGACCGTCGCGCCGGCGATCGGGGCGACGCGGCCGGCGCGCTCGGCGAGAGCACCGAAGATCCACAGGATCACGCCGACCATGCCGAACGGCACGAGGAAGACCCAGCCGGTGAAGCCAGACGCCATCCCGAAATATGCGAGGGCGCACACCATCCCTACGAGCCACGACACCATCGCGATGATGTAGCCCGACAGCATGATCTTGCGCTTGCGCAGCGCGGCCTCGAGCTTCTTCAGGAAGAAATCGGCCTCGGCCGGATCGAGCTGACCGATCAGCTTCGCGAGGTCTTCCTGTGACCCGGCGCCGAACGCTTTTGCGACCAGCGGATCCTCGGCCTGCTTCGCCACGCCCCGGTTCTAGCATCATTGCTGGTTCGTGACGTTGACCTTGACCTGAACCTGAACCTGAACGCCACCTTGGAATTTGGCTCGGTTGAATCCGCGATGCGGCTCGTCACGTCGTTCGAGGTTCGAGGAATCGCGACGCGAACGGCCGTCCGGGGAGACGACGTCGAGGGTGGCGTTCAGGTTGAAGCTCAGGTCAACGTCAACGCGCTCAGCATGCGACCGGCCGGGCGGTGCTATACAGCGCCGGTGCTTCGTATCGACGACGATCTGGGTCGCACGCTGAGCTTCCGGGGTGCGCCCCGCCGCATCGTCTCGCTGGTCCCGAGCGACACCTACTCGGTCGTCGCGCTCGGCGCCGGCGATCGGCTGGTCGGTCGCACGACCTACTGCGAGCATGGCGACGCCGCGACGGTGGGCGGGACGAAGGACACCGACGTCGACGCCGTGATCGCGCTCGAGCCGGACCTCGTGATCGCGAATCAGGAAGAGAACGCGCGCAAGCCGCTCGAAGCGCTCGCGGCGCGGGGCGTCCGCGTGCTGGTCTCGCTGCCGCGCACGGTCGAGCAGGGCGTCGCGCATCTCGCGCGGCTCGCCCGGATCCTCGAGCCCGGCGCCGCCGGTAAGGAGCTGGTCCGGCGCGGCTACGACCTGGCCTCGCGCCCGGCGCCACCGACGAGCGCGCGCGCCTTTGTCCCGATCTGGATGGATCCGCTGATGACGCTCAACGCCGACACGTTCGGCTCCGACGTGCTCGCGCACGCGGGCCTCGCGAACGCGTTCGGCGATCGCATGCGGCTCTATCCGCTCGCCGCCGACCTCGGAAAAATGCCCGAGGTCGAGGCGAACGGGCGCGACGTGCGCTATCCGCGCCTGTCACTCGCCGAGCTGACCCAGCGCGATCCGGACGTGCTGGTGCTCCCCGACGAGCCGCACGCGTTCACCGCCGACGACGAGGCCGTGCTCCACGCCGCGGTCCCCCGCGCGCGCGTGATCCGCGTCGTCGGCAAGGATCTGTTCTGGTACGGCGCGTGGACGATCGACGCGCTCGATCGGCTCGCCGCGCAGCTCGTCCCCGGCAACTGAGTCACATCACGGCCGGCATGTCCGCGATCGACCACTGCGGGCGCAGGGCGTGCGCGGCGCGGCAACGATGGACCTGGACCGCGCCGTAGCCCGTCGACACCGCGAACAGCGTCGCTCCGGCCGCCGGCGCGATCACGTCGGTCCGGCCACCGCCCTCGACGGCCGCGATGCCCGCCGCGAGCGCCGCGCCGATCGTGAGCGCCGCGTCGGCGAGGATCGGCGTGTCGTGGTAGTTGCACTTCGTCGGACCGGTCCCGGGCGCCGGACCCTCGGTCGCGAAGAACGAACAGCCCGACAGAGCAATGATAAGCAGGATGCGCATCGCGCAGACGACACCGCGAGCGGGCGCAGATTGCAGATCGTCGTCGTGGTCGTTGCCGTCAAGGTCCACGACCAAGACCACGTCTACGT